>Ga0116174_10003445_pt1 | contig 12979 bp, 9 predicted proteins | sample AD_UKC087_MetaG_FD_89801 | JGI IMG/M metagenome (GOLD analysis project Ga0116174, IMG submission 89801) | Active sludge microbial communities of municipal wastewater-treating anaerobic digesters from USA - AD_UKC087_MetaG | ecosystem: Engineered > Bioreactor > Anaerobic > Digestate | place: USA...
CTCCGGCGGCTCCGAGGAGACCGCGTTCCCGGTCGGTGAAATCCCCCTCGGGGCCAACCACCAGGATGATTCGCGTGGCGGTCGCGGACAGGGTGACCATGCCCCCTGCGCCTTCGTCGAGGTCGGCGGCCACCAGGCACCCCTGTTCCGAAGCGAGAAGGGTGTCCAGCGAGTCCCAGGTCCGCAGGGAGGGCAGGGTGTCCCGGCCGCACTGTTTGCAGGACTCCACCGTGTGCCGGTGCCAGCGCTCGACCCCGCCCGGGGCCCGCTGGCTCCGGTCGGCCCGCCAGAAATGGAACCCCGCCACGCCCAACTCTGTGCCGCGGCAGACAATCTCATCCACGACGCGGTCCCGGTGCGGCCAGGCGGGCGCCAGATAAACCCCGATGGAAGGGGGCTCCCGCCGCGCCAGGTGCTCAAGCGACACCACGGCCCCGGAGCGGTCGCCCCGCACAAAGGTTCCCGATCCCGACAGGCCGAGCCCGTCAAACACCTCCAAGCGGTCGCCCGGACGGAGGCGAAGCACCGCGACGGCGTGGCGCGCCTCCTCCTTCGGAAGGGGAAACTCGGTCCCCGGGGCGGTGGCGGCCAGACCGGGACAGTAGAAGCGGTGTGTGTGCGGCATGGGGAAAGGATAGCAGACCCGGAGTCCCGCTTCCTCCTTTCCAGGCCCGCCGCTGGCCGCGCGGCAGGTCGTGCGGCTATACTCTCGGTCATGGCGAAGGAACGTCTGGACATGCTGGTGCAGGCCCGGTTTGGAATGACCCGCGCGCGGGCGCAGGGTGTCATCCAGGCGGGGCAGGTGTGCCTACCCGACGGCCAGACCCTCGACAAGCCCGGCGCCCGCTATCCGGAGGACATCCCGCTGGTGCTCCGCGAGCCCCCGCGCTTTGTCAGCCGGGGCGGCGACAAGCTGGAGGGGGCCTTCGAGGCCTTCGGTCTGGATGTGGCCGGGAAGACCGCCCTCGACGTCGGGGCGTCCACGGGCGGGTTTACCGACTGTCTGCTCCAGCACGGAGCGGCGAAGGTGTACGCCGTGGACGTCGGCTATGGGCAGCTCGCCTGGAAGCTTCGGCAGGACCCCCGCGTGGTGGTGCTGGAACGCTGCAACATCCGCTATTTGGAGCCGGAGACCCTGGCCGACCGCCCCGTGTTTTTCACCATAGACTGCTCGTTCATCTCCCTGAAACTCGTGCTTCCCGCCACGCTGCGCCTGCTCGGCCCCGACCCGGAGGGGGTCGCCCTGATCAAGCCCCAGTTCGAGGCGGGCCGCGACCGCGTGGGAAAGGGGGGCGTGGTGCGTGACGAGGCGACGCACGCCGAGGTTGTGGGCGACGTGCGCGCGGCGGCGGAGGCGCTGGGATTCCGGGCTGTGGATGTGGTACCGTCTCCGCTGCTGGGCCCCTCGGGGAACCGCGAATTCCTGGCGCGTCTCCACCGGTTTTCGCCGCCCCCCGACACCGCCGGAGCACACTGAAATCGCCATGCTGGACACCCTGCACATACAGAACTACGCCCTGATCGACCGGCTGGAGCTTTCCCTGTCTCCTGGGTTCAACGCCCTCACGGGCGAGACAGGCGCGGGGAAGTCCATCGTCATCGGCGCGCTTAACCTGGTCCTGGGCGCGCGCGCCTCGGCGGACATGGTCCGCTCGGGCGCCGACGCCGCCCGCGTCGAGGCGGCGTTCACCCTCGTCCGGCCCTCCGCGCGCCTGCTCGCCCTGCTCGCGGAGCATGACATTCCCCTGGAGGACGGCGTCCTTATCCTGGCGCGCACGGTTCATGCCGATGGCAGGAGCAAGGCCTTCGCCGGGGGGCGCATGGTGCCCGTCTCCGTGCTCGCGGCCCTGGGCGACGAACTGGTGGACCTCCACGGCCAGCACGAGCACCAGTCGCTACTGCGGCCCGAGCTCCAGCGGGAGGTGCTCGACGCCTACGCGGGCGCGGGCCCGCGGGCGGAGGCGCTGGCGGCGAAGGTGGCCGCGCTCAACGTGCTGGCCCGCGGGATCGCGGCCGCGGAATCCGACGACCGGGACACGGCGCGGCGCATGGACTTTCTGCGCCACGAGCTGGGGGAGATTGACGCCGCGGGGCTGCAGCCCGGCGAGGAGGAGGAACTTCGGGACCGCCTGAGCCGCATCACCCACGCGGAACAGCTGCGCGGCCTTTCCCAGTCGGCCTATGCCGCCCTCTACGAGGGCGAGGCCGCCTCGGCGGTCGACCTGCTGGACCGCGCCCTGTCCGACGTCGCCGAGCTCGGGGAGATCAGCGGAGAGTTTCTGGAACTTTGTGCGCCCCTTCAGGAGGCGCGCGCGCAGGTGGAGGCCGTCGCGGAGACGCTGCGCGGAAACCTTTCCGAGTCGGAGTACGATCCGGCGGAGCTGGACGCGCTCCACCGAAGGCAGGGGGCGCTTAACGACCTCAAGCGCAAGTACGGCGCAGATGTCGCCGAAATCCTGGCGTACCGTGACCGGGCCGCCGCCGAACTGGCGGGGTACGACACGCGCGACGCGCGCCTTGCGGGGATGCGGGCGGAGGAGGCGCGCCTGCGCGCTGAGGCGGCCGGGGACGCGCAGGCCCTGTCCGCCGTCCGCAGGAAGGCCGCCGCGGCCCTGGACAAGAAGATCGCGGAAACCCTGCGTAACCTGGACATGAAGGGTGCCCGCTTTGAGACGCGCTTCACGGACATCCCTCTGTGCGCCCACGGGGTGGATGGCGTGGAGTTCCTGCTCTCCGCCAACGCCGGGGAAAAGCCGAAGCCCCTGCGCGCCGTGGCCTCGGGCGGCGAAATGTCCCGGGTGATGCTCGCCCTGAAGTCGGTGTTTGCGGGGATGGACCGCATCCCCACGCTGGTGTTTGACGAGATAGACGCCGGCGTCGGCGGCGTGGTGGCAAGGCGCGTGGCGGAGAAGATGGCGGCGCTGGCGGCGTCGCACCAGGTGCTGTGCATCAGCCACCTGCCCCAGATCGCCGCCGCCGCGGACGCGCATTACCGGGTCGAGAAACAGGTCCGCAGGGGCGTCACGGCGACCGCCGTGGCGCGCGTGGACGGCGAAGATCGGGAGCGGGAACTGGCCAGGCTGCTGGACGGGTCGCTTTCCGACGTGTCCCTGGAGCACGCGCGCGCGCTGCTGCGGGACATGGGTTCAAAGAAGTAAAGGAAGTTATGGCATGGAGTGCGGCAGAATCAAGATCGGCGTCATGGGGTCTGCGGGCGGAAAAATGGACCCGGAAATTGAGGAGCGGTGCCGCGCCCTCGGCCGCGCCATCGCGGAGGAGGGGTGCGCCATCCTCACCGGCGGATGCCCGGGCCTTCCGCACCAGGCGGTCATCGGCTGCAAGCTCGCCGGGGGGCTCACCATCGGCGTGTCCCCGGCCCTCAGCGTGCGCGAGCATGTGGACCACTACGGCAGCCCCACGGACCACATTGACGTCATGATCTACACCGGGGCGGGCCTCATGGGGCGCGAGATCATCGGCGTGCGCAGCTGCGACATCATCATCATTGTCGGCGGGCGCTCGGGCACTCTAGGCGAGTTCGCCATCGCCTACGATGAGGGCCGCATGATCGGCGTGCTGACCGGCACCGGCGGATTTGCGGACCATGTGGACGACATCCTGCCGGTGATCGAGAAGCCGACGGGCTCACGCCTTTTCTTCTCGTCCGACCCGGCGGACCTTGTACGGAAGTGCGTCGCCTCGTTCCGCGAGAACCCGCCGGTCATCCGCGAGCGCGAGGCCGCCGGGTAAGACGTCAGGTCTTTTTTCCTTTAGGGGCGGGCGGGCCTCCGGGGTAGTTCGGCGAATACAGCACCGCGTGCGGCCGGGTGACGAGCCTGCCGTTCTTCACAAACTCCTCCCCGCGCGGTGCCAGATGCTCCGTCATGCGCCCGCGCCATTCCGCCAGCACTCCGGCGCTGCCGGGGACGCCGGAAAGGTCCCGCAGCTCGCACGGGTCCTCCGTCAGGTCGAAAAGCTGCTCGCGGCCGTCCTCGAACTGGTAGATGTACTTCATCCGTCCGTCCGTGAGGGCCGTCCAGTTGTGGCTTTCGGCGTAGCAGCGGCAATGCTCCAGGTCAATCCAGGGCCGCCAGTCGGCCTTCGGGTCGCGGGCCAGCCGAAGCAGGCTGCTGCCGTCCATCGCCGGAGCGTTGGCGACGCCCGCCGCATCGAGAAACGTCGGCAGCACGTCGCGCAGCTCCACGGGATTTTCCAACCGTGTTCCCGCCGGGGCCTGGGTCCAGCCCGCAGGGCAGCGCACCATCATGGGGATGTGCGCCGACCCCTCGTAGGCGTAGGTTTTGCGCCAGAGATGGTGGTCCCCCGTCATGTCGCCGTGGTCGGCGGTGAACAGGATCAGTGTGTTCTCCAGGTCCCCGCGCCGTTCCAAAGCGGCCAGCACGCGTCCGATCTGCTCGTCCAGGAAGGACACGGAGCCGTAATAGCCCTGCCGGGCGGCGCGCGCCGCCTCGGGGCCGAGGTCGCCGTGCCACATGCTGGCGCTGTTGTCGCTGCAGGGGGTATACCGCTCCGCCCAGTCGCCCACAGCCCGCTCGGGCAGGGGGGCGTCGCGGTAGGCGTCCATCCACCGGGCCGGGGGGTCGTAGGGGCTGTGGGGCCGGGCAAAGGACACCTTGAGGAAAAAGGGGGCGTCCCCCGAATAGGAATCCAGAAACCGCTCCGCAACGTCCGCCGTCCATCGCGTGGGGTGCAGCTCCTCCGGCAGGGCATAGGGCGCGGAGGTGTTGTCGTTCCAGCCGATCCCCGTGGCGTCCGGGTTCAGGGTCGGCGCCTGCGAGCGGAACCAGCCCCGGTAGTCGCTGCGGAAATCGGGCGACTCCGCCCGGCCTGACTCATCCAGCACCGTCTCATGGTAGCCGTGCAGGTTCCGCTGGGGCGTGAAGTGCATTTTCCCCACGGCGTAGCAGTGGTATCCGGCATCGCGCAGGGCCTGCGCCTTCTCGTACGGGTACTTCTCCGCCACGCGGCCGTAGCCCAACTGCCCGTGGTTCCAGGGCGACATGCCCGTCAGCAGCGCCGCGCGGGCCGGGGTGCAGGAGGGGGTCGAACTGTAGGCCCACGCGAAATAATAGCCCTGCGCGGCAAGCCGGTCCAAATGAGGCGTCTGGATGACTTGATTTCCCGCCACGCCAAGACAGTCGCCCCGCATCTGGTCCGCCATAAGAAACAGGATGTTGGGCCGCTTGGGCGGATGGGAAGGAGCCGCCCCCAGGGCCGGACGCACCGCCGCGGCGGCCGCCGCCGCCCCCGCGCGGCCCATGAATGTCCTGCGTGAAATTCCACCGGAACCTGTTGACATGACCGTGTCCTCCGGGTGAGCAGGCAGTATAGCAGACCCTTCCACGGACCGACACGGACCTGCACGGACAGAGCTCTGTCCATTCCGTCCATAAAGTCCATATTGTCCATGCTGCCCCGAACACGCTTCCACTTGCCCGGACTTGCCGAACGTGCTACAGTGAAAACCACACCACACCTCAGGAGGACCGCGCATGGCCGGGTTGAGCCGAAGGGCGTTCATGGCGGGCACGGGAACAGCGGCCTTGGCCGCCCTGGCGGCGCGGCGCGCACCCGCGCGGGAAGAGGCCGCGCCGAACATCGTCGTCATCATCACGGATGACCACCGGTGGGACATGGCGGGGTTCGCCGGACACCCCATCCTCCAGACGCCGGAGATGGACCGGCTGGCCGCCGGGGGTGTCCACTTCCGCAATGCCTTTGTGACCACGCCCATCTGCTGCACGAGCCGCGCCTCCATCCTGACGGGCATGCACGCCCGCAGCCACGGAGTGCATGACTTTTCCACCCCCCTGACGCCGGAGGATTTGGCGCGCACCTATCCGGCCCTGCTGCATGCGGCGGGGTATGAAACCTGCCATGTCGGGAAGTACGGCGTGGGCGGCACGCCGCCCGATTCTTTGGGGGTGCGGCCCCTGCCTCCGGGGAAGGAGCCCTTCTTCCGCGAGGTGGACGGCGAACGCCGCCATGTCACCCGCATCACCGCCGACATGGCGTCGGATTTCATCGGCTCCGTTCCGAAAGGGAAACCCTTCTGCCTTACCGTCGGTTTCGACGCGCCCCATTCGCACGATTATGCGCGGCGTCCCTACCCGCCCGAGCCGGAATGCGAGTCCCTCTACCGGGATGTATCCGTTCCGCCGCAGCCGCATTCCTCCTGTGCGGACTTTGAGGCGCTCCCTGACTTTCTGAAGAACAGCGAGGGGCGCATGCGCTGGGGGGTCCGCTTCTGCACCCCCGACTTCTACCAGGAGTCCATGCGCGACGTGTTCCGCATGATCACCGGGGTGGACCGGGCCATCGGCCGCATCCGCGCCGCCCTGGACGCCGCCGGGGTCGCGGACAACACGGTCATCCTGCTCATCGGGGACAACGGCGCGTTTTACGGCGAGCGCGGCCTGGCCGGAAAGTGGTACGCCTATGAGGAGAGCATCCGCGTGCCCCTGGTCCTGTTTGATCCGTCGCTCCCGGAGGGGATGCGCGGGCGCGCGCTGGACCCCATGGCGCTCAACATTGACTTGGCTCCGACGATCACCGAACGGGCCGGACTGGCCGTGCCGGCCACCATGCAGGGCCGCAGTCTCCTGGAACTGGCGCGGGGGGACAACCCCGGGGACTGGCGGAGGGACTGGTATTTCGAGCATCTCTTCAAGCATCCGCTCATCCCCCGGAGCGAGGGCCTTCGCGCCGAGGGATGGACCTATATCCGCTGGGTGGACACGGACCCCGCCATGGAGGAACTCTACGACCTGGCGGCGGACCCCCACGAGACGCGCAACCTCGCGGCGGACTCCGCGCATGCGGATCGTCTGGACGCCCTGCGCGCGCGCTGGGCGGAGTACCGCGAAACCCTTCCCGAGAGGATTCCTGCGTCATGAAGAGCCTGTCCCGCAGAACCTTTCTCGGCGCCTCCGCCGGAAGTCTTCTGGCCCTGCGGCGCGCCGGGGCAGATGAGGTCGGCGTGGACCGGCCGAACATCCTGCTGATCTGCAGCGACCAGCAGCATGGCCGCGCCCTGGGCGTGGCCGACTCCTTCTTCGACACCCCCGCGCTGGACCGCCTGGCAAAGTCGGGCGTGTGGTTCCGTGAGGCTTTCTGCACCACCCCGCAATGTTCGCCGAGCCGCTCCACCCTGTATACGGGCCTGTATCCCCACCGGACCGGCGTCCTGGGGAACCTCGACGTCCAGCGGCATGACGGGGGGCGGATCGAGGCGATGGCACCCGGCCCTCCCACGCTCGGGCGGCTTCTAACAGTGGCGGGATACCACACCGGGTATTTCGGCAAGTGGCACTTGGGGAACCGCAGGGACCATGCAACGGACTTCAACGTCTCCGACCTGGACGGCGATTCCCACGTCGGCGCGACGGAGAAGGCGCTGGACTTCATGAAGGCGCGCACGGCGGCGAAGCAGCCATTTGCCCTTTTCGTCAACTACATCAATCCGCACGACATTTATGAGGCGGCGAAGGTTATCTCCGCCGATGGCCCCCGGCCCGATGGGCCGCCCGTGCCGCGTCCCGCTTCGTGGACGGACACCCTGGAGGGGAAACCCGCCCCCCAGCGGCAGTTCCTTGCGGAGGACCAGGGAAAGCCGTTCCGCGACTGGCCGGACGAAGCCTTGGAAAAATATCGTCTGGCCTACCGCGACAAATGCCAACTGGTGGACCGCGAGGTGGGGCGGCTGTTGGATGCGCTGGATGCCCTGCACATGTCGGAAAACACGGTGGTGGTGTATGTCTCCGACCACGGCGACATGGACACGCACCACCGCCTGGTCTACAAGGGTCCCTTCATGTACGACCAGCTTGTCCGGGTGCCCCTGATCATTCGGGTGCCCGCGCGCTTCGGCGGGGGGGCGGGTGTCCGCAATGATGACCTGGTCTCCCTGGCGGACATCACGCCGACCCTGTGCGCTCTTGCGCGGCGGGACGCGCCCGAAGGGGACGGCATGTCCCTCGTTCCGTTGCTGTCCGGCGGGGCCCTGTCCGCGCCGAGGGAGGGCGTGGCCGTGCAGTACTACGGCAAGCAGCAGTGGGTGAACCCCATCCGCACCTGGCGAACGCGGGAGTGGAAGTACAGCCGCTATCTGGTGCATGGCGAGGAGCTGTACGACCTGGGGAACGATCCGGAGGAGACGCGCAACCTCGCCAAGGATCCAGCCTGCGCGCGAAAACTCGCCAAAATGCGCGCCGCCCTGGACGGGTGGATGCGGCGCTACGGGGACACGCTCTTCGACACCTACTGGCCCACGGACCGGCAGGGAGGGAGGCTCCAACCGGGAAATGGCTGACACGCGGCGGGCGGACATTGACTGGCTGCGCATCGGGGCGGTGCTGCTGCTGGTGCCGTTCCATACGGCCTGCGTCTACGGCGTGTGGGGCGATTTCTATGTGAGGGGAACAGAAAGAAGCCTCCTGCTGAGCGCCTTGATTGTCACGGGCTGCTCGGCCTGGCACATGCCCCTGCTGTTCTGGCTGGCGGGGGCGTCCGCCCGCATGTCCATCGCCGCGCGGGGCGCGCGCGGTTTTCTGGCGGAGAGGGTCCGCCGTCTTCTGATCCCCTTCGTCTTTGGCGTGCTGGTGGTGGTGCCGCCCCAGTCCTATCTGGCCTGCCTGGCGCGCGGCACCTGGTCCGGCGGCTATGCCTCCTGGTACCCCCGCCAGTTCTTCACCATCGGCCCGACAGGGCTCTCCGGCTATGAGGGCGGCTTCACTCCGGCCCACCTGTGGTTTGTCCTGTTTCTCTTCGCTTATGTGTGCGTCTCGTTTCCCCTGCTGAAATGGCTGGCCGGGGACGCGTCGGCGCGCGCGCGCGGACACCTGGCCGCACTGCTGGAGAACCCTGCGGTGTTCTGGCTGGCCCCCGTTCCGTTTATGCTGGCGCAGCTTGTCCCGGACATTGGGGACAAGAACATTCCCTATTTCTTGCTCATTTTTCTGGCCGGTTTCCTGTGGCAGGCGGACGCCAGGATTGCCGCCGCTTTGGAACGTCGTCGGCGCGCCGCCCTGGTCGTTGGTCTCCTGTGCATCACGGCGCCCATCACCGGGTGGATACTCGGCGTGCACCGGGATTTCTGGCTGGCGGGAAAGGTCCTGGACATCTCCTATGAGGGCTTCGCCATGTGGTGTCTGGTGGTCGCCCTCGTTGGATACGGGAAACGCCTCACGGGCCTGCGTCCGGCGGTCCTCCCGCATCTTGCGGAGGCGGCCTATCCCTTTTACATCCTTCACCAGACCGTCGTGGTCTGCGCCGCGTACCTTCTCCTGCCATTCGCGTTGCCGCCGCTGGCGGCGTTCCTGATCGTGACGGCGGGGGCGGGAACCTTCACGGCGCTGCTCTATCTGGTTCTGGTGCGGCCGTTAAACCCGGTCCGCCTCTTCTTCGGCATGAAGCCCAAGCGAAAAAGGGCGGCCGCATGATTGACTCAGGCGGGGCAAAGCCCCTACCGTTGTCGTGCGGCGCGGACTGTGTGCGCCGGGGACGGAAACCATGAAGCTTGTCATCGCCCCAGACTCCTTCAAGGAGGCGGCGTCCGCCGCGCAGGTCGCGGCGGCGGTCGCGGAAGGGTGGGGGTCTGTCTGGCCGGAGACGGAGCTGCGCATGGTGCCCATGGCCGACGGTGGTGAGGGGACCCTCGACGCCCTGGTCGGCGGCGGGCGCGGGCGCGTGGAGCGGGTGGAGGCGACCGGCCCCCTGGGGGAGCCTGTCGCGGCCTGTCTCGGATTCCTGGATGAAGGCCGGGCCGCTGTGGTGGAGTCGGCCCAGGCGGTCGGCCTTTCGCTGATCCCGCCCGGGGAGCGCAATCCCGCCCGGACCACCACCTTCGGCGTGGGAGAAATGATCGTTGCCGCGCTGGACCGGGGGGCGCGACGCATCCTCGTGGCCGTGGGGGGCACGTCCACCAACGACGGCGGGGTGGGGATGGCCCAGGCATTGGGCGTGTCGTTGAAGGACGCCGAAGGCCGGGAGCTTCGCCCGGGAGGGGAGGCCCTGCTTCGGCTGGACCGGGTGGATCTGTCCGGGCTGGACCCGCGGATCGAGGAAACGGAGATCCTGGTTGCCTGTGACGTGAACAATCCCCTGTGCGGACCCACCGGGGCCTCCCTGCTATACTCGCCGCAGAAGGGCGCGGACCCGGAGATGGCCGAACGGCTCGACGATGCCTTGGCCCATTTTGCCGGGGTGGTCATGCGGGATCTGGACAGGGATATGCGTCTTCTGCCGGGGGGAGGCGCCGCGGGGGGACTCGGCGCGGGCCTGGCGGCGTTTCTCGGCGCGCGCCTCGTGCCCGGCGTGGAGGTGGTGGCCCGCGAGGCGGGCCTAGAGGCGGCACTGCGCGGGGCGGACCTCGCCATCACCGGGGAGGGCCGGCTGGACGCCCAGTCGCTCTGGGGGAAGGTGCCCGTGGGGGTGGCCCGGTTGGCCCGCGCCGCCGGGGTGCCGGTCATTGCCCTGGCGGGAAGTTTGTCCGGGGATCTGGCGGCGCTTCATGCGGAGGGGCTGACCGCCGCCTTCGCTCTGGCCGACGGCCCCGTGTCTCTGGAGGAATCCATGGCCGCCACGGAGGAACTGCTGAGGCGCCGAAGTGCCATGCTTGCCCGTATCTGGCGCGCCGCACGGGAGGAGCGGCCATGAAGTCCCCGCAGACTGCGAACGGGCGGGTGCCCTTTTCGCCGGGGCGTTTTCTGCGCACGGTGACGCGCCTGAGGCCGTCCCAGATCGGGTGGCGGCTTCTGCGCCGTGCGCAGCAGCCCTTTGCCCCCGTGGCGGCGCGGCGGTGCGGCCCCGGAACGCCGGGGGCTTTGAATGCGGAGACGCTGTCCCGCCTGCGCGCCTTTCTGGAGAACGCGGCATCCGCCGGATTGTCGGGGGACAAGGGCTCAATGGACGCCCTCCGCGGAGGGCAGCCGGTCTTCTTGAACCGTGCGGCCCCGGAAAAAGGGTATCCCTGGCACGATGCGGCGCTGCCCAAGCTCTGGCGGTATCAGTTGCACGGGTTCCGCTGGCTGATGCTGCTGGCACTGGAAAACACCCGCTTTCCCCGGCCTGAGGACCTCGCGCTGGCGCGGGAGGCACTCCTGGACTGGATGCGGAACAACCCGCCCGGGGTGGGCGACGGCTGGGAGCCGTTCCCGGTTTCGGAGAGGATGCTGAACTGGTCCCTCGCGGGCGCCGTGCTGGACACCGGTTTGCCGGAGTTGCGCGCCTCGCTGGAGCACCAGGCCCGGTGGCTGGCGCGTCGGTTCGAATGGGACCTTCAGGGGAACCATCTGCTGAAGAACGCCTGCGCCCTGGCGGTGGCGGGCGCGTTGCTGGGCGATGCTGAGCTGTTGGCGCGGGGTGCGGCGGAGGCGGTGGGGCAGTTTGACCGGCAGGTGCTGCCCGACGGGGGCCATTTCGAGCGGAGTCCCATGTACCACGCCCTGGCGTTGTGGGACGGATTGGTGCTTCTGGCGGCCCTGGGAGACGGGCATCCCGACGCGGAGCATCTGCGCCCGGTGCTGCTGCGCATGGCGGGCTTTCTCCACGGTGTGTCTCATCCCGAAGGTGACATCCCGCTGTTCAACGATGCCGTGCTCGGGGAGGCGTTCCCCGCGCGCGTCCTTGCGGATTTCGCCGCGCACCGGTGCTGCGGTGCGGTCCGGTTGCGGCAGGAGTTTCCTGACACGGGTATGTACGCGCTTGAGAATACGGGAGGACGCCTGCTGGTGAAGGCCAGCCCGGTGCCCCCTGTGCAGCCCGGCCATGCCCACGGCGACCCGCTGACCCTGGAACTTTCCCTGGGAACAACGCGCATGCTGGTGGACGCCGGATGCCACGGGTATGCGGAAAGCCCCCTGCGCGGGTGGTGCCGGAGCGTTCGTGCGCACAACACCGCCGTGGTGGACGGCATTGAGCCGGTCGAGGCTTGGTCCGTCTTCCGGGTCGGACGACGCCACGCCCAGCCCTGCGCGCGGGTGGAGTCCTGTGTGGAAGGACGCCGTTTCACCGGCGAGGTGACCCTGCCGGGCGGCGTGGTGCACCGGCGGGAAATCCTGTGCCTGGACAGCATCCCCGCCTGGCGGGTACGCGATGCGGCGGTGCGGGACGGGAGGCCGGGGTCGCTGGTCGCACTGCTGCACACCCCTCCAGACACAGCGGTCTCCCTGCGCGAAGATGGTGCCTGCCTCCTGCGCCGGGATGCGGAAGTACTTCTGGTCCTGCCGGAACCCGGTACGGCGCTGTCCGCCCATTTGCCGGGGGAAGGGGAGACCCGGTTCTGGTATTGCCCGCGGTTCGGGGTGTCTGACCCGGCCCCCACCCTGGAAGTCACGCCCGCAAGGGAGGGGGAGGGGCGCTGCGGCGTGTGGCTGTTCCCGCCGGAGGCCGAGGACGCCGTCCGCGCGTGGATGAAAGAAAATCCGGACTGACCAGGGTCACACGCGCAGGAATATCTTGAAGCGGTAGAGGAGATACAGGGGGACAAAGAACACTAGGACGGCCCCCGCGGCGATCAGCACCTGCGCGATTACCCCCGGGTCGCCGGTGGTCCAGAAATCCTCCAGCCAGCCGCCCACATCCACCACGTGCACGGCCATGTAGATGAGAATGGCGTTGGACCCGATGACGATGAAGGGGAAGGTCCACCTCTCCCAGTGCCAGATGTCCACCACGAGGTAGAACGCCGCCAGCAGCAGAAAACTCCACCCGCCGGCCCACAGCACCATGGAACTGGTCCACAGGTGCTTGATGATCGGGAAATGCAGGCCCCACAGCCAGCCTCCCGCGAGGCAGGCAAGGCCCATGCCCGTCAGCACCAGTAGTCGTCGGCGGGGGCTCCAGGACTCCTGCCGGAGCACGTGCCCCCCGAACACGCCCAGCAGCACGGTGCCGCCGAAGCCGAACCCGGGAAGAATCCAAGCGTACGAGGTGCCGTCCCGGAACCCCCGCAGGATGA
>Ga0116174_10003454_pt1 | contig 12961 bp, 8 predicted proteins | sample AD_UKC087_MetaG_FD_89801 | JGI IMG/M metagenome (GOLD analysis project Ga0116174, IMG submission 89801) | Active sludge microbial communities of municipal wastewater-treating anaerobic digesters from USA - AD_UKC087_MetaG | ecosystem: Engineered > Bioreactor > Anaerobic > Digestate | place: USA...
TCGGTGTGTGACATGGCAAGGATAGGCCTGATGGGCGGCACTTTCGATCCCATACACTACGGGCACCTGGTGACCGCTGAGGAGGCATTCGTGCGCTTCAAGCTCGACAAGGTCATCTTCATACCGTCAGGCAACCCTCCACATAAATCGCTGAGGAAGGTGGCGGACGGGACCCACAGGCTTATCATGGCCCAGATGGCTACGATAACGAACCCGCATTTCGATGTGAGCCGCATAGAACTGGACGAAGAGGGTACCACCTACACCGTGGATACACTGAAGAAGCTCAAAGCCGGGGAATACAAGGATGCAGACCTGACTTTCATAACAGGCGCCGATGCCATCCTCGAGATTTGCAGCTGGAAGAGCCCGGCCGAGCTGTTCTCGCTTTGCCGTTTCGCCGCGGCGACTCGCCCGGGCTACGTCGTATCCGACGAGCTGATGAAGCCCGTGCAGAGGTTCGGCGAGGGTAAGATCGACTTCTTCGAGGTGCCGGCCCTTGCGATATCCTCTACGGACATAAGAAGGAGGATAAGGGAGGGCTTGCCCGTAAGATACCTCCTGCCTGACGAAGTGGTAAGCTATATCCTGAAGAACGGGCTATATAAGGCGCAGTAGGAGTTGTTGCCTCAAGTGGAAAGGTCTGAGATGCTCGATAAGCTGTCTTCCATGCTCTCGCCTCAAAGGCTCAAGCATACTTTGAACGTCGAAGAGATGGCAGTCAAGCTGGCGAAGCACTACAACGCCGATGAGAAGGTGGTCTCGACGGCGGCGCTTCTGCACGACTGCGCCAAGGAGATGCCCAACGAAGAGCTCCTCTCAGTGGCGGCTTCCCATGAGCTGATTTACTCCGACACGCTGCTAAGGAACCCGCACCTGCTCCATCCTCTCGTTGGCGCCGTCATCGCCCAGGCGATGTTCGGCGTGGACGACCCAAAGGTGCTGATGGCCGTCGCAAGCCATACGCTTGGGAGGCCCGAAATGTCGGTCGAGGAGAAGGTAGTATTCGCATCCGACTACTGCGAGCTGGGCAGGAGCTTCAATATGGACGACATAAGGCGGGAGCTGGAGTTCAACCTCGACAGCGCGATCCTGATGATACTCAACAGGAAGATATCCAGGACGATAGCCAAGAACAGGGAGATAGCGCCGGAATCGGTCCTCGCCCGCAACTGGATACTGAATGAGCTGAATACAAGGGCCAAAGGCCTGAATTAGAAAGGTGGTCGAAGATGGCGGAAAACATTGCGGAAGCAAAGGCGGCATCGATTGTGGAGGCCATGCTGGAGAACAAGGCAGGCGAGATAGTAAGGATAGACCTGACTGAGAAGTCCACCGTAACCGACTTTTTCGTAATAGGCACGTTTAACACGCCCACACACCTGAAAGACACCAGGGAGAAAATTGTCGATAGGCTTGAATCCTTCGGTGGCAAGCCGCATAGGGCCGAAGGGGCCGATGAATCCGGTTGGGTGCTGCTGGACGCGGGCGATGTCGTAGTGCACCTCATGCTCAAAAGGGAGAGGGAGTACTACAATCTGGAGAGGACCTGGGGCGATGCCCCCCTGTCAAGGTTCGAAGCCTGAGATAGCATATTATCCTGATAGATGAGAATAGCGGCTTGCTGTACGGAGAGATTATTGACGCACGGCAGGGACGTTAGTATAATTCTTCTTGTTGACATTGAGATATGAACGCGATGACCGGGAGCATCGGACCGTATCAGGCACAAGAGAGGCCATGTTTGGTGAGAATGGCCGCATGATCCGCCGAGACTCGCCCGCAAGCGGCCCTGCCGAACTGCAGTAGGAGGGGACGTATCCCGCGTTAAGGGTTTCGAGACGATGTTCGTGGGGTTGTAGCTCAGCTGGGAGAGCGCTTGAATGGCATTCAAGAGGTCAGGGGTTCGATCCCCCTCAGCTCCACCATTATTATTTCCGCATCGTGAACAGGGTGGTACCGCGTTTTCACGCCCCTGGCCTTAGGCCGGGGGCGTTTTCTCATAGGAGGGGTAGGAATGACGGATAAGTACGAGTTTGGCAGAATCGAGGCCAAATGGCAGCAGAACTGGGAGAAGACGAAGTGCTTCGCGGCGAGCGATGACTACTCGAAGCCGAAGTACTACGTGCTCATCGAGTTTCCTTACCCTTCAGGGGCCGGCCTGCATGTAGGCCATCCTCGTTCATATACGGCGCTCGACGTCCTCGCAAGGAAGAGGAGGATGCAAGGGTACAACGTCCTTTATCCGATTGGATGGGACGCCTTCGGACTGCCGACCGAGAACCACGCCATAAAGACCGGCGAGCATCCCGCGGTGGTCACGAGGCGCAACATAGCGAGATACCGAACTCAACTCAAAAAGCTGGGATTCAGCTTCGATTGGGACCGTGAAGTGGATACGACGGACCCCGAGTATTACAAATGGACCCAATGGATTTTCATCAAGCTGTGGGAGAACGGCCTGGCTTACAAGGCGGAGATCCCCATAAACTGGTGCACAAGCTGCAAGATCGGGCTTGCAAACGAAGAGGTTGTCGGAGGCGTCTGCGAAAGGTGCGGCGGTACGGTAGTGCGCAGGGTAAAGAAGCAGTGGATGCTGAAGATAACCGAGTACGCCGAACGGCTGCTGAACGACCTTGAAACCGTGGACTTCTGGAACAAGATAAAGATGCAGCAAGTGAACTGGATAGGCAGGTCGACCGGCGCCGAGGTCGACTTCGAGGTCGCAGGCACGGGAGGTGCCATGAAACTCAGGGTCTTCACCACCAGGCCTGATACGATGTTCGGGGCTACTTACATGGTTGTTTCACCTGAACATCCTTACCTTCCGAAGTTCCTGGGCATGTGCGAAAATCCTGATGAAGTAAGAGCCTACTGCGAATTCGCGTCCAAGAAATCCGACTTCGAGAGGACCGAGGTGGCCAAGGAAGTGACAGGCTGCCCGATCAAGGGAGTTTACTGCGTAAATCCCGCAACGGGGGAGCAGATACCAGTCTGGACCGCCGATTACGTACTGGCTTCTTACGGCACGGGGGCGATAATGGCCGTTCCAGGGCACGACGACCGTGACTGGAGGTTTGCGAAGAAGTTCGGGATCCCGATAGTCGAGGTCATTTCCGCGGGCGGAGTTGACGTAAACGAAGCACCTTACTGCTCCACCGAGGAAGGCACGCTAGTGAATTCGGGCTTCCTGGACGGCATGGGAGTGGCAGAGGCCATAGCTGCCATGACGAGGTTCCTGTCAGAAAAGGGGATAGGCAAGGAGAAGGTCAATTACAAGTTGAGGGACTGGGTTTTCTCGCGCCAGAGATACTGGGGGGAGCCGATACCTATGGTGGAATGCCAGCACTGCGGGTGGGTTCCCGTACCTTACGAGCAGCTGCCGCTGAAGCTTCCCGAAGTGCAGAAGTACCAGACGACCGATACGGGTGAGTCCCCTCTAGCCCAGATCAAGGACTGGGTCCGCACCAAGTGCCCGAAATGCGGCGGCGATGCCGAAAGGGAGACGGACACGATGCCGAACTGGGCAGGCTCTTCGTGGTACTTCCTCAGGTACACTGACCCGAGAAACAAAGAGGCGATCGCCTCGAAGGAGGCTTTGAAGTACTGGACCCCGGTTGACTGGTACAACGGAGGGATGGAGCACACCACGCTTCATCTTCTCTACTCGAGGTTCTGGCACAAGTTCCTTTTCGACATCGGAGTGGTGCCCACCCCCGAGCCTTACAGCAAAAGGACATCGCACGGCCTTGTGCTGGGCGAGGACAACGAGAAGATGTCCAAATCAAGGGGCAACGTCATCAATCCCGACGAGATGGTCGACAAGTACGGCGCTGACGCCTTCAGGCTGTTCGAGCTTTTCATGGGCGCGTTCGACCAGCCCATCCCCTGGTCCACCCAGGGGTTGATAGGCATGCAGAGGTTCCTCTACAGGGTATGGGACCTGCAGGGCAAGGTCCGCCGTTGCGATGGCGCGGATACTCTCGAGGCCGAAAGGATGGTGCACCAGACCATCCGCAAGGTGAGCGCAGACATCGAGGACATGAAGTACAATACAGCCCTGGCGCAGCTTATGAGCCTTGCCAACTGGTTCGGCAAGAGGGAGAGCATCAAGCCCGAACACTGGGACGACTTCCTCAAGTTGCTTTCCCCATTCGCGCCGCACATCGCGGAGGAGATGTATGAAGCCAGAGGCCATAAGGGGGGCCTGGCGAAGGCGCCATGGCCTGTGTTCGACCCGGAGAAGGCCAGGGAAGATGAGGTCGAGGTGCCCGTGCAGGTGAACGGGAAGCTCAAGGACGTCATAAAAGTCCCAGCCGGATCAGGGCAGGAGGAGCTGTTGGAAGCGGCAATGGCCAGCGAGAAGGTCGCTGCTGCGGTTGCCGGCAAGCCGGTTCGCAAGACGATAGTCATCCCGGGCAAGATGGTAAACATAGTGGTCTGATAACAAATAATACCAGGATTAGCCGGTTATGGGGGCGCAAACGGCGCCCCCTTTGCCATATCATTGCCTTACGGTCCGGTATGGACGCCGGAGGTGCATGATGGCTGGGTATCTCAAAAGGCGCAAGGCGGCAAGTGCCATTTACCTGATGCTCGCCTGCCTGGTCGCAGCGGGGCCCCTCCTCATTCGCCTCCGCCGTCCTGCTGAAATCAAGATCATCGGCTACAGGGAAGCACAAGTTGATGGGTCGCCTACAAAAGCCGACGCCCAACCCGACATCCCGCCCGAATTAGCGGAACAGAGCATGCCCGTACCGAATGTTTCAACGACAAAAGATCCCTCCTTGGATTCCAAGTCCAAGGGAGAAACCGCAGAAGAGAGCTTGCTTTTCGTACACGTCGCAGGCCAGGTGGCAAAACCGGGCCTTTATGGACTGCCGCAGGGGTCGAGGGTCCACCACGCCGTGGAAGCCGCCGGCGGGTTCAGCCCGGGCGCCGACAGGGATTCCGTTAACATCGCGCTTCCTGTCGCCGACGGGCAGCAGGTCTTCATACCAAAAAAGCCGGTACAGACGTCGGCAGCTACTGCCCAGAAGGCGAAACCTGCGGCATCAATGGACCTTTCAGGCGGCAGCTCTGCTGCAACTGGCGCCGAAGAACCGGAAGGGCGCCTGGACGTCACCGCTTCTGTGCCGGCCGGCGGGGAAGAGAAAAAGGATGCAGAACCAGGGCTTATTGACATCAACTCGGCAAGCGCTGCGCAGCTGGAGGAGCTTCCGGGCATAGGGCCAGCGACTGCTTTGAAGATAATACAGCACAGGAAGGACAACGGGCCGTTTGCCAGCATCGAGGGCCTTATGGATGTAAGCGGGATCGGACCTGCGAAGTTCGCCGCAATCAAGGACATGGTGACGGCGAAGTGATTTTCGCACTTCTGATTTCTCAGGAAGCCGGCATTTTGGTTGCGGCGCACCTTGGCAATCTATCCGCGGCGATAATACTGCTACCCGTGTCGGCAGCGGCCTGGGCCGCTATACGAATTTCCAGGCCGAGGCACGATTTCAACAGGGTAGCCGCCATGTGCGGGCTTGTGCTGGCAGGATACGCAGTCGGTGCGCTTTCCGTCGCAATGCTGGACTTGGGGGCAAGGAGGTCGGTGGCAGAGCATACAGGCGGCCCCGCGAAGATGAGGGGCGAGGTCCGGTGGGTCTATGAAAGCACGTACGGAAAGCAGTTTGTAATTGGCGGCATCGAGATAGAGGGCCATGGCCGAATGAAAGGCAAGGTCCTTATCGAAGCAGAATACCCTGACCTTGATGGGCTGGAAACCGCAGAACCCGGTTATGAGGTTTCAGGCGAGGTTGAGCTCGGGCTGATTGCGGGCGCGATGAACCGCGGCGGTTTCGATGCCAGGTCCTACTGGGCTTCAAAGGGAGTCTGCGCAAAGGCGCTGCCCATGGAGCCGGTGACTGTCATCAGGGGAAGGGCGCCGTTACTGACCGATGCAGCATGGAGGCTATTTGAGTCATTCCGGGGTTTCTCAAGCAGGTCCTTGTCATCGCATGACCAGAAGGCGATGATGGACGCCATAGTGCTAAGCGACAAATCTTCGTTGGATCCGCTAGTGAAGGAGGCATTCAGCGAAGGCGGCATCGCACATGTGATGTCCGCGTCGGGGCTCCATGTTTCTATGCTAATAGAGGCTTTATGCTTTGTGATGTCAAGGATCGGCGTTGGTCCTGGAGCGCAATTCGCCGTGCTCTTTTGCGTCCTGCCGGTATACGCAGTGGCGGCTGGGCTGCGTCCGTCGATAATCCGCGCCCTTCTTATGGGGATGATGGGGCTAACCTTCAAACTTGCGAAAGTGAAGGACCCTGGGCTACTTGCCAAGCTCGGGGCATCTGGCGTAATACAACTGGCCATTTCTCCGGCAAGCCTTTTCGATAGGGGCTTCCTCCTGTCCTATGCCGCTATCGCTGGAATAGTGGTTTACTCATGGCTTCCGCAACCCCAAGAGAGGGATGGCCGCATCGGCAAGATGGCCGGGTACTTACGAAGGGGGTTGACCGCCTCATTTGTTATTACGACATTCGCGCTGCCGATAACTTCGACTTTCTACGGCAGCATGAGCGCCCTTGGGCCTTTCGCCAACCTTATTGCGATACCTGCTGCTTCTGGGGCCCTTGCAGTGGGCCTGGGTTCCTTTTTGGTTAACTTGGGATGGCCTGGGCTAGGTTCGCTTCTAATGCAGCTGTCAAGGCCTATGCTGTCCGCCCTTCTGGGAACTGCCGGGATTGTGGGCAAGCTAGATGCTTTTGCCTTCGAGGTCGGATATGGACCGGGCTTTCATACTGCAGCCTTCTACTTGGTGCTGGTACTGTCTCTGACGGCTTTGTCGGGCAGGATATCTTTGAGGAAGGCGGCGAAGTGCGCTTTGGGCAGGCCGGCAATCTCAATTGCCTTCGCAGCCATTGTTTCCCTCCTTCTGGTGCCATCCGGCAACGGGATGCAGGTGCACATATTCTCAGTGGGGCAGGGGGACGCAGCTCTTGTAACAAGCGGAGAGGGCTTTGCAATGCTTGTGGATACCGGGCCTGCATACAAAGGCAACAGCGCAGTCGCGGACAAGATACTTCCTGCACTGAGGCATATGGGAATAACATACATCGATGTGCTCATGCTTACGCATGGCCATGCGGACCACGCTTCGGGGCTTGAAGAGCTTGCCATGTCCATAGGCATAGGGACGGTTGTTTTGCCTGAGGGTGACCTGGTCGCTATGGAGGCTGCATCGTCAGCTGGGCTAAAACCCGTAGCATGCCTAGCCGGCGACGTAATTGAGGCTGGCAGACTGAGGATCGATATCTTAAACCCTGATAAACCGATAGTGCCTGGCGACGACCTAAACGAAAAATCCATGGTGGCGCTCATATCTTATGAAGGGGGAAAGCTGCTTCTTCAGTCCGATGCCGGGGCCGGTTTCGAGGCTTCTTATGAGGGCCAACGGATCTATGCGCTTAAAGTCGGACACCACGGTTCGAAGACGGCATCAGGGGGCGACTTCCTTAAAAGGTCGGACCCTTCTGTCGCTGTAGTGTCCGTAGGCAAGAACCTGTACGGGCATCCTTCACACGAAGCGATGGAGAGGATAGCCTCAGTATGCCCTGCCGTCTTCAGAACAGATATATCTGGCATGGTAAGGATTGTAAGCGCGAAAGAAGGCATGAGGACAATCCCGTCAGATGATCTCTGGGCGGCCCGTCCGTTCTTCAGGGCTCTGCGGCCGTGAGCTTATTCTGTTTGGAATTAGCCCGCCTTATGATGTAGAATTAAAGCGAGCTAACCGAACATGAAGGGAGGGCACTCGGTGGGCTTGAACCACCGGGGAATCAATGAGGAAAAGGATTTTTACGCTTGTTGCACTTTCTCTCGTACTGGCACTGGCGCTAGGAAGCGCGAGCTTTGCCGCCTCTAAGGTGACCATCACATTCTGGCACGCAATGGGAGCCCAGCTGGGCAAGACATTGGAAGCCCTCGTGGCGGACTTCAACGCGACCCATCCGAACATTGAAGTCAAGGCCGAATACCAGGGCAACTACGGCGCTCTCCAGCAGAAGCTGACAGGCGCGCTGGTGGCACAGAAGCCCCCGACAGTCTCCCAGGTCTACGGGAACTGGGCAGCAGAGTTCATAACCAGCAACGCCTTAGTGCCTATCGAGAACTTCGTAAACGGCCCCAACGGCATGTCAAAGCTCGAAGTCGAAGATATCTTCGAAGGCCTAAGGAAAGCCTCCATAATCAACGGCAAGTGGTATACGATGCCCTTCAACAAGAGCGTATACGTACTGGTCTACAGCAAGGCAGCCTTCGCTGAAGCCGGAATCGAGAAAGCCCCGGCCACCTGGCAGGACCTTCTTACCGCAGCCAACAAGCTCACGAAGAAGAATGACAAGGGAGAGTTCATCCGCTCCGGCATCGGCCTGAGGGATAACATCGACATATTCGCCTGCTTCTACTTCGCATCGGGCGGAGAGTGGCTCGACAAGGACGGAAAGCTGGCAATCGGCGGCGCGACCGGCCAGAAAGCCCTCCAGTTCATGGTTGACCTGCTCAACAAGTACAAGGTAGCGGCCTACATGAGCGGTTACTGGGACGCCGACTTCGGCGCCGGCAAGACCGCGATGTACCTTACCAGCTCGCCCGGCCTCAGCTACACGGAAAGCTCAGTGGCGGGCAAGTTCGAATGGGGGGTAGCCCCTATCCCCGCATCCGAACCGAGATTTGCGGCGACTCCCGTCGCAGGCACCGACCTTGCCATATATTCGAAATCGACCAAGGCGGAACAGGATGCAGCGTGGACGTTCGTGAAGTGGATGGTAGAGCCCGTGCAGACCGCCAAGTGGGCTATCGGCACTTCCTACATACCAGTAAGGAAATCGGCTCTGTACCTGAACATCATGAAGGAGTTCTTCGCGAAGAACCCCAAGGCCGAGCAGAGCCTCAAACAGCTCAACTACATCAAGTACGACCCGAACCTCGCCGCCTGGAACGGAATACGCGGCGATATCAGCACCGCCGTGCAGAAGGCTTTCCTGGCCAAGGCGACAGTTGCCGAGGCCCTCAACGAAGCGGTCGCGGTCGGGAACAAGAAGCTGGGGTTCTGACGCAACCCGGCCGGTATAAGTGACGCCAGCCCAGGGTCGAGGCGGCAGCCAAGCCCCTGGGCTGGTTGACGATTAGAAATCTCTGGAGGAAGCCGAATGAGGAACAGGGCCTTATGCATTACAGCTCTCATCATGCTCTTCCTGGCGGCCACGGGCGCTGCGGCTGCATCCGGCACGGCAGTGCCGGAATTCAATTACTACTTCGGGAATCTGCATGCGCATACTTCCTACTCGGACGGGATGGGCACTCCGACAGACGCATACAAGAAGGTGAGCGGCGCAGGGGACATGGACTTCTTCTCGCTGACGGAGCACGGCTACTATTTCCAGGAGATCACCAATATCCACCTATGGTACAAGTCTCATGAGGAAGCCGACGCGTTCTACAGACCTGGGGAGTTCGTACCCCTCGTGGGTTATGAATGGACGCACTCCGAAGGGCACATGAACGGTTACGGCACTCCGAAGGCGGCGTCGAGGGACACACAGCGCGACTTCACCGCCTTCATAGAATACCTGCACGAGTTCAACGGAATCGCCACGTTCAACCATCCCAACCCGGAGATACAGCCCAACTGGAACGACTTCTCCTACTGGGCCTACGCGGACGATGTTGTCTCCATGATAGAGGTAGGATCGGGAGCCTACTACCGGAACACAAGGAACGAACCCTCATACATCAAGGCCTTGGACAGGGGCTGGAAGGTCGGGGCAGTCAACAACCAGGACAACCACAGGGACGACTGGGGGACCGCAGCGCCTGTAAGGACGGGTATAGTGGCCCGCGAGCTTAACAGGGACTCAATAATGGACGCGATGCGCAACATGCGCACATACTCGACAGAGGACAAAAACGCCAGGGCCCTGATATGGAGCGGGGAATACGTTATGGGCGACACTATGCTTACAAACGGCCCGGCCATAGGAAGGGAATTCGAAATTGAAGTCTATGCGGAGGACCCCGACGGGGACCTCTACTCGAAGATAGAGCTCATTACCAACGGAGGCAGGGTCGTTTCCGCCGTCAACGCCGTCAAGGGCGGGACTTTCAGCTTCAGGGTCACCACAGAGCTGGATTACAGCTACTTCTACGCCAGAATGACGCAAGCCGACGGGGACCGCATCATAACCACCCCTATATGGATAGAGACGGGAGCCGGCGTCGTCGCATCCGACTTCCGCATAGAGGACGCATTCATAGTAAAGGGTAAGCAGGCCAGTTTCTATGCCCGCATAGCCGACCGCACGGGGGAAAGCCCGGCAGAGGTCGGCTATGAGCTATATTCCGACCAGGGAAGCGGTTTCGAGAAGAAGGCTGAGGGAAGCCTTTCCATAACCCCGGGCAGGTGGGCCCACCTGACGATACCGTGGGTGCCATCCTCGGAAGGGCAGGCTGCCCTCAAGCTGGTGATAATGACGGCCTCGGGGCCGCAGTCGTTCATGGCAGGCCTGTACGAGGTCATGGAGAAGGAACCCATGCGGTTGGCCGTGGACGAAGGGCACAACAACAGGCTCACTTCATATTACTCTTCTCTGCTGGGACTGGCGAAGCAGGCAGGTTACGACGGCAGCGTGCTTGTGGACATCATCAGGCCTGACTACCTAAAGGGCCTGAATCTGATTGTCCTGCCGATGCCGGAACAGGGATTCGCCCTTACGCCGACGTATTATGAAGATGCGGAGATCGAAGCCCTTGCAGAGTGGGTGAAGCAGGGCGGAAGCCTGATGCTCATGGGCTGGGGCGACGCGGGCGACGGCTCAAGGGACCCCAGGGACTTCAACAGGCTGCTTGAGAAGCTTGGAGTAGGCGCATCGTTCGCGGGAGGGATGCTCCTTTCGGGGGAAGCGCTTGCTTTGACATCGATAGTCACCACACCGCTTGGCGAATACAAGGTTGCATTCACGGAAGGCTGCGCCCTTAAAATCGCAGACGGGTCTCAATGGCTGGTACATGGCTCGGGCGCGTCGGGCAACAGCGCAACCATCGACGGGACAAGAATCGAGGATCCATACTTCCTTGCAGCCTACAACGTTGGCAGGGGTAGGGTTGTTCTGGCAGGGAGCGTGCTGTTCTCCGATTACGAACTGAAGAAAGACGGCTTCGACAACAGACGCCTTGCGGTTGACTTGCTTGCATGGCTGATGGAGGGCAGGTGGCAGTAAGTGGCTGTGGCAGATAACTCAGGAAAGAACGGGGCTTTGCGCAACAGGGGCGTACGGAGCGGCAAGAACGGGATCCTGGACGATCTGGGGGCATACCTGTATATAATCCCGGCGACCGCTGTGCTGGTTGTGTTCCACTTCTTCCCGGCTTTCTACGCCGCATATATCAGCCTGTTCAACACCAACCTCCTCGGCAGGTGGAACTTCATCGGCGCCGGAAACTACATAGAGATGTTCTCAGACCCCGATTTCCTGGTATCGGTGAAGAATACGCTTGTTTACGTGCTGGGGACGGTTCCGACGGGACTGGCCCTGGCCCTTGCGATCGCATACCTGCTGAACCAGAAGATAAGAGGTTCGGGTTTCTTCAGGACGTCCTACTTCCTTCCCTATGTGACTCCGGTCGTGGCCATATCCATCGTCTGGATGTGGATATACAAGGAAGATTCCTCGGGCATGCTCAACTCGATCCTGAACATGTTCGGAATCTCGGGCGAGAAGTGGCTGCTCGACCCCAAATGGTCCATGTTCGCGCTCGTGGTCATGAGCGTATGGAGGCATCTGGGTTATAACATAATAATCTTCCTTGCGGGGCTGCAGAACATACCGCAGGAATACTACGACGCGGCGGCCATTGATGGGGCCAGGGGATGGAAGCTGTTCAGCCACATCACATGGCCTTTGCTTTCCCCTACGACATATTTCCTCACGATAATCTCCATAATAGGTTCCTTCCAGGTCTTCACGCAGGCTTACGTGCTGTGGCCGGGAGGAGGGGGAGGCCCCCTCAAGACGACGCTTGTCGTAGTCAAGTACCTATATGACGTAGGCTGGGGCGAATTCCGCTTCGGCTACGCGGCGGCGATAGGATACTTCCTGTTCTTCGTGATATTCCTTCTTACCCTAATCCAGAGGAAGATGCTGGGCAAGAAGGTCTACTACCAGTAGGGGGGTGGAAAGGATGGCCAAGAATAAGGGGAACGCCCCCGGCATGGGCAGCAGGTTGAACAAACTCGTAATATACGCACTGCTTATAGCAGGGGCGGCAATAATGCTGCTGCCTTTCTATTACATGCTTTCTACCTCGACCAAGACGTCGGACGAGACCTTCACCGCAAAGCTGGTGTGGATACCCAGGAACTGGAAGCTTACCGAGTACATTAACGCTTGGAGGACCGACAGACAGAATGCCAGCCTCGGCCTTCCGGTTACTGGAGAGCTAAGGAAGCTTGCTTCAACCATCTGGGTGAACTACGTGAACGCATGGAAAGAGGACGTGAATTTCCCGTGGTACTACATAAACAGCTTCGTGATAGCTATTTCCACCACGGTGCTGCAGCTAGCAACGTCGGCGCTTGCCGCATATGCCTTCGCCACCATGAAGTTCAGGGGCAAGGAGCTGATTTTCCTCATCTTCCTCGGCACGATGATGATACCTGGGCAGGTTACCCTCGTGCCCAACTACGTAATCGTAGCCAAGCTGGGCTGGATAGACACTTACAAGGCGCTTATCATACCTTGGATCGCCTCCGTCTTCAGCATATTCATGATGAGGCAGTTCTTCATGACGATACCGACCGAGCTTTGGGATGCGGCCCAGATAGACGGCTGCACCAGGTTCGAATACCTATGGAGGGTCATGTTGCCTCTCGCCGTCCCGGTGCTGGTGACGACGGGGCTGTTCTCGTTCA
>Ga0116174_10003459_pt1 | contig 12955 bp, 9 predicted proteins | sample AD_UKC087_MetaG_FD_89801 | JGI IMG/M metagenome (GOLD analysis project Ga0116174, IMG submission 89801) | Active sludge microbial communities of municipal wastewater-treating anaerobic digesters from USA - AD_UKC087_MetaG | ecosystem: Engineered > Bioreactor > Anaerobic > Digestate | place: USA...
ATGCGAAAACTCATCAAAAACGGAACCGTAGTCAATGCCGAAAAGAGCGAGCGGGCTGATATTCTGATCGAAGGCGAAAAGATCTCGCGCGTGGAGCCGGGACTTGACTGCCCGGATGCTGAAATTATCGACGCCGCAGGAATGCTTGTGCTACCTGGCGGCATTGATCCACACGTGCATATCAATCTGCCCATGATGGGGACACAATCCAGTGATGACTACTACACCGTTGGGAAAGCTGCCGCCTTTGGCGGAACAACCACCGTGATAGACTTTGTGGCTCAAGACGAGGGCAGCCTCGCGGATAATATCGCTCGCAAGCTGCAGGAAGCGGAAGGGCGCGCCAGCGTGGATTTTGGTCTTCACATGAATATCACCCGCTTCTATCCTGAGGTGTTGGCCGAAATTGCGAATCTGCCAGCTATGGGTATCACCAGCGTCAAGGTTTTCACAGCTTATAACAATCGCTTGCGGATCGGAGATGGTGAAATCTTCCAGACCATGCGCGCCGCGGTGAAAAACGGCCTGCTTACCCTTGTGCACGCGGAGAACGGCGACGTGATTGACGTGCTCATCGCTGAAGCGCTTCAGCAAGGGCAAACCTCACCGGTCTGGCACGCGCGCACGCGCCCTGCCTGGGGAGAGGTGGAAGCCAGCTTGCGGGCGGTAGCCTTAGCAGCTCAGGCGAACGCGCCGGTCTACCTGGTGCATATGAACGTCGCTGGCGAGGTGGACCAACTTGCGTATGGGCGTGCTCAAGGGGTGCATGCCATGGGCGAAACCTGCCCGCAATATCTATTCTTTACCGAGCAAGACCTTGAACGCCCGGACGGCACCAAGTGGCTGTGTTCGCCGCCTCTGCGCAGCCAGGCCGACCAACAGGGTTTATGGCAGGGCATCGAAAATGGCACCATCCAGGTGCTTGCTACCGACCACTGCCCGTTCTTCTTTGATGGCACGCAAGCAATCACTTACGAAAACCAACGGGTAGCCTTGCCTGGCAAGGAACTCGGCAAGGGAGTTTTCACGCAGGTGCCAAACGGCGTGCCGGGCGTGGGAGACCGGCTGCCGGTTTTCTGGACCCATGCTGTCCATTCCGGCAGGATTAGCCCCAACCAATTCGCAGCGCTCTCTTCCACCAACGCTGCACGAATTTTCGGGCTCTACCCCAAAAAAGGCTGCCTGAAAGCCGGAGCAGACGCGGATATCGCCATTTGGGAACCAGAAATGCGTGTGGACTATGGCATAGCGATTGCCAAACATCGCACGGATTACAACCTCTACGAAGGCTGGCAGCTTACTGGCTTTCCCCGGCAAGTTTTCTTGCGTGGAGAATGTATTGTTAAGGATGGAGAGTGGCGCGGGCGCCCGGGCATAGGGCAATTCCTGCGCCGCCAGCGCGGAGAGGTCATTTGAAGCCGTTTGATCGTGAGGGCATGTGGTAATCCCCCTGCTCATCCTGGTGCTGCTGGCGTCCTCGGCTGGCATCACAATATCGCAGGCGGTAAAGCCTAAAGTTTCACGCGCGTGGATGATTGCTCTGATCAGCGCGATGGCTGCCTGGCTGTCAATATTTGTCCTCAGGCTTTATCTCCCTTTAAATTTCGCCCTGCCCCCTTGGAAACCGGATGCCCTTTTTTATTCCGCGCCCAGCCTTAGTATTACCTATGAAAACTGGCCTTATGCGGTGTCGTTGGTTACGCTTTGCACTGCGGTAATTCTGACAGACTCTACCCGCAGTTTTCTTCCGTCCTCCCCGAATGCCTGGGCGAGCGCGATCGCGATAACCGCCCTCAACTTAATCGGCTTGCTAGCTGGTGACCCTCTCACTCTGATTTTCGCCTGGGTGGTCATCGACAACATTGAGTTCATTCATCTCTATCAGAACAGGCTCGAACGCGATTCAGACGCGGGACTGGCTGGTTTTTTGAGCGTTCGTATCCTGAGCGTGATGGCGCTGGCAGCTGGAACCATCGCAGGCTGGAAATCCATGCCTGCATTCGAATTAACGCAGATTCCCCAGAACGCGGGTATCTACTTTCTTCTGGCAGCAGGGCTGCGCTTGGGAGTGCTGCCCTTGAGTCTGACCGCGCTTAACAGCAAGGCAGCCAAACATGGCTCGGCTTTGCTTGTTCGGCTCGCTCCGGTGGCATCCAGCCTGGCGCTGGTCGCGCGCCTTCCTGAGGGATTTTTACCGGCTCAAGGCAATTTGCATGCTGTTTTACTCGTCCTCACGAGCATTGCCGCGCTCTATTCTTCTGCCATGTGGCTGACTGGGAAGAGCCAGCATGAGACCCTGCCTTACTGGATTGTCACGCTCGCATCTTTTGCGATTACCTGCGCCCTGAATGACCGCGCGGAAGCCAGCCGGGTGTGGGGCGTCGCTCTTCTGCTGAGTGGTGGTGTTCTTTTTCTTTTCGACCCACCTATCCGGCGCATCCGATTTCTACCGCTGCTTGGTCTGATAGGCGTCAGCGCCGTGCCTTATACGCTCTCAGCTGGGGGCTGGGAGGGCTTGCTGGGGGGAACTTTCTCTCTGAGCGGAGCGGTAATGATTCTTTCGCATGCATTATTAGTGCTAGGTTTCTTGCGCTATGCCTTTGAAATCAGCGGAACAGTTACCGGCCTCGAAAAGCATGCCCGCATCACCTATCCTTTGGGCCTCATTCTCATAGTTCAAACCATCATCATCATCGGGCTGGCTGGTTGGCCGGGCATCCTTACCTTGGGCGCCTGGTGGGCAAGCTTAGTCAGCATCACGCTTATCGGTCTCGGAACAGCTCTTTATCTCAAGCTGGCTGCCAGGCTGCCGCTCGCCAGCGTTACAGCAAACTTGCCATCTTACCGTTTATGGAAATTCTTGCTCACATCTTTTCAGCAGCTGCTCAGCTTGCGCTGGCTTTATAACGCGTTCGCCTGGCTGTCGGGGCGTTTTGCCGCGCTGGCTGACCTTCTGAGCCAAATCCTGGATGGTGAAGGCGGTATTCTTTGGTCGCTTGTGTTCCTCGCGATTTTGGTTACATTGTTCTTATCGGGGGTAACGCCGTGACCAACGCGCCGTGGATGTATATTCCAGCGATATTCGCGATTGTGGCAGCAGGTGTCAATCTTACGCGGCGCGTCTGGATTGTTAATGCGATTGCTCTGGCAATTCAATATCTGGCAGTATTTGTGTTGCTATGCACTGTGCGTCCCGTCAGTCTGGCGGTGGTCAAGCTCTTTGTCGGTTGGATGGTGACGCTTACGCTTTTTCTTTCTCTCATCACGGATGGAGAATTGCGAAAAGCGAGCGGTTTGCTAAAATTCAGCGCAGGTGAAATCTTCAGATTGCTAGCCGGTTTGTTCGCGGCGTTCTTCCTGGCGGCTTTTCTGCCAAGTTTGCAGTCCGTGGTTTTCCCGCAGACGGCTTTGCCGCTTTTGCTTGCCGCGTTCAGCCTGCTGGTATTGGGTCTTTTCCAGGCAAGCATGATTTCTGAACCGTTCTATGTCATCATTGGGCTGCTTACTTTCCTCTTGGGCGTGGAACTGCTTTATGCCAGCTTAGAGCTTTCAATTCTCCTCGAAGCGCTCTTCGCGGGGGTTAATTTAGGACTGGCGTTGGTAGGAGCTTTCTTTGTGATTAAGGACGCGGAGCTCTTGGAGCCATGAGTACGCCGCTGATTTGGATTATCATCCCGCTTGGGCTCGCGCTGCTCCTAATTTCAACGCGCAAAAAGCCCATCCTCTCGGGCATTCTTGCCTCCGCCATCAGCCTTATCCTTGCTGTTCTGGCACTTCTTTTTCCGCGCGACCTCAGTTTCCTCCTGCCCGACCAACGCCTGGAAATTGCGAGCTCATTGGAATTGTTTGGCAGGAGTCTCCAGATCATGGGCAGCCAGCTTACAATGGTCGCGTTATTGTATGGTATTGCTTTTCTCTGGAATCTTGGAAGCGTGCTTTTCCGCCCCAGCCTTTGGTTTAATGTCCTTTCGCTTGGAATCAGCGCGCTGTGGATTGCAACCCTCTCCGTCAATCCCTTCCTTTACGCCGCGGTATTAATCGAGTTGATTGCCCTTCTTAGCGTGCCGCTGCTTTCGCCACGCGGAATGCGAACCGAAAGCGGAGTGCTGCGCTACCTGGTTTTTCAGACCCTGGCGCTCCCTTTAATACTGCTGACAGGTTGGATGCTCGCCGGCATTGGCTCCGCACCTTCCGCGAATCCGTTGATTGTGCGCTCGGCGATGCTGGTTCTTTTTGGTTTCGCGTTGTGGATTGGCGCTTTTCCGTTCCATTCCTGGATCCCAATGATTAGCGAAAAGAGCCATCCCTGGGCGCTAAGTTTTCTATTCGCGATTTTGCAAACCGCGCTTTCTGTATTTCTGCTTCAATTTTTGGATCAATATGCCTGGTTGCGAAATCTGCCGATGATATTCAGCGGTCTGCGCTGGATTGGAGTAATTATGATTGCGGTTGCCGGGCTGCTTTCGGCGGTTCAAACCAAGCTTGGCAAATCCTTTGGCTATTTAGTGCTTTACGAAACCGGCTATTCTCTCTTAGCTGTTGGCTTAGCGCGCACAGGCGGGCTCAACTACCTTGCAATGCTTTTTATTCCGCGTTTACTAAGTTATGCGGTCATCAGCCTTGCTCTTTCTGCTTTGGTGCAAGACCAAAGCCCCGACGCTCTGCTTTACACAAACCAGGCCGGGCTATTTCGAACCCGACCAATCGTCACGGGCGGGATTCTGATTGGGATATTTAGCTTGCTTGGCCTGCCGCTTCTGCCACTATTCCCGCATAAGCAAATGTTGTGGTTGCTGACAGCCCAGCTTGACCCACGCTTGCTGCTCTGGGTTTTCGCTGGAAGCCTTGGACTGCTGCTCAATGCAGCCCGCCTTATCCGCGTTTTTTCCCAGGAAAGATCTGAAGATAGTGTTTTCCAACTAAAAAAGGAAAAAACTGGTTTTATCGTCTTGATGGCCAGTATGATTTTGCTGATGGTGGCATTCGGCGCGTCAACGCAGTTTTTGCTGCCGCGCTTCCTGGAAATACTCACCCCCTTTACCCAGCTTGTTCCCACCCCATAAGCCCGCAGCGGGAAATGGGTATAATCAAGCACAAGAATCCAAGACGAACAGGTGACCAATGGACGAAATCACAAGTTTTGAACAACTTGAAAAAAGAGTAGAGTGGCTGGATAACGAGCGCCGCAATGATAAAACTAATCTGGCAACGCTCCAAAACCGCCTGACAGGGCTTGAGAGCGAAAATATTGCCCTGCGGAAACAGATGAAAGAATTAGAGCTGGAAATCGGCGGACTAAAAAATCAGCTTGCCAGCCTGGATAAGTATGACAACCGCATTGAGCGCCTGAATATCGACCTGACCAAACAGGTGCGTGATGTAAATGAACGCGCTGAAATGAACTTGAATGAGGCGATAAAAAGGCTTAAGCTTGAAATTGATGCCTCCAAACGTTCGCTAACCGAGGTTTACCAACTTTCCGAGCAACTGGAACCTATTCGGAATGATATTAAAACCAATAAACTAGAAGATGCCCGCCTTGCCAGATTGTTGGAAGACATAAAGCTAAAAATCCAGGAGGTGAGCCGCTTTGACGAAGAATACCGCCGCTCATTGCATTTGTTGGAAGAAAACTATCGCCAGGAGAATAAGCGTTTGAACGACTTCCAGGGTGAACTGGTTGCCCACCGCAAGCGCGTGGAAGAGACCCGCAGCCGTTTTGATGTGTTCAGCGACACCTTCCGCACCCTGGACTTGCGAATAGCTGAGCTGCAAACATTTGAGAAAGACCGAAAGGAAGCGCAGTCAGTCTTCATCGAAAAAGTCAATAACGCGCTGTTGGACAAAGACAAGACTTTCCGCGAGTGGGAAAAACGTTTTGCGGACATCGACAAAGTTAACCTTGACCTTAACACCCAATTAGCAGAGCTGGAGAGCGCCAGAAAAGCCGTCGATAAATCCATCAGCGGCGCTGAGGATGTCATCGCGCGTTTTGAACGACGAATTAACGAAATCAGCGAAATTCAGCGCTTAAATGACGAACGTTTCCGACAGGAATGGAATTCCTTTAAAGCAGACGACCTGAAACGATGGACTAACTACCTGCTTGGGCAGGAAGAGCAGCTGCGCATCATCAATCAGCAGCTCACCGCCGCGCGTGAGGACCTGGAAACGGTGAAGGATGCTTCCGTCCGAACCCGCGACGACCTTGAGAAGCTCACCTGTGAAACTTTCCGTTACATCCAAGCCGTTTTAGGCGCTTATCAGGAATCCATCCAGAGCTTTGCTCCGCTGGCGGAGAAGAAAGCCCAGTAGTCCTGTGCACATCATTGGGACTGCCGGGCACGTTGACCACGGCAAATCAACCTTAGTTACCGCCCTGACAGGCACCAATCCCGACCGTCTGAAAGAAGAGCGCGAGCGGGAAATGACGATTGACCTGGGATTTGCTTTCCTCACGCTCCCCAACGGGGAAAAAGTGGGGGTGATTGACGTGCCCGGGCACCGCGATTTCATCGGCAACATGCTGGCTGGCATTGGGGGTATCGATGCGGTTTTGCTCATTGTCGCGGCTGACGAAGGCGTTTCTGCCCAAACGCGGGAACACCTCGCTATTCTCGACCTGCTGCACATCACCAGAGGACTGGTGGTTCTGACCAAGCTTGACCTGATTTCTGACCCAGAGTGGCTGGAATTGGTAGAACTAGAGACGCGCGAAATATTAAATGGCACCAGCCTCGAATCCGCGCCGATCATAAAAGTCTCCGCGCGTACAGGCAGCGGAATCCCCGAGCTGCTGGAAAAGCTGCAGGAATTGCTTCAGAGCACCGCTTCCAAGCCCGACCTTGGTAGACCGCGCCTGCCAATCGACCGGGTCTTTTCTCTCACGGGTTTCGGGACCGTCGTAACGGGAACGCTGTTGGACGGCAGTTTTGCGGTGGGAGACGAAGTCGTCAGCCTGCCCGAAGCTTTAAATGGCCGCATCAGAGGCCTGCAAAACCATAACCAGAAGCTGCAAAGGGTCGGTCCCGGCTCGCGCGCAGCCGTCAACCTGGTCGGAATTGATAAAAACCAGCTTGCCCGCGGCTGCGTTATCACGAAGCCCGGCGCATACACACCAACCACCTTGCTGGACGCGCACTTCAAATACCTCTCTGATTTGCCTTCTGACCTGCGGCACAACACGCAAGTAAAAATCTTCATAGGTTCAGCCGAAACTGCCGGTCATTTGCGTCTTTTGGGAAAAGAAATCCTGAAGCCCGGCGAGCAGGCTTTCCTTCAAATTAAACTTGACAAGCCTGTTGTGGCCGCCCGCGGGGATAGATTTATCATCCGTCTGCCCTCCCCAGCTGAGACCTTAGGTGGTGGCATCGTACTGGAGCCGCATCCCACGCGCCTTTACAAACGCTTCAACGCAGCTGTGCTGCAAAACCTGGATGGGCTGCTTTCTGGCAGCGAAACTGAAGTGCTCGTGCAAAGTCTGAAAGCGCTTGGGGCCACTTATGCTGAGCTTGCGATAAGCAAGGCGGGCCTGGAAAAGCAAACCGGTTTAGCGCTTTGCGACCGCTTGATAGCCGACGGCAGCATCATTGTGCTTCAACCGGGTAAAGACGCCGGACGCAATTTATTAATTGAACGCGAAGCCTGGCAGCAGGTGCGCGAAAACATGCTTAAGACTTTATCTGATTTTCATGCGGGTAATCCACTTAAACCAGGAATGACGCGCGAAGCCCTGCGAGCAGCGCTAAAGATGCCGCCGCTGCTTTTTGAAGCTGCGCTCGATAAACTAAACGCCGGGCAGGAAGTGCATGTTCGGGGTGCGCTTACTTCACTGGCAAGTCACCAAATTCAATTCAGCCCCGACCAACGCGCGCTAATAACCGACTTGCTCCAGCGCTTCAACGAACATCCCTACTCACCGCCGGATGCCGCGGAAGCCGCTGCGCTTGTCGGTCCCAATATACTGGAAGCCCTGGTAGCGACAGGCGACCTGATACAAACTTCAGCGCAAGTCCAGTTTACTGCGCACGCCTTTGACGAAATGACTTCCTGGGTTAGAACGCACTTGGACGCGCACGGCAGCCTGACCTTGGCTGAATTCCGCGACCACTTTGGAACCAGCCGAAAGTACGCAGCTGCGTTCCTGGAGTTTCTGGACGATAAAGGCGTTACCCTCCGAAAAGGAGATATTCGGGTGTTAAAACAGGTACAATAACAATACAGATCAAACCAACCACTAATAGGAGAGAACTATGGCATGGAAAGTATTGATTACTGATGGGCTGGAAAGCAACGGAAAAGCAATTCTCACCAGGAATGACACTGCGGATGACAAAAAGGGCATTGAAGCAGATGAACTGCTTCAGATTATCCCCGATTATGACGCCATCATCATCCGCGGACGCACAAAAATGACTGCGGAAGTGATTGAGGCAGCAAAGAACCTGAAAGTAATCGGGCGGATGGGCGTCGGCGTTGACAACATTGATTTGAACGCAGCCAAAGCGCATCAGGTTACCGTCGTGAACGCGGCTGTGGCAACTACGCTCGCGGTGGCGGAATTGGCGGTGGGAATGATGTTTGCGCTCGTTCGCGAACTCCCACGCGCGGATGCAAGCCTGAAAGCCGGACAGTGGCTTAAGAAGGATTTCAACGGAATCGAACTCTTTGGCAAAACGCTGGGTGTGGTAGGCTTTGGCAATATTGGCCAGGTCGTCAGCCGCTACGCGGTGGCGTTGGGCATGAAGGTGCTCGCTTACGATCCTTTCCGCGATGCGATGTATATGCACGAACGCGGCGTGGAAGCTGTCAGTCTTGAAGGCCTGCTGCAAAGAGCGGATGTAATTACCATCCATACCCCACTCACTGATCAGAACAGGCATCAATTCAACGCGGATTGCTTCGCGAAGATGAAGGACGGCGTTCTTATTGTGGACGCTGCGCGCGGCGGCATTATCGATGAGGAAGCCCTCTTGCACGCCCTGGAGAGCGGTAAAGTACGCGGCGCGGCGCTTGATGTTTACGAAAAAGAACCACCGGTGAGCTTTGATTTAATCAAACATCCAAAAGTAATTGCCAGCCCCCACATTGGCGCGCAGACTGCCGAAGCGCAACTGCGGGCTGCCGAAGACATTTCGAGTGAAGTTTTGAACGCATTGAACGGACTGCCCCTGCGCTGGAAGATTTGTTAAGATGGCAAGCACCGAAGCAAAACTAGCAAAACTGCGGGAAATTTACGCCGAGATAAGTCGCTTGGGTTCAATCCAGGCCTTGCTCGAGTGGGACCAGCAGGTAAACATGCCAGCCGGAGGCGCGGAGGATCGCGGGAATCAATCAGCCCTGATTGCCGGGTTGGCTTTTGACAAGAGCACATCTGATGAGCTTGGCAGCCTGATTGAAGACCTGGCTGCTGAGCTGCCCAATCTGGACGCTGATGATGAATTTGCCCGCGAAGTTAAGGTTGCCAAGCGCAACTTTGATCGCAACGCCCGCATCCCGCGGGAGAAAGTCATCGAGTTTGTACTGGCCACCTCAGCCGCGCACGAAGTGTGGGTTAAGGCGCGTCAGAACAATGATTTCGCCAGCTTCGAACCGCATCTGACGCACATCTTTGACTTGCGCCGGCAGCAAGCCGAGCTCTTCCAACCTTATGACCATCCTTACGATGCTCTGTTTGAAGAATACGAACCTGGCATGAAAACGGCAGATGTGCGCGCGATATTTGACGCCCTGCGCCCGCGTCAGGTAGAACTGCTGCGCGCTATCGCGGCGTCCGAACAAGTTGACAACGATTTTATCAAGCAGCACTATCCTTTCGATGAGCAGCGCAAACTCGGCAGTTTCATTGCTGGGCGTTTTGGCTACGACTGGGAACGCGGGCGGCTCGACCTTGCGCCGCATCCCTTTACCACCAGCTTTGGCGCGGGAGATGTGCGCATTACCACGCGCTTCCTTGAGAAAGACGGCATGTCCGCGCTCTTCAGCACGATGCACGAAACCGGCCACGCGCTCTACGATCAAGGTCTTTCTGCCAAGTATCGCGATACCAGCCTGGACCGCGCAGCCTCATACGCGATTCACGAATCGCAATCCCGCTTGTGGGAGAATCTGGTTGGCCGTTCTCGTGAATTCTGCCGCTTCGCCTTCCCGGTAATGCAAATGCTCTTCCCGCAGCATCTTGGAAATATCACCTTGGAGCAGTTTTATCGGGGAATCAACCGCGTGGAACCTTCTTTCATTCGGGTGGAAGCGGATGAAGCCACTTACAACATGCACATCATGCTGCGCTTCGAAATCGAAACAGGTCTGCTTGAGGGCAGCCTGCGAGCGCGGGACCTGCCAGAGATATGGAACGCCCGCATGCAAGAGTACCTTGGCGTCACTCCTCCAGATGACGCGAACGGAGTTTTGCAAGATGTTCATTGGTCCAGCGGTTTGGTCGGGTACTTCCCCACCTATGCCCTGGGCAACCTTATTTCCGCGCAATTGTGGGAAAAGATGGTCTCGGAGCATCCGGTTATTCCCGAAGCGATGACAGAAGGCGACTTCAGCCAGATCCTCGCGTGGCTGCGAGAAAATGTGCACCACCTTTCCTCGCGGTACGATCCCTTGGAGCTCGTGCAGCGAATTACTGGCGGAACCATAGACCCGGAACCCTACATGCGCTATTTGAACACGAAATACAGCGATATCTACCGTCTCTAATGGATTGTTACCATGTAAAAACACGACCGCTGCATGCGGTCGTGTTTTTGATTTTAAACTTGTCCCTGTAAGCCCCTATGGACCCGTGCTGACGCCGCCGTAATACGCGGGGTCTGTCGGGGTTTTACCGCTCGGGTCGTGGACATAAACCCAATCGCCGTCTTTCGCCCAGTGATAAACCCAGTTGGCGTCTCCGGGAGACATGTTCACACAGCCGTGCGATTGGTTAAAGCCCAGGACCACCGGCCAGTAAACGCCGTGGATGGCAGTGTTGCGATCGTAGAACATTGCCCATGGGACAGCCTGAAGATGATAAAAATCTGAACGGTCAGCTTCGTAGGCATCCTGCATCGTGACGGTGTCGTACATCTTGTAGATCTGGAAAGTCCCCGGCTGGGTGTAAAAAGGCTGCAGCCCAGTGGCTATCAGGCTCGCGAAAACCAACTCGCCATCCTCGTAGACTGACAAAGTGTAGTTGCCTAAATCAATATTAATCCAGCGGTCGCCGGTAACGCCTTGCGGGCGTGTGGTGTCCACCACCATTCGGCGCGATTTATGCGAAGAGACCCATTCCTCCTGACCGATGCGATACCATTCATATCCATCAGCTTCGGCCATCTGGAAAATTTGAATCACGTCATACTTGGCAAGCACACGGCCGGTTTTTGGGGAAGCGTAACCCGGAGCTGTGTAGCTCTCGGCATCGTTGACAATCCAACCAAAGTCATTTTTTGGCGTCCGGGAAAAGCGCAGTCCTTGAAAGCGCGTCCAGGAATAAATTGGCTGGGCTTGCATCCATTCGCCGCTTTCCAGCTGGACCAATATGCGGTTGCCGTCGCTCACTTGATTGACCATGGAAACATAACGCATCGGTCCGGCGGCCAGCGTGCGCAGTGGCGTGCCGCCATTGCGGGCTTCGGCGAGGCTGGCGTAGACCGGCACGGCTTCCGAAGTGCCGGCGACAATCTTAGCAACCCAGACTGGAAGTTGGGTCAGCGCGTAATCCGGAGACGCCGCGGGAAGTTCCTCAAGAATGTAGGGAATGCCTTCCTCAGCCAGTTGTTTTACAGACTGCGATGCCCCCAAGGCCAGGCAGTCATCCGGCTTGCTGTTGTAAAGGCCAGGCAAACACAAAGGCAAATCGTAATAAAAAGACCCGTCCGTCTCGGCTGTCGCGGCCTGCCCCAGCGCGCTCGGAGAAAAGCCAAGCAAAAGCACGCAGATGAGCAGCACCAAGCTGATTTTGAGATGAATTTTCATGCCGGCATTATACCCGTTCTGTAAAAACGCACAAAAATTGGTACAAGCTCAACGATGAGCGGCCGCCTTTGTATTCCACAGGGGTTGAGATCATCAGAAATATATCAAAAAAAAACCACATTTCTCTCCACAGCAAGCATGAATTAGGATAGAATCAACAAAACCAGAAACGAGGAGTTCGCCATGAAGATACCCATCTATCATGTTGATGCTTTTGCCGTTGAACCCTTCCGGGGAAACCCAGCAGCAGTATGCCTTTTGCAAGCGCCGCGCAGCGCGGAATGGATGCAGAATGTCGCCGCTGAAATGGCGCTTTCCGAGACAGCTTTCCTTTTTCCCAAAGGAGAAGGTTACCATTTGCGCTGGTTTACCCCCAAAACGGAAGTCGAACTCTGCGGTCACGCCACTCTGGCAAGCGCGCACATCCTTTACGAATTTGGCTTCTACGAACCGGATGAGACCATTAAGTTCCAGACTTTGAGCGGAACAATTACCGCCAGCTTCTCACGCGGGACGATAGAACTGGACATGCCCCGACGGGATCCCGTTTCTGTGCCGGTCACGGAGCAATTAATTGAGGTGCTCGGCCAAGAGCCGCTCGCGGCTGCAGTTGTCAACAACCAGGTTATTCTGGCAGAGCTGGAGAATTCCGATGCGGTGCGAAGCTTTGCGCCGGATTTTAAGAAGATTTCCACTTTGCCACAACCGGATGTGATTATTACCGCACCCTGTAAAGAACGCTACGATTTTATTTCACGCTTCTTTTCGCCGGTCACAGGCATCCCCGAAGATCCTGTAACTGGCATGGCGCACTGCACGCTCGCGCCGTATTATGCTGAACGCATGAATAAAACCAAATTCTTTGCCTACCAAGCCTCCGCGCGCGGTGGGGAAGTTTGGGTTCGCTTGGGCACAGACCGGGTGTACATTGGCGGTAAGGCCGTCACCGTCTCCCAGGGTGACTTGCTTCATCAAAAAGACTAAACTTCCC
>Ga0116174_10003461_pt1 | contig 12951 bp, 10 predicted proteins | sample AD_UKC087_MetaG_FD_89801 | JGI IMG/M metagenome (GOLD analysis project Ga0116174, IMG submission 89801) | Active sludge microbial communities of municipal wastewater-treating anaerobic digesters from USA - AD_UKC087_MetaG | ecosystem: Engineered > Bioreactor > Anaerobic > Digestate | place: USA...
ACACACTTGAGCATCATATTGCATTAAAAAATGAAGGCTTCGGGATCAAGGTATTGCCGACCTGGCGGCCTGACAAAGCCATGGCGGTGGAATGTCCGGCTGAATACAGAAAATACGTAGAAAAGCTAAGTGAAGTATCCGGCGTTGCCATTTCCAATTTTGCTGATTTGATACAAGCCCTGCGTGTGCGTCACGACTTCTTTGCAAGCATAGGCTGCAAGTTGTCGGATCACGGAATAGAAGAATTTTATGCCGAAGATTACACACAGGCAGAAATTGACGCTATCTTCAATAAAGTTTACGGAGGTAAAGAGCTTACCAAAGAAGAAATCTTAAAATTTAAATCGGCAATGCTCTACGAAGGTGCCGTGATGGATTGGGAAAAAGGCTGGACACAGCAGTTCCATTATGGAGCTATCCGCAACAATAATTCCCGTTTGTTCAGGAAGTTGGGTCCCGATACCGGTTTTGACAGCATCGGAGACTTTACCGTAGCTAAATCAATGAGTAAATTCTTAAATAGCCTGGACACCAATAATAAATTGGCAAAAACCATTATTTACAACTTGAATCCTCGTGATAATGATATGCTCGCCACTATGATAGGCAACTTCCAGGATGGTTCCGTAGCCGGAAAAATCCAATTCGGTTCGGGCTGGTGGTTCCTTGACCAAAAAACGGGTATGGAAGCACAGATGAATTCTCTTTCCAATCTCGGATTGCTGAGTCGTTTTGTAGGAATGCTTACCGACAGCCGCAGTTTCTTGTCCTATCCTCGTCATGAATATTTCCGCCGGATTTTGTGTAATCTGATTGGCGAAGATGTGGAAAAAGGTCTTTTGCCCAAGTCAGAAATGAAATTCTTAGGCGAAATGGTGGCTAATATTTCGTATTTCAATGCGAAGAATTTCTTTCAATTTTAGATAAATAGACAAAAAGAGCAAAGAACAAAGACAAAAGAACAAAATGTTGCAAGACGCAAACCGACCTTGCCTGGTGAGTAAAAAAAATGAAGAGGACTTGAGAAAAAATAAAATTATAAAACTAAACAAATCATAAACGTATGAAATTAGGAAAATTTAGTATCGGGGTTGGAGATAGATTCTCACATCAGGGAAAAGCACAATTGCGTGCCATCATGAAAGCCAACAAAAGCGGTTTGGAGATTAACCCCGTTTGGAATAAATCAAATCGCGAACACACCTATGTTTATTCAGAACCGATTGACACACGCAAAGAAGCCGACGATGCAGTAAAGGCTTTGGGTTATAAGGGAGCATATTTTGTGGATGCCGACCATATCAATTTAAGTACGGTAGATCGCTTTATCGCTGTGTCAGATTTTTTTACGCTTGACGTGGCTTCCTTTATCGGCAAGCCGAGCGCACAGAAAGATATCGACAAATTTATTGCATCGTGCAAAAAATATATGGGTGATTTACACATCCCCGGCATTAAAACCGATTTCAGTAACAAAAGAACTGTTGGAAGAAATTGCACACAAGTTTTTAAGTGCCACACAACAGGCGGCAGATATCTATCAATATTTGGTGGATAAAAAAGGTGCAGGAAATTTCATTACTGAAGTTTCTATGGATGAAGTAGAAAAACCGCAAACTCCGGTAGAAATGCTTTTCATACTCAAAATGTTGGCAGACAAAGGAGTTCCCGCACAAACCATAGCTCCGAAATTTACCGGACGCTTCAACAAGGGAGTTGACTATGTGGGAGATTTGAGGCAATTCGCCAAAGAATTTGAGGAAGACGTTCTGGTGATTGATTTCGCAGTTAAAGAATTCGGTTTACCTAAAGAGCTGAAGCTAAGCGTTCACTCCGGTAGCGATAAGTTTTCTATTTATCCTATTATGGCTGATGTTATCAATCGCTACGATAAAGGTCTTCACCTAAAAACAGCGGGTACAACCTGGCTTGAAGAAGTTATAGGACTTGCAAAAGCGGGTGGTGACGGATTGGCTCTAGCAAAAAAAATCTATGCCAACTCATTGAACAGAAAGGATGAACTTTGTGCGCCTTATGCGGATGTAATCGATATTGACGGAAGTAAATTGCCTACCATAGAAGAAGTGAATGCCTGGACAAGCGAGCAATATCAAAATGCACTTCGTCACATTCCTGAACATCCGGAATATAACTCCAACTTCCGCCAGTTAATACACGTAGCTTATGCCGTGGCAGCTGAATTGGGTAAGGAATACACTGATTTGCTGGTGAAATACGAAGATATTGTGGGCGGTTGCGTAGAGGAAAACATCTACGAAAGACACTTGAAACGCTTATTTGCTTTGTAGTCTATACTTGCGTTTTCTGAAGTTTTATTTTCGCAATTCATTCTATTGTATGCAAGTGAAATTTGTAGCTTTGTAGGGGCTGTCTCAAAAGTAAATGTTCAAGCAAAATTTGTAAGGTGTCTTAAAAGTGTCTAAATGCAAGGTGCTGAGATTGAGGGCGAAGGAGCAGACCTCGTGTCTACCGTCGGTGACTGAGCCCGTGCTTCGACAGGCTCAGCAACCATCGAAAGTAACGTGGTTACTGAGCAAAGTCGAAGTGCAGCAGTTGGGCACTTATGAGACACCGCCAATCGTAAATTGAAAATTGTTAAATTATAAATTAAAAAGATATGTATAAACTATTTGACATCAAAGACCAGGTAATCGTAATTACCGGTGGCACAGGCGTTCTTGGCGAAAGCATGGTAGAATATTTGGCTGCACACGGAGCAAAAGTGGCTGTGATGGCACGCAATAAGGAAAAAGGTGATAAGTTGATTAAAAAGGTGAAAGCCAACGGCGGAGAAGCTATGTTTTTAGTAACCGATGTTACAAATGAAGCTGTTTTGAAACAAAATGCGGAAGATATTATAGCAAAATATGGTAAAATTGACGTACTTATCAATGGTGCCGGTGGAAATATGCCCGGTGCAACCATTGGACCGAACAATAATATTTTCGATCTAAAAATGGATGATTTCCGTAAAGTTGTCGATTTGAACCTGATGGGTACTGTTGTTCCGACGGTTGTTTTTGCCAAGTATATGGTAGAGGCAAAACAAGGGAACATCATCAACATCACTTCAGCTTCGGCCCTTCGTCCGCTTACCCGTGTTGCCGGTTATGGTGCAGCAAAAGCAGCAGTATCCAATTTCACCAAGTATATGGCGGGTGAAATGGCAATTAAGTTTGGCGAGACTTTCCGCGTCAATGCTATTTGTCCCGGATTTTTCATTACGGAACAAAACCGTGCATTATTAACTAATCCTGATGGCAGTTATTCTGACCGTGGCAATACGATTATTGCACACACACCCTTCCGCCGCTTCGGAAATCCCGAAGATCTGCTTGGAACATTGCATTATTTAGTGAGCGATGCTTCTAAATTTGTAACCGGCACAATTGCCATCGTAGACGGTGGATTTGATGCATTCAGTATTTAATTCATCATTAAACACTAATCACTAAACAATTGTCTTTATTCTTTCGTCTTTGTTCTTTCGTCTCAATTCAACAATTAAACAATTAAACATTTAAACAATCACATGAAACTAAGAGAAAATTCAAAATACGCTTTAATTACTCCGACAAGCATAGGGGTACGCATTACTCCGGTTAACGGACAGCCTGTTCATAGCAGTCATTTATTTGAAATGCACGCAACAAGTGCTGAAACCAACGTAGCAAGTATTTCTTCCTATCTCGGACTACCTGTGAAAGTGCTTACTACTTTTGTGAAAGACAGTCCAATCGCACAGTTTATCAAAGCAGACCTTCGCCGTCGGAATATGGATTATGAAGGACCTGAAGTACCGCAGGGCGGACCTTGGGGCTACCGTCATCAATTCAACATTGCCGACAGCGGTTACGGACTTCGCGGTCCCCGTGTTCAGAATGACCGTACCGGAGAGGTTGGCCGCACACTGAATGTCAAGGATTTTGATATGGAGCGGATTTTCAAAAAAGAAGGAGTTCAGATCGTTCACTTATCCGGTCTTATCGCCGCATTATCACCCGAAACAAGCGAATTTTGCGTAGAGTTGGCCCGCTATGCCAAGAAAAACGGAACACTTATTTCATTTGACTTGAACCACCGTGCTACTTTTTGGGAAGGACGTGAAGAAGAATTGCACAAAGCCTTTCATGAAATTGCTTCTTTGACGGATATTTTAATCGGAAACGAAGAGGACTATCAACTTTGCCTGGGTATAAAAGGACCGAAAGCGGGAGGCGAAAACATTGAAGACACGATGGATGCCTTCAAGGGAATGATCAAGAATGCGAAAAAGACCTATCCGAATGTTTCGGTTTTCGCCAATACGCTTCGTGAAGTATTGAGCGTAAACGAACACCTTTGGGGCGGTATTGTGTATGAAAACGACACATTCCATGTGGAGAATTTACGTAAAATCGTTGTATTAGACCGCATCGGCGGTGGCGACGGATTTGTGGGAGGACTGTTATACAGCATCCTTAAAGGTTGGGAACCCTCTAAATGGGTGCAATTTGCATGGGCAAGCGGTGCCCTGGCAACCACATTCCTGACGGACTACGCGCAACCTGCCGATGAAGAAATGATTTGGAGCATTTGGAAAGGAAATGCAAGGGTAAGGAGATAGGGACGACCCTCGTTGGGGCAACCCTCGTGGTTGCCCGTTGGTTGGTAAGGGCGGCCACAAGGTCCGCTCTTACTTTAATCGGCATACTGACGATAGGCCTTATTAAACCAATCAATGGCTGTTTTCTTCATTTCAGCAGTTAATTCCGGATTGCTTGTAGCTACATTTTGTTTTTCAGCACGGTCTTTTACGATATTATAAAGTTCTGTTTCACTACCATCAGGATTTGTCAGCAATTTCCAGTCTCCTTTGCGAACAGCAATTTGGGGACTACGGAGAGCTTTGTTTTTATTGTTAATGGTAGAAGAATTTACACCAAACTCCCAGAAAACAGGTTTCTTACGTTCCACATTGTTTTTTCCCAGTAATACAGCAGAGCGATCTTCGCCATCGAGTTCATACCCGTACGGCAATTCCGTTCCGGTAATACTGCACAAGGTAGGCAACAAATCAACGGATGCCATTACAGCACTTTCATTTACCTGATTTGGAGCTATTTTCGCCGGCCAGCGCACAATAAACGGCATGCGGATACCACCTTCGTACAAAGTCCCTTTTTTACCACGTAAACCTTTCGTGCGCGCCACACCGTAATCAGGATTAGGACCGTTGTCACTGGTAAATATCACCAGGGTATTTTCGTCCACACCCAATTCTTTCAACCCCTTCATCAGTCTCCCGATTTGAATATCATAATCTCTCAGCACCAGTTTAAAGGCTTCCGGCTTTTCCCAATCACCCTGTTCTGTTTCCATGTCATCAGGATTGGGAACAAAAGGAGTATGTACATCATCGGGCCATAAATTTACAAAAACAGGTTTTCCCTGGTTGCGTTTAAAAAAGTCAAGAGTCTTATCCACAAAATAGGCGGTTCTGTTCCAACGTTTCACCTCATCCGAATCAGCCCAGATCCAATTGGTTGAAGTTAACTTTGGGTCCGGATCAGGGCTTTCCCAGGTGGATTTATATTCATCAAAGCCATAATTATAAATAGACGGAGCATTGTCCACATCACGACCGCCACCCATGTGCCATTTCCCAAAATGGGCTGTAACATAACCGTTTTGCTTCAGACTTCTGGCCATTGATGGTGCTTTATCTGACAAATAATCATTCTGAAAATTCTTCTTATTACCGGCTTTTGATTGTAAAAAGGAACGAATACCCCATCGGGTCGGATACATACCGGTTGTAAGTCCAACCCGTGACGGAGAACTAATCGGCGCAACCGTGTAGTATTGTGTAAAACGGATTCCTTCCTTTGCTAACTGATCTATGTTTTTCGTTTCAACAAAATCACCACCGTAACACGACACATCGGCATAAGCCATATCATCCGTATAAATAATGATTATATTAGGTTTTTCAGTGGCAGATAAAGCCACACTGCTGCCAACAAGCAGGGGTAAAATTATTTTACTTTGCATGATTATTTATTTATTGAATGTTTGAATAATTGCCTTGTTAATAGATAACAATCATATTCCTCAATGAGGTAATTATGTTCATTATCATACTTTTTTATAAAAAATCAAATCTTGATAAATTTGCTGTAATACTTTTTATTCCCCGACTCCAGCATTATAAAATAAACACCCGGTACAAGCATGTGAACATCAATTTTCGAAGCTTGTTTTTCAGCTGCAATTACCGAACAAGCACTTCCAAACAACAAAGGTAACAGCAGAGATTTATTCATTGTTTTACTGTATCTTTTATAGTTTATATATATATATTTCGTGATACAAAATTCTTTGCTGAGTAAACGGACAACATATGTTCCGCCGGCCAATGGGGATAAATTAACAAGCGAGGGACTACCAACTATTCTTCTGTTACTTTCCACTCTTTCGGTGGTTTAAACCCATCACGACCTACTCCATAATCCGGCAACGGACGCGATGGCTCAATAGCATCGTATGGTTTGATGTATTCTTTAAGTTCTGCTGCCTTTTCTTTGTGCAAAGAAATCAGGTTGTTCCTTTCAAATGGATCTTCATCTATTTTGAAAAGCATGTCAGATTCCATTTTCATATTCTCATTATGGCCTTTTTCAATGAATTTCCATTCATTTGAAACAACTGCACCCATACCCAAGTAAAAATTCCGGTCAATCGTTTCGGTTTTACCGCTTAATACCGGCAGCATGCTTAATCCGTCGAATTCTGCTTTCGATTGGATGTTCAGTATATCTAATAGGGTAGGCATTACATCCACAAATCCGGTCACCTGATTGATTGTTCTGCCGCCCTTTAACTGTGCGGGCCAACTAAGCAAAGCGGGAGCACGCACACCACCTTCAAATTCCAGGAACTTCCGACCCCTCAGTTCCCCGCTGGAACCGACATCCGCACCATTATCACTAAAAAAGAGAAATATTGTGTTATCAAACTCTTCTGTTTCTTTCAATGCCTTGATTATTTCACCAATTCCTCTGTCCATGCAAGTAACCATAGCTGCAAAAGTCTGTTGTTGGTTATTTCCCCTACCGGTTTTATCACCTTTACCAAATCTTGGTTTTGAAGGATCAAAACCATATAGTTTCAAATCTTCATCTTTAGCCTGTAGAGGCGTATGAGGAGCATTGAAAGCTACATAAATAAAAAAAGGATTATCTTCTTTGGAGTATTCTTTAATACAATTGACTGCGTGATTCGCAATTAAATCAGTACTGTAACCTTTATCTTTTGAACTTTCCCAGTCATTGTGCCAATCAAGCTCACCTTCCCGCTCCAATGAGAAATAATCAATGGCACCATTCAGGTGACCGTAAAAATGGGAAAAACCTTTGTTCAGGGGATAATATTTTTTCCGAGAATGCCCCAGATGCCATTTCCCAATGATCGCACGGTGTTTATAGTCTGCTTTTTCAAGCTCCTGAGGCAGAAAAATCTCTTCCGGTTCAATACCGTAATCACGCCAGGGTGGTATTACCACATGACGAACACCCATTCGATTTGGATACCTGCCGGTAAGTAAGCCGGCTCTTGTCGGGCTTGATATCGGGGCTACGTAAAATCTGTTCAATTGAATAGCTGATTCAGCCAATAAATCCAGATTGGGTGTTTTAATATCACTACCGTGAAAACCCACATCTCCCCAACCAAGGTCATCGGCCAGCACTATTACAATATTGGGGTTTTCGTTTTGCCCGGTTGAACTATTGGCACAGGCTGATGATGCCATGGAGATCCCTGATGTTACCAACGCAAAACTCCATGCTCCGCTAAAAAAAGTATTCGAATTCATTTTTGGTTATTTAATTGATTTAAAAATCCCGATTGGCAACTCATTATTTTTGAAAAAACGATGCTGTATTACCCGGCGACAACATGGTCCACAAAGAAGCAACTACCCATCCCGGACCGAAAAGCCTGTTGTAATAACCTTTTCCATTAACACCATAGTCCCAGTTTGTATGTTGCACCACTTCAGGGTAATAACCCTGTTTCGCAATTCCACAAAGTCGTCCTTCTACCGGTAACAACTGATCTTGCATGCTACTTGCTATCACTTTCCCAAATGCTTCGAGGCGTTTATCACCATTTTTGTCCGACAACCATTTCAGTACATCAATAAACTCAAACACATATACATCAATGTGATTATTCTCTGCCGAAACGTTCCCCCACCCTCTCGATTTCAATCCAAGATCACCGAGCATTTGTCCTTTGGCAAAAGGAACATCCCATGTATAATAATAACTCAAAGAAAAATAAACACTTTTAGAAGCATTATCAATGTATTCCTGCTTGCCTGTTGCAAGCCACAAATAATAATATGCCGTAGTTACATAAATTGAAGCCTCTTTATCTTCACAGCGTGCATCCAATGTAGATGAAAAATAAACACCCTTATCTACACTTTCTTTTTTCATATATAAAGCTGTTTTTTCAGCTATTTTGAGATATTCCGGTTCATCGAAATATTTATATGCCATTGTCAACGGCAATATTGCACAAGAACTACTACCACCGGTATCGTCAAGAACTTTCATATTATCATCAAATTTCCGGGGAAAGCTGTTGTCATCCCGTTGCAATATGATGATTTTTTGCAGTAATGACTGTATTCTCTCCTCCCATTCCGGATGACTTCTTCCCCGGGATTTCTCATAATCAAGAAAATAAAATAATGACATCAACCCTTCGCTTTGTCTGCGAATACTCAGTTCTTCCCATTCAAAATTTCTTAAAAAATCTACCTTTTCCCGAATAAAGCCATTCCTGGTAAAACCATTTGCCAAATAACTGTCATAAATTGCATAAGCATCCTTTATCAATTGCTCATCTCCTGTCTGTTCCCCGTATTGAAGAGCATATAATGCATTGAGCAACACCCTTCCGATAAATCCGACTTCAATAATACCTCTTTTTTCACATTCATCAATATGAACATGTACACCTGAATAGCCTTTTAGCGGATATTCATCAGTAAAGCTCTGACGATAATAGTCGGACAAATATTGCTTCACTTCATCAACTGTATATGCAGGCGTAACTAATTCGGGTTTATAACTATCATATACATATTGCCACATTTGCCGTATGAAATCGCTATATGAAGGAGCTTCCCCCTTTATAAGCTCGTATTTCAACACAACCTTTTCTCCTTTTTTGAGGTGTTTAAATACAGTTATCGGGTTTGTCAATTGTAATTTCCGGGTGTATGCCTTAGGATATTCTGTCACCGGGTATGAAACTGCCAGAAAAGCATCTTTCCCCCCATTACCAAAGCCCACGCTACCCAAATCGCTTTCACCATACGTAATAACATCACCATTGTTGTATGGCAACAAGCAGTCATTTTTTATTTCATTGGTGTGTCTTAACGCATAATAATGCTGATTAAGCGGATTATAAGCCGACACCATAGGAGTACTCAACCTGTCTTCGCGAAACATCCATTCATCAGAAACTTTCATGGAAGGAGCGCCCTCAGAGACTTGCAAATTTCGTTTATACCACAGTCCCGGCAACAAAAAGTCAAGTGCATCATGGGGCATGTTTTCCAACTGAAAATTCAGGTTAACATGAAAATTCACATCGTTTTTTGCTTTTACATATAAGGTATATATCAATTTACCTTCACCAGCTATTTGACTTTTCAAATTTAGCTTTATGTCTTTATTATTGATATCCGAAAGGTTCTGATTGTCTTTCATATCTATCTGCTGTACCTCAGCGGGATTGCCGGCTGTTTTGGTTTTAAGCGTGATGACCGGCAATAAAGAGACCTCTTCGCCAGGAGCAGAATTATAGGATGTACATGATGACATCAGTAATATAAAAATGGCTGAAATATACAAAAGTTGTTTCATGGGGAAATATGATTTATTATGACTGATTAAATGATATGGCGAAGATAAATGAACATATCAAACCGAATTATCACACATGTTCGCAATACTGATAAAACTGTTCAAAATACAGCAATATGAGATGCATGTGCATCATTCTTTCTTCAAATACTCTCTCGGAGAGACGCCATATACTTTTTTAAAGCATCGGGAAAAATAACTTGGAGAAGAAAAACCTGTAATATATGAAACTTCAGAGATATTGTTACCTTCCTGCAACAACCGAAGTCCTTCTTTCAGTTTGACTTTATTGACGTATTCAGTTGCTGACATGCCCACCAAACCCTTTAATTTTGTATGAAGTAAAGTTCTGCTGATACCCAGATCTTTAGTTAGGTTTATAATGGAATAATTTTCTTCCGACAAATGATTCATAATATGCTCATTGATGTTTTCAAGCAATTTCTTATCCCTCGAATTTATTGCCGCTGAATCAAACACGGAGTCGGTATTTTCCCTGAAATAGTTGCGTTGATTTTCTTGTGTTGTCAGGATATTTTTCACTTGTTGAACTAACACTGCCGCATTGAATGGTTTTTTGATATAAAAATCAGCCCCGTACTCATAACCTTCAGCAACATTCTCATCTTCCGCTTTAGCCGTAAGCATAATGAAAGGAATGTGACAAGTTTCAATAGAGGTTTTCATTATCCTGCACAACTCCAGTCCGTCCATTTCCGGCATCATTAAATCACTGATGATTAAATCCGGCATGGTTTCCAATGCTGCTGCAAAAGCTTCCTTCCCATTGGTACAAAGATTAATTTGATAATCATCTCTAAAAATGTCGCCAATAAACTGAAGCATATCCTGATTGTCTTCCACTATAAGCAGGGAAGGCTTTCCCGCCGATTTAACCTGATCGTCAGTCGACTGTTTTACATCCGGATTGATCAATTCATCTTCAAGTACATCAGGAACAAGATATTGATAACTCACTATTTGCTCATTATCAAATTTACTTTCAGATATTTCATGTTCGAGGTATGATTTTCTATCCACATTCAATACAACTGAAAATTTACTTCCTTTACCTATTTCGCTTTTTACATTAATCCGACCTTTATGGGAAGCGACCAACTGTTTAACCAAGTTCAATCCGATTCCGAATCCGCTGCTTTTATCATAATCGCTTATTTGGTAATATTTTTCAAATATCTTATTCAGATTCTTTTCCGGTATTCCACGACCCGTATCTTCCACCTCTATCCTCAACATTTTCATCCCATTTTCAAGGAAATATCCTGCCGAAAGTTTTACTTCTCCTTGAGGTTCTGTATATTTAAATGCATTAGACAATAAATTATAAACGATTTTTTCCACTTTGACCGAGTCGAAATACACCGGATATTTAGTCACAGTGATGTCCATGGTATAATGAATTTTCTTTAATTCAGCCCATGACCTGAAACCACTCCCCAATTCCAGTATAAATCTCAAAGCAAATCCTTCATGAACAGTTATTTTTTCCTCTTCGGTTTCAATTTTCCCCAATGAAATCAATTCCTCAATCAGGTGTTTCATACGCTCCGCATTGCGTTTGATCATCCGCAATTTTTCTTCGAGATCAGGTGACAGGTTGAATTGTGTCAGTAAATTCTGAACAGGCGAAATAATTAGTGTAAGCGGTGTATTCAGTTCATGTGACACATTGGTAAAGAAATTGAGTTTCAGGCGGTTTATCTCTTTGATACGTTCCTTTTCGTTCTTTTCCCTCAGGATATTACGTTCTTCCTTCCGTTTTTTGTTCATGTACCGGTTGTAATAAAATATCACCGCTAAAAGTAAAAGTGCATAAATTATATAGGCCAGATTTGTTCTCCAAAACGGAGGCAACACCTTAATCCTGATTGATTTCACATCGGTGTTCGCCCAACTGATATTGTCGGCCACTTTCAGCATAAATGTATATTCTCCGGGAGACAAATTGGAAAAAGAAACCTGTCTTTGTGTTCCCATATTAATCCAGTCCTGATCTGAATTTGTCATTTTTATATCAAATGACAGGTTCTTCGAATAAAACAAAGTCGGCAAGGAAAATTCGAAAGAAATAAACTTGGCCTGTTCACTGGTGAGCACTATCTCTTCAACTTCATTGATAGCCTTTTTGATTGGAGAGTTCGGAGCATCAGGCACAACACTTTTTCCCATGATTTTAAAGTCAGTTATATCAATTTCCGCACGTGAATGTGGCATCACCAGGGTCTGTGGATCAAAACTGATCAAGCCATCTATTGTACCAAAATAAAGTCTTCCGTCTTTGTCCTTATAAGCTGAATTGTAATTGAACTGATTATTAGGCAGTCCCTCCTGAACAGTAAAGTTACTAAACACATTTTGAGTCAGATCATATTTACTTAATCCATTATTGGTTGTAATCCACAGGTTGTTTTCATTGTCCTGAATAAGTGAAAAAACAGTATTGGACGGAAGTCCTTCGGACTTTCTAAAAACGGAAATAGAATCTGTTTTCACATTCAACAAATTCAACCCGCCATTATGGGTGGCAATCCATATATTATTTTCATGATCTTCATAAAGGTAATTGATAAATAAATCCGATATGGAATTACGCCCTCCGGGCCGGTAATTTTGTAGGTTATTCATCTCTCTATTGTACTTGAATGCACCAAAATTTCTGGATCCTAACCATATATCTCCCCGACTGTCTTCCAGCAACACATTCACTGTCTCGCTAAAAAAGATGTCCGGTTTAAATTGTTTAAACTCTTTTGTACTTTTATTGTATGTCAACACACCATTACTCGTAGCAATCCAGAAAAGACCGCTTTTGTCCTGTAAAATGGCGAAAACATTATCGACATTAAAAGCCGGATATTTTTCCCTGTTGTACAGGGTAAAACTTTGTGTTGACTTTGCGAGTTTATTTAAACCACCTAAGAAAGTACCTATCCACAAATCTCCATCCCTATCCAGCATAACTGAGTGCACATTATTATAGGAC
>Ga0116174_10003464_pt1 | contig 12947 bp, 11 predicted proteins | sample AD_UKC087_MetaG_FD_89801 | JGI IMG/M metagenome (GOLD analysis project Ga0116174, IMG submission 89801) | Active sludge microbial communities of municipal wastewater-treating anaerobic digesters from USA - AD_UKC087_MetaG | ecosystem: Engineered > Bioreactor > Anaerobic > Digestate | place: USA...
CTTTCCTGGCGACCGATACACCTACACCGACGAATACAGATATCCCCACCAGCACGCCCACAATGACTCCAACTTTAGCACCAACAGATGTACCTCCAACAGCCACGATTGGTCCAACCGCGACTTTAGACGGGCCTTTTTCTTATGTTGTTATGCCGGATGAGTATTGCTATGACATCGCGGTCAAGTTTGATGTTGATGTGGATGATCTTATTTATGTCAATGAATTTCCAGAAGGGCAATGTATTATCAGTGTTGGCCAGGTCATTTTGGTTCCGCCACCCTGGTACAAACGTCCAACGGCGACTCCCTTCCCAGATGACATGGCACCTGGAACGCTCTTTGAGTATTATGTTCAATCCGGTGCAACGCTTAGATCTGTGGCGCAATACTTTAATTCAACTGAAGAGCGCATTGTGCTGGAGACCAATCGTTATCGTCAGCGTGAGGGCATAACCCCACTGTTAACAATTACTACACCCCTTCAAATTGGCGAGTTGCTTATTGTGCCGGTCAACCTGGTTACACCAACGCCGACCAATACGCCAACCCGCACGATGACACCTACACCATAAAAATCAAAACAAGAAAGCGTCTGTAAGGGCGTTTTCTTGTTTGTTAGCAAACGTAAAGCCTAAAAATAAATATAAGCAAAAAAGCATTAAGCGCTGTCTTGAATGCTTTTTTGCATAACAAAAAACAAATTTAATTTACAAGGAGAAAAAGTGGACAAAGAAATCATTCAAGAAGTGAAACGCAGAATTCAAGCAAAAAGTGACGTGATGAAATCATTCATGCGTGAAATTTGCGCTATCCCCAGCATGGACTCGATGATTGGTCCGGTGGGTGAGCGGATAGCAGAAGAAATGCGCAAACTTGGTTTTGATGAGGTGCGTTTTGACAAAATGGGCAACATTTTGGGACGCATCGGAAACGGCGAACGCGTGATTGTTTTTGACTCACACATCGATACCGTTGGTATAGGTGACCCGGACGAATGGCAATGGGATCCTTTTGAAGGGAAGATTGAGGACGGTGTTTTGTACGCGCGGGGTGCCTGTGATGAGAAAGGGTCCACGCCAGGCATGATTTATGGCATGGCGGTGGCACGAGATTTAGGCTTGCTTGATGGTTGGACAGCCTGGTATTTTGGCAATATGGAAGAATGGTGTGATGGTATCGCGCCGAACACCTTTGTTGAAGTGGATCCGATGGTGAGACCTGATTATGTCATTATTGGTGAACCGACCAAAATGAACATCTACCGAGGCCATAAAGGCCGACTCGAAATGAAGGTGGTCGCGAAAGGTGTTAGCGCCCACGCGGCCAGTAATCATGTTGGCATTAACGCGATTTATTTGTTGTTGCCTGTCATTGCAGGCATTCGCGATATGGAACCGGCGTTGGGTGACCATCCCTTCCTGGGTAAAGGCAAAATTACCGTTTCTGATATGACTGTGCAAACTCCCAGTATCAACGCGGTACCTGATGAAGCGGTTATCTATATTGATCGCCGCATGACTTTTGGCGAGACCGAAGAAGAGGCTTTGGCACAGGTTGAAGCGTTGATTCCACCGGAGTATAAAGATCGGGTAACTGTGGAACCTCTGTTTTATGATGAACCATCATATACTGGCTTTGTTTTCCCGGTTGAAAAATATTTCCCTGCATGGGCTGTGGATGAAGACCATCCCTTGGTGCAAGCGGGACTTGAAACCCGTCGGTTAATTGGTTTGGAAGACGCGCCGGCTGGTAAATGGGCATTTAGCACCAATGGCATTTACTGGGCAGGTAAAGCGAATATTCCGTCAATCGGTTTTGGCCCTGGTGATGAAGTGACCGCGCACACGGTGAATGACAGCGTAATTCTGGATGATGTGGTTAAAGCGGGAGAATTTTACGCTTTACTGCCAGGTTTACTGAAATAGCTTAATCAAAAAACACAAAAAAGAGGCTCCTTTATGGGGCCTCTAAGTTTTTAACAATATTGTTCAAGGCGATTTTGGAGTGCCTAAAGATGGGGTGATGGCGCGGGAACAGGGAGGTCTTCTTTGGGAACAGATTGCCATTTATCGCTTTCATCAATTAACATAATTGGAAAACCCATCCAAATTGGGTAACGACGATTACAATCCTCACAAATTAACCAGGCTTCTTTATAAAGCTCTAATTCCCCTTTGTCTTCTCTGGTACAAATTGGACAGCGCAGAGTCTCTAATTGGAATTTTTTGTTTTTCATATATCCTCTTTATGATGCATTGTTATAGGGCATCGTGTGCAATTTTACCATAAGCAATTCATTCTTTTCTGTAAGTGTTCCTTATGGGATTTCGGTGCCTGGACCGTAATTAAAACCGTTTGGCCAGGCAATATATTTGGTATGAACGGCATCATTAAACCAAACCTCACCATTTTTATAGACGGTGCGGTAAACGCTAACCGTGGCACCGTTTACAGCCCAATCGACTTGTTTAATCGTGCCGGGTGGCAGGGTGGGGTCTTCGCGGTAAACGTCTTCGGGTGGTTCTTCCACGTTGGTTATACCTGTACTGTTCCAATCAACTGTGCGGCCATCGCTGGTTGAATAAAATCTCCAGGTAAGCGACGCGCCACTCATCTCTGTCTCCATTAATATCCAATAGTCTGAGTCGTTTGTGAACTTCAAATCAGCAACGGGGATGTAAATGCTGGCATCCAAGCCTGCTAAATTGTTATCGGCCCAGCCGTTGCTTTGCTGTTCGTAATACCGCACGCGGTAAGCATGCGCGTGGCGTTCAACAATTGGAAACCCGCCAAAAAAGGCAGCTCTAAAAAGAGTTGTACTCACCTGGCAAATTCCGCCACCAATACCTTTAACGGATTGATCACCAACGATGATAATCGCTTCGGCATAACCGTTGTCAAGGCTGATGTTATCCATGTATTTGGCCATTGAAAAGACCTCACCAGGCGCGATAAGAATGCCATTAAAAGTGCTCGAACCGGCTAAGATGTTTTGTATACGCGCGGGTTCTGAGCCATAGAAGTAGGTGCTTTTTTCAACAATAAGTTCTGTAATGCCTAACTCGGCTGCAGTAACGTTATCATGCACAGCCGGAATGACATCCTTGAGCAACAAGGTGAACTCGTGTTCATCGTTTCGAATGCCTTCTAAAATCATTGACAGGCTGTTGTCAATGTCTAAAGCTTTGCCCATAACTGCGTTTTGTAAAAGCTCAAGTTCGCGGGTTTCTGGGTTGAAACGCATGCGCGCGTTTTCAGGTTGCACAACGAATTTTGGCGCGATGCTGGTGAGGTATCGCTCGATGGCTTGACTATTTAAACTGAGTTTGAAACCGTTCTGGGCGTTATCAGGGTCGTGTTCAATGCTCAGTAAGGTGGCGAGGGTTTCGGGTTGGATAACCCAGGGTTCAAGATCCAACTCTTCATTTGGGTGTTTTAATGTTAAAGGCGCGCTGAGGATAGCTTCGGCTTGTTTGGCTGTTTCGCCGGCATGCAAAATCCTGGGGGCTTGCTCTTTGATTACCAGTGGGATTTGCGCGTCTTGTTGGATTAGAAAATACGCTTGCAACTTGTTTAAGGTTTCAGGGATGTCAAGCATGCGTCCGATTTGTCCATCGTGAGTGTTGATTTGGGTGCCATCGATACTAATGCTGGCTTCAATCACAGGGCGGTCTATTTGTGAGGCGATGGCTTCTAATTTAGCGTAGGCTTGTTTAGCATCATAGGTTGAGCTGGCATAAAGTTTGACACCATTTGTGTTTGCATTGAATTGATTAAATATGCGCTCAAGAAAATTACCTTCACGACCAGTTTTATAGGCTTGTATGGCAATGTCGGTTGGATTATTCGTGAAACCTAATTCCTGCGGACTAAAGATCCACTGTTGATTGTCAAAAGTAAAAACGATTTTACCATTGCTGGGATAGTTTAAATCCGTGTTTAGCCTTGCGATTGCCTGGCCTAAACTCAAGCCAGTGAGGTCAATATCGTTGACAATCACTTGCGGATAAACTTTTTCGTTATATTTTGCTTCATAGGCGAACACAGCACCACCCATTGCGAGCAGGGCGATGAATGAACCGACAAAAAGGGTGAAAAACAGTTGACGGCCAAAGCCTGCAAAACGGTGCGGTTTTGGCGGAGAATCCCTTTCAATTTTTATTTCTTGAGTTGTTTCCATAACATTCAAATTATAGTGTAATGATTGGTTTAGTTCCAATTCATGCAATAAGTATGCCGAATCTTTTGACTTGGGATTAAAACGTTTTTTAGTTGTGTTTGTTCCTTGAAATAGTCTTAAAAGTGGAAGAGGTTGGATTAAAAGTGTTGAAAAGTCTCTAAATGGTATTGGCGTGATACACTTAAGCACATGAAAACAGAAAAACAAAATGTAACAGCAAACAAGCCTAAAAACTCACGCGGTCTTGGTTTCTTCTTTGCGGTGTTAGCTGCTGTTCTTTTTTCATTTACACCACTTTTCATCAAGATACTTAATTCACGCTATGAGATTCCTGCTTTAATGATTACATTTTGGCGTAATATAATGGGTATCGCTTTGTTTTTACCGGCTTTTTTAATCCTCAACCCGAAATTGCTGCGTTTCAAACGCAAAGATTTTAGCTTTTTATGCTTGTTTGGATTGGTTTTTACTTTGCTAAACACGATTTGGACTTTTTCAATCCAATTTAACAGCGCTTCAGTGGCCACAGTTCTCATTTACTTTTCAGCACCTTTGACCAGTCTTTTGGGGTGGTGGCTATTGAAGGAACGTTTTGGCTGGCAACAGGTGTTGGCGATTGTGCTTGGTTTTGGAGGATGTGCTTTAGTCGCTTTGGCTGGTTCAGATGTGCAAACAAACTGGTTGGGTCTTGGCTTAGGCTTGCTTTCTGGTCTTATCTACGCGTTTTACGCGGTGTTTGGAAAGCTTTCCGCTGATCGGGGTATCAATCCCTGGACGAGCACATTTTACCTTTTTATTTTTGCGGCAATGGCACTTTTAGTTCTCAACCTTTTACCGTTCAAGGTCCTGCCAGGTCAGGCACCCAATCTGGCAACGCTATTCACTTTTAGCAAGGACCCGATGGCTTGGTTGTTTTTGATCTTGCTAACAATCCCCCTGGTAGTGGGATATGGTCTCTTTAATCAAAGCTTGACCATATTACCCTCAAGCACAGCTAATTTGATATTAACGCTTGAACCTCCGCTAACAGCTATTTTGGCTTGGTTAATCTTGCGTGAACGATTATTGCCATTACAGCTTTTGGGGACTGTTTTGGTTTTATCAGGTGTTTTGTTGGTGAGATTGAGTATTGACAAACGCAATAAAAGTCAAACTGTATAAAAGACATTCTTTTGTATTTAATTGCTAAACAGTTACAATTTTAGTAAATAACCCGTGGAGGTAAATAATGACTACAGATAATAAGCCAATAGACCGAGTTGAAGAAGAAAAAGCTCGTTACTATGCCAATTTCAAAAGTGGCGCGTCGTGGTTTTTTTGGTTGGGAGCTATTTCTCTTGTTAATATGATTATGCAGTATAAAAGCAAAAGTGAAAGTCCCATTCGCTTTGCGGTAGGTTTTTCGGTTATCAAATGGCTTGAAACCAACCCTGTGACTTTCATTAAAAATGTCTCGCCAAGGGTTATCGCTATGACTGTTGGTGTTTTGTATGTTGTCATTCTGGTTGGGTTGGGTCTTTTGGCAAGACGTCGAAATAAACCGGCATATCTTGTTGGTACTATACTGTATGCTTTGGATATTATCCCAGGGGTTCTATTGTCGGATATGTACGCAGTGGTTTTTCACCTTATTGTGATTGGTTTTCTGATTTGGGGCTTTGTCAACCTTTTGAAATTGGAAAAGTTAGAAGCTGAATATCCTGACCCTGTTGAGCCTGAAGTAATTGTCATTGGACCTGATAAGGAATAAGACAATCCCCATTCATTAATAAAAAAAGAGCCACTTTTTAAGCAGCTCTTTTTTTGTTTAATCGTTTTATTCATTCGCGTGAGTTTTGTATTCTTCAGGTACGGGTTCGCCACCTTCCCAAACCACGCTTCGGAATTCGTCGGGAGAAGTGTTGCCTTCACTGTTGATTAATAAAACGTGTGAGTCGTGTCCTAAACCGAGCAGTTTTCTTAAGGGGTAGGCAATATTATGTTCCATAATGTACATCAATGCGCCTAAAGTAACCGCGCCTGATTCGCCAGAGACAATAAAAGGATCATCGCTGAGTGGGACGGCGTAAACACGCATGCCTTTGGCTGCCACATAATCCGGACATTTGGCAAAGACATCGGCGCAGTTGTAGAGAGTTTCCCAGGCGATGGGGTTGGGGTCGCCACAAGCCAGACCGGCCATGATGGTGTTAAGGTCGCCTTGAATACCATGAGGCTTGCCATCTCCGACGCGCAAAGACTCATAAAGACAGGCAGCCCGGGTTGGTTCAACAACCATTGAGAGTGGAACGTTATCCTCAAAAAGCTGGTTGTAATATCCAATCGCAGCCGCGGCCAGTGAACCTACACCAGCTTGCACAAACAGATGTGAAGGTCGCATGATGCCCATGGCAGCAAATTGTTCCTGAGTTTCAACAAACATGGTGGCATAGCCTTGCATGATCCATTTTGGGACGTCCTCATAACCTTCCCATGAAGTATCTGAAATTACATCCCATCCGTTCGCCTTGGCATCGACGCGCGCTTGGTAAACCGCGTCGTCATAATTGCCATCCACAATTCTCACTTCACCACCTTCTTTTTCAATGGCGCGAATGCGTTCTTTGGTGGTTAACTTATGTACATAAATAATTGAGTGGAATCCCATTTTATTTGCCGCCCAGGCTACACCGCGACCATGGTTACCATCAGTTGCTGTACAGAAAACCGGATGGCCTAATTTTTCACGAATGCTGCCGGTTAGGCTGAGTAAATCACGCAAAGAAATATTCTCTTCGTCCATGCCGGCGCGCTGCAATAGGCGACGGTAAATGGCATAAGAGCCTCCCAACACTTTGAAAGAATTCAGGGTGAGGCGCTCTGATTCGTCTTTGACCCAAATACCTCCCAAACCAAGGCGGTTTGCTAAGTGGGGCAGACCTTTGAGCGGACTCATGCGATAACCAGGGATGGCACTATGCAAACGGCGAATGTGTTGACCAAGACCGGGCGGAAAAAGCTCAATAGCCAACTGCGATTGGGGGTTTGAAAATGCCAAATCGTTAATCAGCCATTCTATCGGGGGGTCAGGTTTGATGCGTTTCGTCATTATTCACCTCATTGGCGTATACCTTAATAATCAAGCTTATCATAACATGGAAGTCCTAAAATTGAAGCTTCAAAATAGCGTTATAATCAAGTCCGATACACTAAAAAGGATTATTTTATGAAGACCAAGCGCATTGCAATTATCTTGATTATCTATGTTATGAATACTCTGTTTGCATGTCAGCCAACAGATGAACATTTACCAACACCTTTTGTTGATACAAACACAGAATATACCCCAACGTTCGAAACAAATGCAGAGCCTGTGATTATCGTAGAACAAACGGAGACGATTGTTGATGAATATAACCCATCGGAAGGTCCTTTTAATATTTGTGCGCCAAAAGCTGAAGAACTGCCACGTTCAATCGGAAGCAAGCTGAGTGAAGCTTTGAAACAAAATCCTTTAGTAATGACCGATGAGGCTTGCGCGAGTTTGAAAGTGGGTAATGAAAATAAGGTTGGTGAGATGGTTTTGGCATTGGTTGCACCTTTTCCAACTATTGTGGATGGCATAAGCACAGACAGTTTGCAGTCTTTTTGGCAGAACGGAACAACTGATTCCTTCGATCGCCTCTTGATGTACCCCTATGCTAAGAATGCCCTACGCTGGCTGTGGGGTGAACCTGTCGGACAAGTAGACGTTTTTGATTATGCTTTTGAGTCCTGGTCTGAAGCGCAACTGGAAGTGATGATGAAAGAAGCCTGGACGAATCGCCGTACCTGGGCAATCGTGGAATTTAATGAACTTAGTCCGCGTTGGAAAGTAATCGCGCTTGATGAACAAAACCCAGTCCATAAGGTTTTCAACGCCACAGATTACGCACTCACCTTGCCTCTTTCGATTAATCATGATGACCCTCAAATGCAAAGTGCCTTGAACTATTTCTTTGAGGAAATGGGTTATATAAACAATCGCAATCAAAACAAGTTGGCGACGGTTATTTTGACGGGTGTAACCGCATTGGCGCGAGCTACAGCAGTAGGGATGGATAAACGCGGTGTTACCGTGCCAGGTGAGGATCTCGCGCCGGTTTTGCAAGAAGCTGATATTTTGCACATAAGTAACGAAGTACCATTTTATGAGGATTGTCCCAAACCTACGGTGGAGTTTCATCTTAATTTCTGTTCTTCTCCAAGTTATATCGAGCTTTTGCGCTCGATTGGTACCGATGTGGTTGAGCTCACCGGTGACCATTTTAACGATTACGGACCGGAAGCTATGGCATTGACGCTCGAAATGTATGAAAAAGAAGGCTGGCCGGTTTACGGTGGAGGTAAAAACGTGGCTGCGGCACGTGAACCGTTACGCATGGAGGTCAACGGGAACAAAATTGCCTTTTTAGGATGTAATGCCAAGCCAGTGAATAAGGTGCATGCCACAGAAACACAAGCTGGCGCGTTTTTGTGTGACATGGATTATATGGAGCAAACAGTAAAACAATTGCTGCAAGAAGGTTATTTGCCAATTGTTACCTTTCAACATGAGGAGTTTTATACCTGGGAACCTATTGCCTGGCTGACACGTGATTTTGAAAAAGTGCTTGAAGCCGGCGCGGTGATCGTGAGCGGTTCGCAGGCTCACCAGCCTCATTATGCTGAGTTTTTGCATGGTGGATTTGTTCACTATGGTTTGGGGAATCTCTTCTTTGACCAGTATGGTGTTTATGAATACAGCCATCTTTCATTTATTGACCGTCATGTCTTCTATGAAGGTCGGCATATTTCAACCGAGTTATTAACCATTCGCTTTTACGATTGGGTGAAGCCGGTTTGGACAACGCCAGAACAACGTGCTGAAATGTTAAAGATGCTCTTTAATACACCTCGAATGAATTGGAAAGACACACAATAATAGAACATTACGCGCATACATAGAATTTATTGTTTTTTTCACAATTGTTCTTTTGGCATGTATAATAAAAGAAAAAGGAAGCGCGATGAGTTTGATTAGCAGATTATTAGGCGAAGCAGAAATTCGCAAATTACCCGCTCAGCAAAAGTCTGAGGTCAACAATTGGATTGCAAAACTCGTTTATATCGGAAAGACCGACGACTTTCTTTCACTCATTCCAGGTGGACCATTCAATTATCAATGCCATCATAAAGAAGCCCGACAAATTGGTGAAGCGCTAAACAATATGGGGGGAGTAACATTGATGATGGCGGTTCGTCAGACTGTTCGACGTAAGTTGAATGATGTTATGGCTGAGCATTTGGATCATTGCTGGAAAGGGATTGGCGAGTGGCAACCCTAAATGCTCTTCTTTTAAACTGATCTGAAAATATCTTAGAAGGTATCCAGGCAGGGCATAGAATGCTCTGCGATGTTATAATCACAAGTATCAAAAAAGTGAGGTTTATCAAATGAAACATTGTTGTAAAAAAGAAGTTATTACCTGTGACCAGGTACCACCAGCGATTGGACCCTACTCAGTTGGTATAAAAATTGGCCATTTGGCTTTTATTTCAGGGCAATTGGGTTTTGACCCTAAAACTGGCGTTTTGGTTGAAGGTGGTGTTGAAGCGCAGGCGCGCCAGGCCCTAAAGAACATGCAGGCTATTCTTGAAAGCGCGGGGACAAGCCTTGATAATGTTGTCAAAACGACTGTCTTTTTGATGGATATGGCTGATTTTGCCAAAGTTAATGCGATTTACGCTGAATTCTTTACTGTCAATCCGCCAGCTCGTTCCGCGGTGCAAGTGGCTGGTTTACCCAAAGGTGGCTTGGTAGAAATTGAAGCCATTGTGTCCATGCCTCACAAAGAAGATAAATCGCACTGCTGTTAATCCGTCAGGGACGAAACTAAGGTCTCTAAAAGTCTATGCAAAAAACGGTTTCTGTTGTCATTCCATGTTTGAATGAGGAAAAAACCATCCATCAGGTGCTTGATTCACTTACCAATCAAAGCTATCCCATTGACTTAATGGAGATTGTGATTGCGGACGGTGGCTCAACAGATCGCACACGTGATGTTATCGCGGATTATCAAAGCGCGCATCTGGATCTCAAGTTGCGTGTCGTGCACAACGAAAAGCGCATTATTCCAGCAGGGGTGAATACAGCCATACTGGCTTCAACCGGGGAGATTATTGTGCGCATGGACGCGCATTCAATCCCGAAAACTGATTATGTAGCACTTTGTGTAGAGGCCTTAGAGGCTGGTTTAGGGAATAATGTTGGTGGTCGCTGGGATATCATGCCCTCCAATGAGAGCTGGATTGCACGCTCAATCGCTTTAGCTGCCGCTCATCCGGTGGGGGTTGGCGATGCGCAATATCGCCATAGCGATACTGCAGCGATTGTTGACACTGTGCCGTATGGATCATTTAAGCGTGAGTTGCTTGATAAAGTTGGCCTGTTTGATGAAAGTCTGATTGCGAATGAGGACTATGAATTTAATACCCGCATTAGAGAAGCCGGAGGAATAATTTGGTACGACCCTCAAATCAGGTGCCAATATTACGCGCGACCTAATTTGAATCGCCTTGCTAAACAGTATTGGACCTATGGGTTTTGGAAAGTGCAAATGCTTAAGCGTTACCCAAGCAGCATTCGCTGGCGACAGTTTTTGCCACCAGCATTTATGTTAAGTTTGCTTGGTTTGGGACTTTTGAGCATTTTCTTTAAACCAGCTTTGTGGGTGTTAATCGGCATAATCGCGATTTATTTGTTGGTCTTGGCTGTTGTAGGTTTGACATTAGGGATAAAAAATAAGAATCTGGCGCTTGTCTTGGGCGTACCTTTGGCAATTGCAACAATGCATTTTACGTGGGCCGCAGGTTTTTTGGTAGGTGTTTTTTCATCAAAAGGCAAAAAGTGAGGAGAAAGTAAATGACATCGAAGCGAATTAACAATCATTATGAACGATTTCGACTTCAGAACTCTGAACAACGGTTCATTTTGATATTAGGTGATATTATTGCTGGCACATTAGCACTAATCCTCGCTCTTTATATCTGGGCTCGTGTTGACGCGTTGGATTTTACCGCGGAGTTTTTTAGAACCAGAGTTGATACCTGGTTTTACTTGTTGCCATTGATTTGGGTTGTCTTGCTCATTGATACCTATGATTTAGGTAAGGCTGGCAAATTTAAATCAACCCTGAAGGGCGTGGTTATTGCACTGTTTGTTGCTGCTGGTGCTTATTTGATTGTTTACTTCTTAGTGCCGCCGATGTCGTTACCGCGTGTTGGCGTGGCTGCTTTTATCATTTTTACTTCCATATTGACTGTGATTTGGCGCTTGATTTTTATTAAGCTGTTTAAAGCGGTGAGTCAACAAAAGCGGGTCTTGATTATTGGCGCGGGAAAAGCTGGAACTGATTTAATTCGGGAAATTCAGAAAGTGGATCCTATGCCGTTTAATTTGATCGGTTTGATTGATGATGATCCTATGAAACTGAACACAAGAATTCACGGCGTACCGGTTTTGGGAAATCACCAAACAATGGAATCAATAGTTGAGCAGTTAGGGGTTAGTGACCTAATCCTTGCGATTACCCATCAATTAAATTCCGGTATGTTTACTGAAATTTTGGATGCGCAGGAGGCTGGACTTGAATTGAGTACCATGCAAGATGTTTATGAAAGTCTAACCGGCAGGGTGCCAATTGAGCTCTTGCAACCTGATTGGGTCATCCGTTCTTTTTTGGATCGCAAACCTAACAGTGGTTTTTATCGCATTTTTAAACGATTACTGGATTTGTTTTTAGCTTTAATTGGTTTGATTGCTCTGATTATTGTTTTCCCCTTTATCGCTATAGTGCTTCTTTTTACGCCGAATACGCCCATTATTTTTAAACAAGAGCGTTTGGGTAGGGGTGGCAAGCCATATACTATTTACAAGTTCCCAACCATGCGACCGCATTCAGAAGAAGACGGTTCTGCTTTAGTGACCGCCCCAGAAGATCCAAGGATAACACCCTTTGGTAAGTTTTTGCGCAAATCGCACATTGATGAATTGCCACAGGTGATTAATGTGCTAAAAGGTGAGATGAGCTTTGTTGGACCACGACCGGAACGCAGTGAATTGGTCCAAATTTTTCAAAATGGTGTGCCTTTTTATCGCACGCGTATGTTGGTAAAGCCTGGCATCACTGGTTGGGCGCAAATCCACCAGGGTTATGCTGAAACCGTTGAGGAAACCTCTCTAAAGTTAGAGTACGACCTTTACTACATTTCACATGCGAATATTTGGATGGATATCAACATTCTTTTGCGGACATTTGGCTCGGTTTTGGGATTCAAGGGCCGTTAACCGATGACTTTTTCTCCGATAAACACAACACCCCACATTTTGCAAACAGATAGCTGGGGCGCGTTTAAAGCATTCTATGACTGGGAGCCTGTTCGTTTGCATGGCCCCAAAAATCAATCCGTTTTGGTCTTGTTTAAAGCTTTAGTACTGGGTCTAACAGTAGCTTATGTGCCAAAAATGACGCTTGTAGACTCAGCATGGGAAGAAATGCGCGCCTTAATCGAAGATGAGTGTCGAAAAAGAAAGGCTGTCTTTTTGCAAATCGAATGTGATTTAGAAGAGCCTTATGATCAGGACGCTTTAGCAAAACAGTTTCCAACTTATATTATCGATGAAGAAACCATCCAACCCCGATCAACAATTTTGATTGATATCAGTTTGGAAGAAGACGCTATTTTAGCTGCGATGAAACAAAAA
>Ga0116174_10003467_pt1 | contig 12942 bp, 11 predicted proteins | sample AD_UKC087_MetaG_FD_89801 | JGI IMG/M metagenome (GOLD analysis project Ga0116174, IMG submission 89801) | Active sludge microbial communities of municipal wastewater-treating anaerobic digesters from USA - AD_UKC087_MetaG | ecosystem: Engineered > Bioreactor > Anaerobic > Digestate | place: USA...
CCTCCACCACGGCCCTTGCGTGCATGTCCTGCGCGGCCGTGGCAAAACCGTCCTGCAGCATGCGGGCGATCTGGTCGTCCGACCGGCCATAGGAGGGCTTCACGTCGATACGGGCCTCCACGCCACTGCCCTGCTCTTTCGCATTCACGCTCAGCAGGCCATCGGCATCCACCGTGAAAGTCACACGGATGCGCGCGGCGCCAGCCGCCATGGGCGGAATGCCGCGCAGCTCAAACCGCGCCAAGCTGCGGCAATCCTGCACCAGGTCGCGTTCGCCTTGCACCACGTGGATGGCCAGTGCGGTCTGGCCGTCCTTGTAGGTAGTGAAATCCTGTGCCTTGGCGGTCGGAATGGTTTCGTTGCGGGCCACGATACGCTCCACCAGACCGCCCATGGTCTCGATGCCCAGCGACAGGGGAATCACATCGAGCAGCAGCAAATCACCCGATGTGTTGTTGCCCGCCAGCTGGTTGGCCTGGATGGCTGCGCCCAGTGCAACCACTTCGTCGGGGTTGAGATTGGTCAAGGGCTCTTTGCCAAAAAACTCAGCCACCGCGCGCTGCACCTGGGGCATGCGGGTGGAGCCACCCACCATGACCACGCCCTGCACTTCGTCGCGCACAAGCTTCGCATCCCGCAGCACGCGACGCACAGCCGCCATGGACCGCGCGGTCAACTCAGCGGTAGCGGCTTCAAAATCGGATTTTTTGACATCAAATCGCACGCTAGCGCCCGCCAGATCAGCGGTAAATGCTACTGTTTCAGCAGCAGTCAGGGCCTCCTTGCAGGATCTGGCCGCCATGCGGATTACTGCCTTGTCGGCGGGCGTATCGGCGGACAAACCAAGTTGCTCGAGCACCCAATTGGCGAGCGCTGCGTCATAGTCGTCGCCGCCCAGGGCGGAATCGCCGCCCGTCGCAATCACTTCAAAAACGCCTTGCGTGAGCCGCAAAACCGAAATGTCGAACGTGCCGCCGCACAGGTCGTAGACGGCGTAAACGCCTTCGCTGGCGTTGTCCAGGCCGTAGGCAATGGCGGCGGCCGTCGGCTCATTGATCAGCCGCAGCAGATGGATACCGGCCAGCTTGGCCGCGTCCTTGGTGGCCTGACGCTGGGCATCATCAAAATAGGCCGGCACCGTGATCACCGCACCATACAGATCATCATTGAAGGTGTCTTCGGCGCGGTAACGCAGCGTGGCCAGGATCTCCGCACTGATCTCAACCGGCGACTTGATGCCACCTGCGGTTGCCAGGCTCACCATGCCCCCCGCGCTGGCATCGGGGCTCTGGACGAACTCGTAAGGCAGCTGTTCTGCCTGCGCCACATCCTGCAGGCCGCGCCCCATGAAGCGCTTGGCCGAGGCGATGGTGTTGCGGGCATCACTGGACTGCGCCGCCACTGCGTCGTAGCCAATCTGCCGTCCGCCCTGCTCCAGGTAGCGCACCACCGATGGCAGCAGCACACGCCCCTCGCCATCGGGCAGGCATTCGGCAACGCCATTGCGCACAGCCGCCACCAAAGAATGCGTGGTACCCAAGTCAATGCCGACTGCAATGCGCCGCTGGTGCGGATCGGGGGATTGACCGGGCTCGGAAATCTGCAAAAGCGCCATGAAATCTTGTGTTCTACGTGATGAAGCACTGCCCAGCGGAAAGCGCCTCGAAAAGGGGTTGTGCCGCTATTGTCCCAGCTGATCCCGGCGGCGCTCGATATCGTCGGCAAATCGCGCAATGAACATGAGGGCTCTGACCTGCCGCGCAGCAGCGGCGTAGTCGCGCTGCTGGTCAATCATTTCACCGCAAAGTACCAGTGCCGCGCTGCGGGCCGACTGCACACCTTCATCCAGCGCGTCCAGCTCGGCAGCCGATCGCGCGTCCTCCAACGCTTCGCGCCATTCCATCTGCTGCATCAAAAAGACCGCGGGCATGGCCGTGTTGTCCTCGGCTTGGATGGGCGCACCATGCAGTTCGCACAGGTAGGCGGCACGGCGCATCGGGTCTTTGAGACGCTGGTAGGCCTCGTTGATGCGCACCGACCATTGCATGGCCACGCGCTGGGCGGCAGCGCCCTGGGCTGCAAACTTGTCGGGATGCGCTTCGCGCTGCAGTTCTTTCCAGCGCGCATCCAGCGCCGCCCTGTCCTGGGCGAAGCGTTGCGGCACACCAAACAGCTCAAAGTCGTCAGATTGCAGATTCATGCCCATACCAGGTCACAGCAGATCAATAAAAAACCGCCAGCACGCAGCGCGATGGCGGTTTGGCAGCAACGCAGCTGGCAGCATCAAACGCGGAAGCTCTCTCCACAGCCACAGCGATCACGTTCATTGGGATTGTTGAACTTGAAGCCTTCGTTGAGGCCTTCACGCACAAAATCGAGCTCGGTGCCGTCAATGTAGGCCAGGCTCTTGGGGTCGATCAGCACCTTGACACCGTGGTTTTCGAACACGATGTCTTCGGGCTCGGAGTCGTCCACATATTCGAGCTTGTAGGCCAAGCCGGAGCAACCAGTGGTCTTGACCCCCAGGCGGACACCCATGCCCTTGCCCCTGCGCGCCAGATAGCGGTTGACGTGCCGGGCAGCAGCTTCTGTCAGCGTAATGGCCATGGTCAGGCTGCGGCCACCGCGCTGTTGTGCTTGGCCTTGTAGTCGTTCACGGCCGCCTTGATGGCGTCTTCGGCCAGGATGGAGCAGTGGATCTTGACGGGTGGCAGCGCCAGTTCTTCGGCAATCTCGCTGTTCTTGAGGGCCGCCGCTTCGTCCAGCGTCTTGCCTTTGACCCACTCGGTCACCAAGGACGAGGAGGCAATCGCCGAGCCACAGCCATAGGTCTTGAAGCGCGCGTCTTCAATGACACCGGTTTGCGGGTTCACCTTGATCTGCAGCTTCATCACGTCGCCGCAGGCGGGCGCGCCCACCATGCCGGTGCCCACCGAATCATCACCCTTATCGAAAGAGCCCACGTTGCGGGGGTTTTCGTAGTGGTCAACCACTTTGTCTGAGTAAGCCATGATGTGTACCTCTTCAATTCTTCCAAAATCTTCGGGGATTCAGTGCGCGGCCCACTGAATGGTGCTGATGTCGATGCCGTCCTTGTACATTTCCCACAGCGGGCTCAACTCACGCAGGCGGGCCACGTTTTCGCGGATGGTGCCAATGGCGTAGTCGATCTCTTCTTCGGTCGTGAAACGGCCAATGGTCATGCGCAGGCTGCTGTGCGCCAGTTCGTCACTGCGGCCGAGGGCGCGCAGCACGTAGCTGGGCTCCAGGCTGGCGGACGTGCAGGCCGAGCCCGACGAAACAGCCAGGCCCTTGATGCCCATGATGAGCGATTCACCCTCGACGAAGTTGAAGCTCATGTTCAGGTTCTGCGGCACGCGGCGCTCGAGGCTGCCATTGATAAACACCTGTTCGATGTCCTTCAAGCCGTTGAGCAGGCGCTGCTGCAGCGCCTTGGCCTTGGCATTACTCTCGGCCATTTCTTCCTTGGCGATGCGAAAGGCCTCGCCCATGCCCACGATCTGGTGCGTGGGCAGCGTGCCCGAACGCATGCCGCGCTCATGGCCACCGCCGTGCATCTGGGCTTCCAGGCGCACACGGGGCTTGCGGCGCACAAACAAGGCGCCCACGCCCTTGGGGCCGTAGGTCTTGTGGGCGGTCATGCTCATCAGGTCGATGGGCAGCACGTTCATGTCGATCTCGACCCGGCCCGTCGCCTGGGCTGCATCCACATGCAGCAGGATGCCCTTTTCACGGCACAGTGCGCCGATGGCGGGGATATCCTGGATCACGCCAATTTCGTTGTTGACGAACAGGATGCTGATCAGGATGGTATCGGGGCGAATGGCAGCCTTGAGGGCATCCATGTTTACCAGCCCGTCTTCCTGCACATCCAGATAGGTCACCTCAAAGCCCTGACGCTCAAGCTCGCGCATGGTGTCCAGCACGGCCTTGTGCTCGGTCTTGAGGGTGATCAGGTGCTTGCCCTTGCCCTGGTAGAAATGGGCTGCCCCCTTCAACGCAAGGTTGATGGACTCTGTGGCACCGCTGGTCCAGACGATCTCACGGGGATCCGCACCAATCAGGTCTGCTACCTGTACACGCGCTTTCTCTACCGCCTCTTCAGCTTCCCAGCCCCAGGCGTGGCTGCGGGAGGCAGGGTTACCGAAATGCTCGCGCAGCCACGGAATCATGGCATCCACGACGCGTGGATCCACCGGCGTGGTAGCGCCGTAATCGAGATAAATGGGGAAATGCGGGGTCATGTCCATGGCTGGCTCAGTAAAAATTTCTGGCAGGCAAACTTAGAAAAGCAATGTTCAAAAAAACGTTCAGCGCGCCGCCGGCCCTCGGGCCACAGTAAGCGGCCCAGGCGTCAGGATTTTGCGAAGACGTTACCCAGCGCGAACACCGAATTGGGCGCATTCACACGGATGGGCTTGACCACGGGCGTGGTCGAAATGGCACGCCGCGCAACGGGTTTGTCCTCAATCTGGACACCCTTGGCCAATTGCTCGTCCACCAGTTTTTGCAGCGTGACAGAGTCAAGAAACTCCACCATGCGCTGGTTGAGCGATGCCCACAATTCGTGCGTCATGCAACGGCCCGCTTCGCCCAAGCAGTTTTCCTTGCCGCCGCACTGGGTGGCATCGATGGGCTCGTCCACCGATACGATGATGTCCGCTACCGTGATATCACCTGCCTTGCGCGCCAGCGTGTAGCCGCCGCCCGGCCCACGGGTCGACTCTACAAGTTCGTGGCGACGAAGTTTGCCAAAGAGCTGCTCCAGATATGACAGCGAAATCTGTTGCCTTTGGCTGATGGCCGCCAACGTGACGGGGCCATTGTTCTGGCGCAGGGCCAGGTCAATCATGGCGGTGACCGCAAAACGGCCTTTGGTTGTGAGACGCATCGCAAGCTCCTTGTGCTAAGACTTGTTCGTTGTGGAAATCGCCTGCGCGGGCTGTTGGCCAGCGAGGCGCCGTCTCCGCCTTCACCCCGTCCAGCCGCCTGGTCCGGGGCCCTTTATCGTCGGGCTCTTTGCTTGAGTGTTTTACGTGAGTATACCATAAATCCCAATCGATTCTGTCGGGTTAAAAAACCAACAAGTCACAATTTAATCAAGGAGGTTTCAACCCACAAAAGTTCCCCTCTCAGAGGGGGACCGGATCACTGCCGTGCGCACCAAATGCCTGGTCTTTGAGCCTCGTGAGCTGGTCGCGCACACGGGCGGCCTGCTCGAACTCCAGATTGCGCGCGTGCTCCAGCATGAGCTTCTCCAGCCGCTTGATCTCGCGCGCCACGTCTTTTTCCGACATGTCTTCCACCTGCGCGCGCTGCATCGCCTCCTGCTCCAGCCGCTCGGCGTCCTTGCCCGCCCTTTCGCTGTAGACCCCGTCAATCAGGTCTCTTACCCGCTTGACAATACTGCGCGGCGTGATCCCATGGGCTTCGTTGTGTGCGATCTGTTTGATGCGGCGGCGTTCCGTCTCACCCATGGCTTTTTTCATCGACTCGGTGATGCGGTCCGCGTAAAGAATGGCCCGGCCATTGAGATTGCGCGCCGCGCGGCCAATGGTCTGGATCAGGCTGCGCTCTGCACGCAAAAAGCCTTCCTTGTCGGCGTCGAGGATGGCCACCAGCGACACCTCCGGAATGTCCAGGCCCTCACGCAGCAGGTTGATGCCCACCAGAACGTCAAACGCCCCCAGCCGCAGGTCGCGGATGATCTCCACGCGCTCGACCGTGTCCACATCACTGTGCAGGTAGCGCACCTTCACGCCGTTGTCGGTGAGGTAGTCAGTGAGCTGCTCGGCCATGCGCTTGGTCAGCGTCGTGATGAGTACCCGTTCATGTTTTTCTGCGCGAATGCGTATTTCCTGCAGCACATCGTCCACCTGGTGGGTGGCGGGACGCACCTCCACCACCGGGTCCACCAGGCCGGTGGGGCGCACCACCTGGTCCACGATCTGGCCTGAATGGGTCTTCTCGTAATCGGCAGGAGTGGCCGAGACAAAGATCACCTGCCGCATGCGCTGCTCGAACTCTTCGAATTTGAGCGGCCGATTGTCCAAGGCTGAAGGCAGGCGAAACCCATATTCGACCAGCGTGGTCTTGCGCGAGCGGTCGCCGCTGTACATGGCATTGAGCTGCCCGATCATCTGGTGGCTCTCGTCCAGGAACATGATGGCGTCCTTGGGCATGTAGTCGGTCAGCGTGCTGGGCGGATCGCCCGGCGCCGCGCCCGAGAGATGGCGCGTGTAGTTCTCAATGCCTTTGCAGTGCCCCACTTCGCTGAGCATCTCCAGGTCAAACCGCGTGCGCTGCTCCAGCCGCTGCGCCTCCACCAGCTTGCCGTCGGCCAGCAACTGCTGAAGCCGCTCGGCCAGTTCCAGCTTGATGGTCTCCACCGCCGCCAGCACCTTGTCGCGCGGGGTCACGTAGTGGCTGCTGGGATAGACGGTAAAGCGCGGAATCTTCTGCTTGACGCGCCCCGTGAGCGGATCGAACAGCTGCAGGCTTTCGATCTCGTCGTCAAACAGCTCGATGCGAATCGCCAGCTCGGAATGCTCGGCCGGAAACACATCGATGGTGTCGCCGCGCACGCGAAACTTGCCGCGCGAAAAATCTGCATCGTTGCGCTGGTACTGCATGCGAATGAGCTGTGCAATCACGTCGCGCTGACCCAGCCTGTCGCCGGTGCGCAGCGTCATCACCATGCGGTGGTAACTCTCGGGCTCGCCAATGCCGTAGATGGCCGACACGGTGGCCACAATGACCACGTCCTTGCGCTCCATCAGGCTCTTGGTGCACGACAGCCGCATCTGCTCGATGTGCTCGTTGATGGCGCTGTCCTTCTCGATGAACAGGTCGCGCTGCGGCACATAGGCCTCGGGCTGGTAGTAGTCGTAGTAGCTCACGAAGTACTCGACCGCATTCTTGGGGAAAAACTCGCGGAACTCGCTGTACAGCTGCGCCGCCAGCGTCTTGTTGGGCGCAAACACGATGGCCGGGCGGCCCATGCGCGCAATCACGTTGGCCATGGTGAAGGTCTTGCCCGAGCCCGTCACGCCCAGCAGGGTCTGGAAAGTTTCACCGTCGTTCAGCCCTTCGACCAGCTTGTTGATGGCCTCGGGCTGGTCGCCCGCCGGCGGGTAGGGCTGGAACAGCTCGAATGGCGAACCAGGAAACGAAACAAAGGTCCCTGTGCTGGAGGTGCCGACGTCATTGGCAACAACGGTCAGCGGAGAGTCGGATGGGGGCATGGTTCCTCGGCCGGGCTGGCCGTCTGAAGAAAAGCCGCTCTGAGCGGCAAAAACGACAAGGCGCAAAAAGACAGGAATGCAGGGCAAAACTCTTGACGAAAATCAATCAGACACCCTGCCTCATCGTGCCGACACGGGGAAATGACCCCCTTCGAGGGATAACATCTGACAGTACCTTTAATATTTTGAGACGTTTGCCCATGCTCAACAATTTTCGCATTACCCAGCGCTTTGCCCTCGTCATCATCGTTTACTGGGTCGCCTTCCTGGTGGTGATGGGCGTTGGCGTTGGTGGCTTGATGTCGGCCAAAGACAGCCTGCAGTCCGTACACGACAACGCGATGAAGCCTGCCTTGCTGGCCGATGAGTCGATTGACAAGATCGTTCAAGGCCGCCTGCAGGTGCTGCTGGCGTTTCAGCATGCCCCGGATGGCGCCCTGGCGGCCATCCACGACCATGCCACTACGGTGCACCTGGACGCCATTGCCAGCACGGCCGACAAAGGCCAGCAGATTGCGCAGGAGCTGTCTAAAACGTTGAATGACCCCACCGAAAAGGAACTGTTCGACGCGGCTTACAAGGCGCGCGAAGCTTGGCATCAACGACTGACCGAGGCGTTGACCGCCATTCGTGGCAATGATTTCAGCCCGGCCACCATGGCGGCCTTTCTGGCCGCCGGCCGACGCGAGGGCGAGAGCGCGGTGAAGGCGCTCACCAGTTTGCGCGACCAAAAAGTGGCGTTTGCCAATGCCGCCTACAAAGCGGCCGAAGCACGCTATCACAACGCCCTGGTGCTGTTCGGCATCGTCATTGCACTGGGCATGGTCCCGGGTGCGTGGCTGACCTACGGCCTGGCGCGTCGCCTGACCGCAGGATTCTCACTGGCCGATGCCACGGCAACATCGATCGCGGCGGGCGACCTGTCGCACAAAGTGCCCCACGCCGGGACCGATGAGATCGGTCACCTGCTGGGTCAGATGGATACGATGCGCGCCAACCTGCACAGGGTCATCGCACAGGTGCGCAGCGGCTCCGACTCCATTGCCAGCGCGGCATCCGAAGTGGCGGTGGGGACTCTGGACCTGTCCAACCGCACCGAGCAACAGGCCGGGTCGCTGGAGCAGACGGCCACCGCCTCGGAGGAGCTGACCAGCACCGTCCAGCACAACGCCGACAACGCCAGCCAGGCCAATCAGCTGGCGGCTTCGGCCTCGGTGGTGGCCACCCACGGCGGCGAGGTGATGGTCCAGGTGGTGCAAACCATGCAGGCCATCAACACCTCGTCGCGCCGGATCGCAGACATCATCAGCGTGATCGACGGCATCGCATTTCAGACCAACATCCTCGCCCTGAATGCTGCCGTGGAAGCAGCCCGTGCGGGCGAGCAGGGACGCGGCTTTGCCGTGGTGGCCGGCGAAGTGCGCTCGCTGGCTGGGCGCAGCGCCGAGGCAGCCAAGGAGATCAAGACCCTGATCACGGACTCGGTGGAGAAGGTGGACCTGGGCACGCAGCAGGTCGCGCAGGCGGGCAGCACCATGGACGAGATCGTGACCAGCATTCAGCGCGTGGCCGACATCGTGGGCGAGATCGCATCGGCCAGCCGCGAGCAATCGACCGGCATCGGTCAGATCAATACGGCGGTGACGCAACTGGACACGGTAACGCAGCAAAATGCCGCGCTGGTCGAACAAACCTCGGCGGCCTCCGCTGCGCTGCAGGAGCAGGCGCGCCAGCTGGCGCAGCTCGCCGCATCCTTCCAGCTCGGAGACAACCATGCCCCGGGCCTTTCGGCGCCCGCCCGGCATCGCCTGCCCGGCTGAATGACTCCACGCACTGCCCGGCACGCCGGGCCGGGCACTCGTTAAAATGCGCGCTGCTCCCGGGCACCGGGAGCAACGCCCTCCGCTCAACCAGGACTTTGAAATGTCGCTTTTCTCTCCCGTCGAAATGGCCCCCCGTGACCCGATCCTGGGTCTCAACGAGCAGTTCGCTGCCGACACCAACCCCAACAAGGTCAATCTCGGTGTGGGTGTGTATTTCGACGACAACGGCAAGCTGCCCTTGCTGGCCTGCGTGCAAGCCGCCGAAAAGGCCATGATGGCCGTCCCCACGGCACGTGGCTACCTGCCCATCGATGGGATCGTGGCCTATGACAACGCCGTCAAGAGCCTGGTGTTCGGTGCCGACAGCGAGCCCGTGCAATCAGGCCGCGTGGCCACCGTGCAGGCCATCGGCGGCACCGGCGGCCTGAAGATCGGTGCCGACTTTCTGAAGAAGGTCAGCCCCGACGCCAAGGTACTGATCTCGGACCCTAGCTGGGAAAACCACCGTGCGCTGTTTACCAACGCCGGTTTTGTGGTGGACACCTACGCTTACTACGACGCAGCCAAGCGCGGCGTGAACTTCGAAGGCATGCTGGCCAGCCTGAACGCTGCGGCCCCCGGCACCATCGTCGTGCTGCACGCCTGCTGCCACAACCCTACGGGCTACGACATCACGCCCGCGCAGTGGGACCAGGTCATCGCCGTGGTCAAGGCCAAGGGCCTCACGCCCTTCCTCGACATGGCCTACCAGGGTTTCGGCCACGGTATCGCCGAAGATGGCGCCGTGATCGGCAAGTTTGTGGCCGCCGGCCTGAACTTCTTTGTCTCCACCTCGTTCTCCAAGAGCTTCAGCCTGTATGGCGAGCGCGTGGGCGGCCTGTCGGTGCTGTGCAACGACAAGGAAGAAGCCAGCCGCGTGCTCAGCCAGCTCAAGATCGTCATTCGCACCAACTACTCCAACCCACCCATCCACGGTGGCGCGGTGGTGGCTGCCGTGCTGGGCAACCCCGAGTTGCGCGCCCTGTGGGAGAAGGAACTGGGCGAAATGCGCGTGCGCATCAAGGCCATGCGCCAGAAGCTGGTCGATGGCCTCAAGGCCGCCGGCGTGACCCAGGACATGAACTTCATCACCCAGCAGATCGGCATGTTCAGCTACTCGGGCCTGTCCAAGGACCAGATGGTGCGCCTGCGCAACGAGTTCGGCGTCTACGGCACCGACACCGGCCGCATGTGCGTGGCTGCGCTCAACAGCAAGAACATCGACTACGTCTGCCAGGCTATTGCCAAGGTCATCTGAACCGCTGGAGCCATCCATCCATCAAACCGCCTTCGGGCGGTTTTTTCATGGATTTCATGCACGTAGTCCTTATAAATAAAGCACTCCATGCTATCGAAATTGATAGCCTCACACATTTTGTATAACCTTGGGTAACCACCCACGCAGCTGCCGCGTTTTCACCGCCCCACCCGCACGGCGGGCACTGCAGACGACCGCATATTTGCCATGACCACCACACTGCTCCAACCGCTGCGCAACACGCGTGTCCTCAGCCTCGCGCTCAATCTGCCCGGCCCGGCGGCCCTGATGCGCTGCGTGCGCATGGGCGCCGAATGCACCAAGCTGGAGCCGCCCCCCGCCCCGGGCACCCCCACCGCAGACCCCATGGGTATCTACAGCCCGGCGGCCTACGCTGCACTGCACGGCGGCATCCGGGTCGTGCATGCGCACCTCAAAACCCCCGAAGGTCAGGCCACGCTGCACGCAGAACTGGCCCGCACCGATTTGCTGATCACCTCCTTTCGCCCCTCGGCACTCACCAAGCTGGGCCTGGGCTGGGACGCCCTGCAATCGGCATACCCCCGGCTGTCGCTGGTGCGTATCGTGGGCACCGCAGGCACGCGCGCCGAAGAACCCGGCCATGACCTTACCTACCTGGCCGATGCCGGCCTGGTCACCGGCACCGAAATGCCGCCCACGCTCTATGCCGACATGGGCGGCGCGCTGGTGGCCAGCGAAGCCGTGCTGCAGGCGCTGCTGGAACGCGCCCGCACCGGCGCCGGCGTGTGCATCGAGGTGGCCCTGGCCGACGCCGCGGCCTGGCTCGCCCAGCCGCGCGACTGGGGCCTGACGGCCCCCGAGGGCGATGTGGGGGGCAACCACGCGGGCTACCGCATTTACGCTTGCGCCGATGGCCGCGTGGCCGTGGCGGCGCTGGAACCCCACTTTGCCGCCCGCCTGTGCGCCGCGGCCGGGCTGCCCGCCACAGGCGACGCCGCGCTGCTGCGCGCACCCGCCACGCACCAGGCCGTGGCCGACTTTTTGCAGCGCCAGACACGCGCGCAGCTCGATGCGCTGGCGCTGGCCCAGGACATCCCGCTGCACACACTGCCTTGATGGCCCGCCTGATGCCCGCCTGGATACTGGGCTGGGCCGCGCTGCTGGCCTGGGGTCTATGGACCGGGCCATTCCCCTGGTGGCTGCCGCTTGCCGCGCTGGCGGTGAATATGCTGACCTTTGCGGCCTATGCGGCCGACAAGGGCGCTGCCCGACGCGGCCACTGGCGCCTCCCCGAGAAAAACCTGCACCTGCTGAGCTTGGCTGGCGGCTGGCCCGGCGCATGGTGCGCCCAGCAGGCGCTGCGGCACAAATCGCGCAAAGCCGGGTTTCTGGCGGTTTACCGGCTGACGGTGGTGTTGCACTGCGGGGCGCTGGCCGGCTGGCTACTGTGCGACATGGGACAGCGCCTTTTTAATCAATTTTGATAGCAATAAGCCTATTAAAAACAAGGACCGTAAGGCATTCAAGCTGAAATTGGGGTGCCACGCCTAAGTCCGAGGCCCTGCCATACAGCACCCCGGCCCTTAGTCGAGCCACTCGCGGCTCGCCTTGCCAATGGCCGCAGCCAGCGACGTGAGCGCGGGCACAAAGCGCTTTTGCAGGTCGGCCGGGGAAACCGCCGCCTTAGGAAACACCATGTTGAGCCCACCGAGCAGGCGCTCGCCGCTGCGCAGCGGCACCGCCACGGCGGCAAAATGCTGCTCGCGGATCCACTCGCCATCGTTGTAGGCATAGCCCCGTTCGCGCGTTTCGCGCAGGGTCTCGGCCACGGCAGCGCGGTCACGCGCCATGTCACCGATCGCGTCGCTGCGCTGCGCCAGCAGCGCCAGCAGCGCCTCGCGCTGCTCGTCCGAACAGGCCGCAAGGTAGGCCCGCCCCAGCGCCGTCACAAACAGCGGCATCTTCTCGCCGATCATGGCGCGGTGCTGCGACAGCGCGCTGAAGCGGTGCGTGGACTCGCGCACCACCATGAAGCCCGACTCCATCGTGCCCAGATCGCAAGGCCACAGCAGCGCACGCACCGAGGCCCGCATCAGCGGCGCCGCCACCTGCGCCACCCAGGCCTCGTCCTCGAACCCCTCGCTCAAGCGCCGCACCTCGAACGTGAGGTAGTACTGCCCTTCGCGTTCGCCGCGCCGCACAAAGCCCTCGGCGCGCAAGGTTTCCAGCAGCCGCTTGACGGTGGTGCGGTGCGTGCCGCAGGCCTGGGCCAGCTCGGTCGTGCTGGCGATGCCACCCGGTGCGCGGTTGAGCGCCTTGAGCACATCCAGCCCCCGCGCGAGGCTGCGCACATCCTTGTATTGCGATTCTTCGATGACCAGCGGTTGGGCTTGCGACATGGACAACGCTCCAAATGCGAGGAATGGGGTGGGTGGGTGGTTGACAGGCGGGGCGGAAGGCCGCAAAAACAAGGGTTAACCCGGTATTTTATGTGCACCAGATGCACGTAGTTTACGACTTGATCTGGCGCAAACACAATCTCACCCACTTGCGCTAAAGCCGTTGCGGCCAAGGC
>Ga0116174_10003475_pt1 | contig 12924 bp, 10 predicted proteins | sample AD_UKC087_MetaG_FD_89801 | JGI IMG/M metagenome (GOLD analysis project Ga0116174, IMG submission 89801) | Active sludge microbial communities of municipal wastewater-treating anaerobic digesters from USA - AD_UKC087_MetaG | ecosystem: Engineered > Bioreactor > Anaerobic > Digestate | place: USA...
AGAAGCGGTTGTGGTAGAGCCTGAGGCTGTGATTGAGTTGAGTGACAAAACCTTCAATCCAGCGATGACCGCTACGCCGACCTCATTGGACGAAGGTTACTCGACCAATGCGTATTGCCGCCAGACTTCCGCGCACATATTCGAAACCCTTTTTACATTTGACGAAGGTTCCGCAGTAATTCCACAACTGGCTGATACATTTACTGTCAGCGATGATGGGCTTGTTTATGGTGTCATTCTCCGTCAAGGAATCACTTTCCACGACGGCAGCAACTTTGATGCAGATGATGCAGTCGCTTCCATCGAACGTTACAAGACCAACAGCACCTATAATGGCGCTTTGGATAAAGTGACAGTTGAGAAAGTCGGTGATTTCGAGATCAAGTTTACGTTGGAAACTCCGATGGCACTTACATCCTTACTGGCGTTCCCCCAGCGTGTGATTATGATCCCGAAAGAGGTCGCAGAGACCCACATGGGTGTTGAGCTGGAGGACGGTTCACTCATCGGTACCGGTCCTTATATGTTGAAGGAATGGACACGCGATGTCCGTATTGTACTTGAAAGATTTGATGGTTATGTGACGGATGATCGCTATGAAGGTCCTACTGGTTTTGGCGGCAAGCGTATCGCCTATTACAAGACTATCAATATGGAGTCCGTAACTGAAGCTGAAGCCCGCATTGCAGGTCTTGAGACTGGTGAGTTCGATTTCGCCGATGCTTTGCCTACAACTTCATTTGATCGCGTCAATGACAATCCTGATCTAACGGTCAACATTTTGAAGCCTGGCAAATCAATTGTTGTAGAATTCAACCATTCAGAGGGTTTTACCAAGGATCTCAATTTCCGTAAGGCACTGGCTCTTGCCATCGACCCCAATGAAGTTATGATGTCTGTCACTTCTGGTCGCACTGAGTTTTATCGGCTAGATCCTTCCTTATACCAGCCGGAACAGTATTACTTCACTGAAGCTGGCAGTGAAGGAGTTTACAATGCGAAGAATCTTGATACGGTCAAAGAGTTGCTTAAAGCTGCGAACTACAATGGCGAAGAAATCGTTTACCTTTACAACAAGGACTATGCAAACCACTATGCTGCAGGCATTTCTTTGATTGCGCAGTGGCAGGCTGCAGGCATTAACATTGTTCCAAAGCTTCAAGATTGGACTACTCAGCTCTCCATAGCACAGAGCCTTACTGGTTGGTCTATTAACCAGTCTTCTTACTCTCCTCGCTTCGATCCTAACCAGGTTCGGAGTATGATTCGGTCCGGGACATTGGGCTCTTATGGCTTTGCGGATGAACAAATTGACCAGTATCTGGATGAGATTGGGATGGGTGGCACAAACGAAGAACGGTTTGCTATCTGGGAGAAAATTCAAGCCCGGATCTGGGAAACTTTGCCCTTCCTGAAGTTCGGTGATGACCTGTCCTTAAATGGTATGCGTGGCGATGTCCAAGGATATGTGTCTTCGTATATCGATCGTTTCTGGCTTCTTTATGAATAAGTCAGGGATTGAATAGATAGCGTATACTGTAATGCCTGCGAAGGCATTCGACTTCGCAGGCTTTTTAAAAAATGCTGCACGTCTGATTCGTGCCTGATTTGAGAGGACTATCGCGTGACCCGCTACATTATTAAGCGATTATTACTCATGATCCCGACGCTAATAGTCGTTGCTTGTATCATCTTTCTTGTTGTCAACGCAATGCCTGGAGATCCTGCACTAACAGTGCTTGGTGCGGATATGGAAGGTGACTATGCACTTGTCAAAGAGCGCATGGGATTAAACGGTACGATCTGGGAACGGTTGTGGAGATGGTTAAGCAACGTGCTACAAGGAAATCTTGGTGAATCCTATTTCCTTGGCAGCTCAGTATGGGATGCTATAAAAGAAAGAATTCCAGTAACGGTAAGCCTTGCGACTGCAGCGTTGGTTTTTGCAGTGATTATCGGTATTCCACTTGGAATTATTGCATCATTGAAACCCAACTCAATACTGGATACAGCTATCTCGAGTATTTCACTAATCGGTCTTTGTACACCTGAGTTTTTCGGGGGCTTGATCTTCATCCTTTGGTTTGCTCTTCGCATGAAGATATTTCCTACGGGAGGTTACAGACCAATTGAGGAAGGAATGGGGCAGTGGGCTAAGTACATCTTTTTGCCAGCCTTCACTTATGGTCTCCACCAAGCTGCTTATTTTGCGAGACTGATGCGGTCAAGCATGCTTGAGGTATTGAACCAGGACTTTATAACAACAGCAACCGCAAAAGGGCAAAAGAAAGTTGTTATTATTGCCAAGCACGCACTCCGTAACGCACTTTTGCCAAGTGTGACTGGCATTGGGATGGTCTATACGATGATGCTTGGCGGTGCATTTATTACGGAATCGTTGTTTCGACTTCCTGGTACAGGCCTTTTGATCATCAATAGTATTGCCAAGCGTGATTTTCCTGTGGTATGCGGAGTGCTTTTACTGATTTCTGCTGCAATATTAGTAATCAATTTGTTCGTGGATATACTGTATGCGTTCATCGATCCACGTGTGCGTTTTGGCAAGAAGTGAGAGCACGTCTATGAAAACCATAAACGAAAATTCAATTTGGTTTCGTATCTGCCATACTCCATCGCTCATATTTGGCGCTGTGCTCTTATTCTTGGTAGTCAGTGTTCTTATTTTACAGCCTGTGTTAACACATTATGACGCGAACGCAAACGATTTTTCAGCTATTCTCCAAAAGCCTTCGCGGGATCATTGGTTAGGAACTGATTCCTTTGGGCGAGACTTGTTTACCCGCGTGCTCGAAGGAGGAAAGGTTAGTCTTCGGATCGGCATCGAAACGGTAATTTACACGACTTTCTTTGGCGTGCTGATTGCCTTATTCAGTGGGTATTTTGAAATTGTTGACGTTATTGTTATGCGGGTTATGGACGTAATGATGGCGTTTCCAACATTGTTGATCGCTATGGTGCTCGCTGCTGTTTTTGGTAATAGCATCAGCGGTGTTACGCTTGCCTTGACGATTGTTTATGTTCCTCGAACGGTGAGGATTTTACGTAGTTCCATCCTGAGTATCCGAGAGGAAGTCTATGTGGAAGCAGCGAGGTCCATCGGTGTACCAACGATAAAGATCATGTTCAAACACATCCTCCCTGGGGTATTGCCGATTCTGATTGTTCAGGAGACATTCCTTTTTGCCTATGCAATTCTTGCAGAAGCCGGTATCAGTTTTGTAGGAGTAGGCGTTCAACCACCTGACGCAAGCTGGGGTAATATCTTAAGCGACGCTACCTCGCTGTTACGAGAGGCACCCTGGTGTGTGATTGCTCCGGGCTTTGCGATCATGATAATGGTTTTTGCATTAAATCTGCTAGGTGATGGGCTGCGCGAAGTGCTTGATCCCAAACGGCAGAAGGGCAAAGCAAAAAATTAACATATGAGATCGCGATTAAACGAGATTATTATCTTGAGGAGTTACCTTGCCTAACGAAGTGATATTGCAAATAAAGGATCTGTCCATGGGATTTGAAAGTCGCAGTGGTATCACGCCGATTCTCGACCATGTAAATCTCACAGTCCATAAAAATGAAATTGTTGCAATCGTTGGAGAAAGTGGTTGCGGCAAGAGCGTTACCGCAAAATCAATCATGCGACTCCTACCGATTCCGCCAGCAAAATACACCAGCGGTGAGATCCTTTTCAACGGGGTTGATATTTTGAAGCTCGATGAAAAGAACCTTCAAAGCATTCGCGGCAATCACATATCCATGATCTTTCAGGAACCACTAACAAGTTTGAACCCAGTTTTGACAATTGGTGATCAGATCGAAGAGTCGTATCGCCTGCATCGAAAGAACATGAATAAGCATCAGATCCGCGAGGCGACGATTGAGATGCTAAAAAAGGTCCGCATTCCGGCACCGGAGACGAGGTTGAATAATTACCCGAGTCAGTTTTCTGGTGGTATGCAGCAACGCATCATGATTGCAATGGCAATCGCCTGTAACCCTGAGTTGCTGATCGCAGACGAACCTACCACAGCTCTTGACGTAACAATCCAGGCGCAAATCCTCAACCTCATCAAGCAAATCAATCGCGATTTGAAGATGTCTTGTATCCTTATCACGCATGATCTCGGTGTTGTAGCGGAGTTTGCACAGAGAATTGTTGTGATGTATGCGGGGCAACCCATCGAGGAGGCGAAAACCGACGAACTTTTTGGAAACCCATACCATCCTTATACGCAAGGATTATTGGCTAGCCTGCCAAAAATGAATGAGCAATCGAAACGACTACATACCATCCCAGGCAGCGTGCCATCTCCGAAAAAAATGCCGAAGGGCTGCCGGTTTTCCGATCGCTGTAAGTACACACAGGAGATTTGCAGACAAAATGATCCTCAGATGCAGGAGATCGAACCTGGTCATTTGTGTAAATGCCACTTTGCTAAAGGTTTTCAAGAAAATAGGGTACGATGATGAGCAATCCGGAACCAATTATGCAGGTTCAGAATCTGTACAAATATTACGATGCAGGCAGGCATCTGTTTGCCAGGTCGAAGGATCAGGTCAAGGCGGTAGATGACGTAAGCTTTCAGGTGGATTATGGGAGCACTTTCGGTCTCGTTGGAGAAAGTGGCTGTGGTAAATCGACAATTGCACGACTGTTGCTGCGCCTTATCACAGCAACTGATGGCAAAGCTATCTTCGAAGGCAGAGATCTCTTTAGCCTCCCAAATAGTGAAATGCGCGAAATCCGGCGAAACATTCAGATGATTTTTCAGGATCCATATAGCTCATTGAATCCGCGCTTGCAAATCCGCAGTATTGTTGCTGAGCCATTGGAAACACATCATATCGGAACTACGGCGGAGCAGAGAGAGGCTGTTAAAAACATACTTCATACAGTCGGTCTTCCCGAGGACAGTGGCACACGGTATGCACATGAGTTTTCAGGCGGTCAGCGACAACGAATCGGTATAGCGAGAGCGCTCATCACAAACCCAAAATTCATTGTGTGTGATGAGCCGATTTCCGCCCTCGACGTATCCATTCAGGCACAAATTATCAATCTTCTTCGTGATCTTCAAGAGCAGAATCAACTCACATATCTGTTTATCACACATGATCTTCGGATTGTGAACTTTCTATGCGACCATGTCGCCGTCATGTATCTTGGCAAGCTTGTAGAAACAGGACCAGTTAAGGATGTTTTTACCCATCGCACGCATCCATATACGCAAGCCCTGTTCTCCGCAATTCCGATCCCGGATCCAAAATATCAAAAGAATGAGATCTTTCTCGACGGTGATGTTCCTAGCCCAATCAATCCGCCCAGCGGTTGCCGTTTCCATACGAGGTGCGCGTTTGTGATGCCGATTTGCTCCGAGAAAGAACCCCGACTACATGAAATTGCTCCGGGACATTACTGTGCTTGCCATCTACATACAGATTATTAAGGTTTGATGCTATTAAACAAAACAATACTGCTTTGAGGAAAAAATGGATATTTACGGAAAACTGAAAGAACTTGGTTACACTCTCCCTTCGCTTCCTCCTAAGGGAGGAATTTATAAGCCCGTTTGCCAGGTCGGGAATTTGCTGTACGTCTCGGGACAAGGTGCTACGGTCAATGGCATTCCTGAGATTGTTGGCAAAGTTGGAGCGGAGTGCAGTATTGAGGAAGGACAGGCAGCTGCACGTCTTTGCGCACTCAATGCGTTGGCTACCCTCGAGGATTATATTGGTGATCTCAATAAGTTGAAACGCCTTATCAAAACTCTGGGGTTTGTGGCAAGCGCACCAAGCTTTAACATGCAGCCAATAATTGTGGATGGTGCATCCCGCTTGTTAGCGGATTTGATGGGAGAGGATGGGATCGGCGCGCGCTCAGCGATTGGCACGAACGAGCTCCCAGGTAATATCACTGTAGAAATCGAGTTTATTTTTGAAATTTGACTCCACACTGTATCCAGGAAGGATTAGAACACTAATTCGGATAAGGTATCCTCATCACATCTAAAACCTATCTGGATATCCTTTTCCCTCACTGAACAAGTTTGGAGACTCTCGATGCTTACTTGTTAGAGGTATGCATAATCAGATAATACATAACGATGGTGGCAACGATGTGAGGGCAGGTAAGAAAGAAGACAACAGTATTTACGAGATTGCCGCTCTGCGAATGTAATAACCAAAAAAATAAAAATACATATCTTGCGCGAAATTGAGCGACTGGTCACTCCGCTTTAACTTCTCAAGAAGATCATCGAACTAATTGATTGCAGTTAGCATAATGTGGAATGAATTTGACGCTCAAGCGTTTTAGCGCGAAGTCGGAGGAACATAGTTATGGATTTTGTCACGGAAGCACTTTTTCAATATGCGGTAGCGGTATATAAGACGTTACATCGTCATCCCGAAGTGGGCTTCGACCTTCCGAACACAGTTGCTTTCGTGTCAGGTGAGTTGGATAAAATGGGAATCGAGCACACGAATCAATACGGAACGTGCAGTGTAGTTGGTTTTATTGGCAACAATCCAACCAAGCCCACTCTGGGTATACGCGCGGATATGGACGCGCTGCCTGTGCATGAAAAGACTGGTCTTCCGTATAGTTCTGAAATCGAAGGGAAAATGCACGCATGCGGACATGATGCCCATACCGCATGCCTTTTGGCAACAGCACAAATCCTGAAATCCCATGAATCGATGCTTTCTTGCAATGTTAGGCTGATCTTCCAACCAAGCGAGGAAGGTGAGATTAGCGGAGCAAAAATGATGGTGGACAACGGCGTAATGGATGGGGTAGATGCGATCATCGCTCAGCATAACGAAAACACGCTAGACATAGATACGATCGCAGTCCATGGTGGTGATTGCATGGCAGGTTGTATTCCGGCTAACCTGCGTTTTTTTGGAAAAACTGCGCATGCTACGTTGGCTGAAACTGGCGTTGATGCGATCGCGATGGGTATTGAGGCTTACGGTCGGCTGAAGGCTATGGTGCGGGAAGAGGCAGAGGGCCGCCGTTATGTTTGGTCGGTTGGTACGTTTCATGCCGGAACAGTGCATAACGTGATTGCAGACCTGAGCGAACAAAAAATATCTTTCCGGTATTTCGACCAGGATTTCGCGAACCGCGTTATGCAGCGAGCGGAAGGAATATGCGCGGATATCGCAGCGGGATTTGGAGGAAGAAGCGAGCTGGATTGGCACGTTAGTGCGAGGGCAGTTGTAAATGATAATAAGCTCGCGGATTTTGTCCGAAGTGTTGTTTCCGATACGACTTCCGTGCAATCAGGTTCAGTTAGCATGGCCTCTGAGGATTTTAGTTGGTATCTGACAAAAGCGCCTGGCGTATTCTATCGTTTCGGGACAAAGAATGAAGCCTTGCATCCTGTAACACGGCCTCATAATAACGATTATGTGATCGATCCGGAAGGCATGCGTGCGGGAATCCGTGGATTAACCGCTGTTGCTATGCGTTTTGGAAAAGTGGTTTAGTTCAGCTGAAACGATAAAGGATACGGTTCCACTGAATGTACATACATATCGTCACCGTATCATTTTAAATGGGCTGAGTGAAATCATCGGGAGTCAGTTCTGTCACGTAGTAAAAGGCATCGGATTGAGTCTTTTATTACCTCGGATGGAACCTGTCAATATCCCTTGAATTTCGTGATGATCAGAAACCTTGGCTGTCAACTTACTTTACTATTGCATAGAGAGCTGCTGACCTTGGATCAGAGAATCCATATAATGACCAATCCTGCGGATGCCCTCGCGAATGTTCTCCTCCGAAGTTGCAAAGGACAACCGCACATAGCAGGTGCTTGTTTCACCAAACGCATCACCTGGTACAACAATAACACGCTCCCTGGCGAGGAGATCCATCGCAAATTCATTTGCTGACAAACCGGTTTCGGAAATATTTATCAACGCATAGAAAGCACCTTGCGGAGCAAAACAGGTCAGCCCTTTGATCTTAGAGAAACCGTCCACAATGATCTTGCGGCGATTTTGATAGGCTCGTTGCATTTCATGCAGAGGCTCCTGGGTGCCTTCAAGTGCAGCGATTGCGCCGAATTGCGCCGCGGAATTAACGCAAGCAGCAACATTTTCCTGAAGCATAACCATTTTCTGAATGATTTCTGCTGGTCCTAATGCAAAACCAACACGCCAACCGGTCATGGCATAAGTCTTGGAGAAACTATTGATAATAATTGTGCGTTCCTGCATGCCTGGTAGCGTGGCGATACTTAATACCTGATTGCCTTCATAAACCAGGTTTCCATAAACTTCGTCACTGATCACATAAAGATCATGGCGAATGGCGATTTCGGCAAGCTTTTTGAGCGTATCGAGACCTGCAATGCCGCCGGTCGGATTAGCAGGAGAGTTTACGATGAACCCCTTGGTCTTCTCAGTTATGGCTGCCTCTATTGCATCGGCATCGAATTGGAAATTATTGTCCGCGGTAACGGTTACAAAAACGGGTTTTGAGTTACAGATCAACACCTGACGAGAGTAATTCGTCCAGCAAGGATCGCTCAAAATAAATTCATCGCCAGGGTCAAGAATAGTCAGCATTGTTAGCATCAGTGCTTCCATTCCACCTGCTGTGACAATAATCTGCGATTCGGGATCATACTGTAGGCCATGCGAGTGTGCAGTTGATTTGGCGATAGCTTCCCGTAGCGGCAGAATTCCTGCGTTTGGTGTGTAATGGTGTTCGCCGCGTTTTAAAGCTTCCACTGCTGCATCTACGATATGCGAGGGTGTAGAGAAATCCGGCTCGCCAACAGTAAAGCTGATAACATCTTTCATGCCTAATGCGCGGTTAAACATTTGGCGAATGGGAGAATTTGTCACGGTTCTTGTAATGTTGGATAACTCTTTCAAGTGAGGGTTTCCTTTCTTCAATAATAATGCTGGGATTGATCTCGCTAAACTAGCAGGGAAGTCAATGTGACCTTATTCTCTTGCTAAGTCGCAAAGCAATCCGGGTCAAATTATCTATCTTGGTTCAAGCAAGGATGCTACCCTGAGGTAAATCCAGGATTGTCCGGATATGAATGCGGGCACGTTTGCGGAAATCCTCGATATTGGCACGCTCAACCAAGGTATGTGGTCCGCTTGCTAATACACCTGTGGCACAGATGGCGGGAATACCCAGCATCACAGCGTAGGAAGCGTCGGAGCCGCCGCCACTATGCGCAGCTGTCCATCTTTCGTACCCCAACGAGTGCGTGGCTTCGTTGAAGAGCGCAAAGAGCGCATCATTCCCGGAAGAAGGTGACATTGGGATGATATTGCCTGTGAGCTGGACGGTAGTTGTGGTACCTGGCGCATCTTCCCGCAGAGCAGTTTCTTTGAGTAAATTTTTTAGCCACTCGATATCAGCTGCGGACCGAATGCGGCAATTAACCTTGAAAGTGCATGTCGCTGGTACGCTGGTGAATATACTACCTCCGCGAATCTCTCCACAACTAAAGGTGCGATTTTCATAATCTGAAAGGCTTTCAAGGAAGAGGATCTTTTTGGCAGCGGCATGGATAGCGCTTGCTGGTTGGGTGTTTACATCCCCAACATGTCTCGCGGCACCGTGGATTGTGAATATTGCACCGATACTGGCTTTGCGCGAAGTTACGATGCTATTCTCTTGACCAGTCTCGCAATTAAAAAGCACATCGCTTCCGGTCAGCTCTGGTGGAATATAATTCTCAACTTCAGGACGACCACCTTCCTCGTTTCCCACAAAGATGAGCTTTATTGGGCGTGCGGTGTAGCCTGCGTGGCGAAGAGCAAGTAGTATGTAGAGTGCCATTACCGCGCCACCTTTGCAGTCGCCGGTTCCAGGACCATACATCCAGCCATCCTCAACCCGTACTGGGTTAGGTCCATAAGCGCCAATTTCATGCACAGTATCGAGATGCGCTGAAAGTGCTATACCATGCTCGTAGCTTCGCTTCGGGTCACTCATGACAACAAGCCCGTCACCGGTTGTGGCAGAAGGACAGCGCCGCACGGATAACCCCATGGAGGCAGCGTACTCCTCCATAAGTGAAACAGTGCGATCGACGGCTGGCTTGTTCCAAAACGGACTTTCTGCCTCGACCAATTTTTGCCAGAAACTTACAGCTTCATCAAAATGTTCGTCTATATAGGCGAAGGCTGTTTTCTCTACTTCCCTCATGATGTCATCCTTTCTTTTCCGAAAAGCTTTTCTTTATATATGATTTTCTATGTAAATTTCAAATTACGAAACGCCATCTTGCATTGTAAAATAACCTAAGTAGTATAATTCCTAAGGATAAGTTGGTCAATCCCCTTGGCGGTGTTGGTTGCAGTATCAAATTTGTGTCAAATTTGAACTTAATTTGATAAACCATGCTAAACTTAAAAACCAAGTAGCACCATTACCTTTCTAAGGTAAATTTGTCAGTAAATAACATCAGACATGGTGTTTCAGTAGAAAAATTCCTAATGGAGGTATAGATAATGAGAGTATTAGCATTTGGTGCGCATCCTGATGACATTGAATTCCGGATGGCCGGCACCCTGGCGAAGTATGCTGCACGTGGCGATGAGGTATATATGTGTGTGGCTACAAACGGAGAAATTGGATCATATGGAATGTCACGTGCTGAAATTGCTGAATTGCGGCATAAGGAAGCACAAGCGTCCGCTGACGTGATCGGCGCTCATTTAATCTGGCTTGGATATGAAGATGAGATGCTCTTTGATAACAGAGAAACCAGAATGGCTTTTATCGAGGCGGTTCGTATCGCCCGGCCCAATGTCATCCTGGCCCCTCCAAAATACAAAGACTACAATCAGGATCACGATATTTGCGGTTATCTTGCATTTGAGGCACGTGTTCTGGCTACCGTCAAACTAATGGAAACCGAGCATCCTGTCATCGATCATTTGCCTCCACTCTTTTTCTGTACTGCACATGGAGGCTTAAGCATGCATACTCTTCCGCAATACTTTGTTGATATCACAGATACATTCGAAACAAAGATGAAAATGTTTAAGTGTCATGCTTCTCAGGATGGTCCGTGGTCCAAAGACGCCTTTGGTGTTCTTTATTCAGATATGCTGGTTAATGAAAACAAATTCTACGCTGCTGCCTGCGGCACGGCTGGCGTCGAGTATGTTGAAGCATTCACGCTCAGCACTGACTGGCCAATCATCGCAAGTGCACATAAGCTTCTTCCTTAATCAACTGAACACGATTTAGAAACTGGGTTTTTAGTCCCAGGTTCTGGAAATAAGAAAAGACCGTTGCCCAAAAATCACGCAGCGGTCTTTTCTTATTCCGGCGAATGCATCCGCCTTGCCTTTATGGTTGTAGATTACGTTGATTATCGCTTTAATGCTGCCCTCCTAGGAATCATTCATAAACGGGTTTGATGAAAAGGAAACAATTTTGCCTGAATTGTTAGCGTGAAGTCGGGCAATAACATCAGCCAAAGGAGACGCAGTATTACTAGAATCGGTTATAAAGAATACTATAAGCAGGGCGGTTACGAGGGACAGTCCTAAGAAATCTTAACCCACTGGTATGATCAAGAACGAATTTATAAACCATCATAATATGATTCACCTGAGGACTTCCGGAATGACCTGATCGCTTATATCAATTACTGAAACAACGAAAGAATTAAAGTTAAAAAAATGGACTGAGCGTTGTAGTTTACTGACAATTAATCCGATGACCAGGTAGCGACACCATTTTCCATGGATTACTACCTGGTCATATGTGAAAGTAACTACCGTCAATTATTTTGCTGCGTGTCCTGGGTTGGATTTGGTGGCTGAACGGATTGCAACCACTTACCTCCTCCAGCTTCTTCAAGACGAGTTCTCAGCTCTACAGTCACGCCCTCCAAAACATGGGTAGTATCAAAGTAAGCCCATTCTGAACCGACGTGAACTCCAGTGCCGCTGGCGATATTTTCTATTCCGGTTTCCATCATTGATCTGACAGCGTCATCAAACTTAGGAATGGTTAATCTAATGTGATGTAAACCTGGACCGTGATCACGCAGGAAGTCACTGTAGATATTATCGCCTTCCAATGGTTGGACAATCTCAAGTTGGATCTTCCCGACCGTAGCAAATGCCAAGAGCAGTCGGTAATGACCGGGTTGTCCATGATAGGTGGCTTTTGGGTCAACCCCTTCGAGTGGCCAATCAAAAATCTTGAATGGTCCTATTCCGAATAATTGGGTAAGTTGTCGTGTAAACCCGTGCAGATCTGTGACAACAATTCCGATTTGGTCCAGCTCGGCACCACTGATCAAAGGTGTTTCTTCAGACATCAGTTTCTCAGCCGTCATGATTTATAGTTTCGCCCGAATTTCGTCAGTGGCATAATTAATGGCTATGCCCTTTTCTTTTTTGTCGATGAAACCAAGTACAACTTTGCGAACTGCATTGGCGATGTCGTCCAGGTCTTGCTTTTCGAGCAATGGATGAACGCTGGCAAGCCAAAATACCTCATCGCAAGCCTGCTCTGCTACGGGACAGAGCCCCTTGTAGTATTCCACTTTTCCTTCGTACCAAGGGCACTCAAACGGACATTTCGTACCGCCATAACCTACTTTGTCCACGAATACCGGTTCCAGGTGCTGAGGAATCATCCAGCGTGTAGTGCTCAGATAGTTCAGGTTGTACGTGCCTTCGGCAGCCAGGGCTATGGCAAAATTCAACATATCCGCACCCAAAACCTCAGGATTTATTCGGACTACATAGTAGAAAAAGACACGATCACCATAAGGCACCTCGGGAGGAAGGGTAATGCCGGGTAAATCCTTCAGCTTTTCTGTGAGGTAATTCGCGTTTTCAATTCGTTTCTTGTTTACAAAGTCCATACGGTTCAATTGCTGGATACCGATGGCAGATTGG
>Ga0116174_10003480_pt1 | contig 12912 bp, 3 predicted proteins | sample AD_UKC087_MetaG_FD_89801 | JGI IMG/M metagenome (GOLD analysis project Ga0116174, IMG submission 89801) | Active sludge microbial communities of municipal wastewater-treating anaerobic digesters from USA - AD_UKC087_MetaG | ecosystem: Engineered > Bioreactor > Anaerobic > Digestate | place: USA...
GATGCGATAGCTTGTACAGCAGATCGTTTATCTCAGCCCGTATGCCTTGATAGAATTCATTTTCCGCATCGTTCTTCATAAAGCCGAAGAGCTGATCTTGGAGATTAACGAACCCACTGATTTCTGGCTTCTTGTATACATCTTCACTATCAAGATCTTCATAGTATGACTTATGAGATTTCAATTTCTTTGTTTGTGATAGTTTGTTGGATTGGTAGTACTTGAGTATAAGATACTTCAAAGCAGATACCTTATAAACTCGTAACAGATCAATATCGATCCCGGTGGACTTTGTTTTTGAAAGAAGGTTCTGTTCCTCTTCTATCTTCTGTTCCTCCGTCAATTGATCCCACTGGTTAATGATCCAAAATGCTCTTTTTAGGATCTGTGGATGTGATCTGGATATGCTGCTGATGAGCTGAATTTCTTCACCTTCAAGTAAATGCTTAGGTTTCATGCATACAATTATTGCCTTAGAAGTCTCTTCAACAATCCGTTTAGTAAACTCCCGATGCCTTGGATTGGATACACCAAGGCCCGGCAAGTCCACAAGTACAATTCTTGGATCAATGCTTTCTTTGACCTGCTGAACGTTAATATCTACCTTGTCCACGAATAGAATATCTTCATTATCCTCAGCAACGTAATTTCCTAGCTCATCGATGGGAATAAACACATCAGGTCGTTTATTCTCCCAGCCATTTAACAACTTTTTTAACTCATCAAATAGCTTAGTATCAGATTTAATCAATTGATTAGCTTTCGTCTTTTGTTTTTCCAGTTCAGTGATCTGATCAACTAGCGGTTTTCCTTCTAGTGACTCCATGAGCTTCTTCAATCCATATTGTTTTGTAATCTCATCGATGTATAGATCTCTTAATTGATTCCTGGCGGTGACATTCAGGAATGAGACCTTAGCAGCCTTGTCTGTTTCGACATTGTCTCTGAACCTGATAAATGTTGGGACTGCTGTCGTTGCTTTCGTGGATTCTGGTAGTAACTCCATTTCAAGCAGAGCATTAATCAGCGTTGATTTTCCAGAAGAGAAAGAGCCCAAGAAAACTATGTTGAACTCAGGATTCTTCAACTTGTTAACGAGAGCTTTTTTCCCGTAGACAAAGGTAGCTAAATCCTCATCTACATTTACGTACCTTTGTAAATTGCGGACTGACGAAAGCAATTCGTCTAGTCGTTTTGCCATGTTCTCAGTTTTCATACATACTCCTAAATGTATCGTTTAGTTAACAATGCTATTTAATTCAATGCCAGGCGTTAGAACAACTAATGATTCTATTTCAGCTACTCGAAAAGGCAATTTGGTGTAGTATTCGGTTGTATTAAAATACTCTATGGCTTCTATCATGTTATTGATCAAGAGATATTCTTCGGAAAAGGCATACTCCTTTCGATGCAGTTGATACTTAGATACAAGCGGGTTAAACAGCTTGATCACCTCCCAGTCCCTTAGAACCTTCCAACCTTGTGTATCTTTAATTAGGCCAAACACAAGGAACCTAATAGACTTCCCGGTACTGGTTATTCGATCTCTGGCCTTGATTAGATATAAAGGAGCAGAAAGATCACTTTGGGACACAATGCAAATAGTATCTTTAATGTTCATGGCTTGCCTGATAGCCTTATCGACCACCACGTGCCCTACCCCCAAAATTTTATCGAGTTTGCGTTTAATGTCCCCGTTCCTTTCGAAGACAATATCTGTGTATTCCTTTTGAACTCCGATAGCATCTTTCCACTCGTCTGGTGTTTTAAAACTGATCGATCCATCTTCATTCTCTTTACTTCTTTTTCTGTTATAGATCAGCATAGCCTCAAAGAAAGGCTTTAGATCAGGTAAGTCTAACCTTGGAATGTCCAGCTTGGCCTGTTGGTAATCAAACTTGGCACAGTTGCCGAATAGCTGTTTCACAGTATCGATGACATCTTCGCCCCCAAATGTAGCGGTTTTATCATCAAACCATCTGGAGAAATTGTCTTTGGTTGCTGACGCAGTATCAGAAAACAAGTTCGTGAACATACTTTGAGGTGTCATTCCCAAAATGAGACTATATAAATCTTCGGGATCATCCATGAAGCTGCTGAATGCCGTCATGATTGACTGAATCTTCGAGTTCAGCTTATCCCAAATACGAGCCTCTACGGTATCTGGATTACGAAGAGTGATGACTTCGACTTGCTCCTTTTGTCCGTAACGATTCAATCTGCCAACCCGTTGATGAAGTCTCATAGGATTCCAGGGAAGATCTATGTGAATCATTGAGTGGCAGCTTTCTTGTAGGTCTATTCCTTCTCCAGCAGCTTCCGTAGAAACCAAGAACCTTGCAGAGCCATCATTAAACTTCTCTGCTGCCTCGCCTCGGGTGATACGGACTATTCGTTTAATGCCATCACCATAATCAATGTCATTCAGCATCTCATCACCGTTTATGAACACGACAGAATCCTTGCCATACCGTTTGATAAGCAAATTGATAACTTTGCTCTGAGTTGCCTTGTATTCAGTAAACAACAACACTGATCTGTCTTTTTACTCATGCTCAAGCACTTCGCCAATTAGTTCAATCTTTGTCTCACTATGAACTCTGTCAGCAGACTCTATTAGGTGATTTAACCATTTCTCCTCATCCTTGATCAGGTTTAGTATCGCTTCACTTGCAAGTTTTTCATCCTGAGCGCTTCTTTCGTCATCATCAAATCCCTCAGAGTCTGGATCAGCTGCCCGAAATTCGGTGTTCTTTCTTTGTTGATTTAACATTTCATCAAGTTTTTTCAGATTTGCCAGACGATTCTCCAGGGCTCTTTTAATCGCCGCTATAGAGCTTGAAGCCAATTTCTGCATACATATCAGAACTAGCATCACAAGCCTCTGATTTGATTGATCTAGGCTCGAGGCATAGGTTTTTCCGCTAGTGATGAATTCAGTTAGTAACTCGTAGAAATTGGTTTCTTCTTCAGTATACCGAAATGTTTTAGGAATGACGACCTGTGGCTTGAAAAGCCTCTTACCAGATAAATCGGTAACATTCTGCTTGTTGTTCCTAATAACTGTGCTAGAAAGGTTTTTTAGCTGGTTATACATAGGTTCTTTGGGGTTGAATAGGTCTGATCTCAAAAGCCTGAGTAAGGCCAGAAAGCCATAATCCTTCCCCCTATGCGGTGTGCCAGTGAAGAACAGCATTGAAACAACTTTTCCACTGGTCTCTAGTTTATGAAGAAGCTGATACCCAAGAGTCGGTCCACGGCTTTCATCCGCATTCAGATGATGAGCTTCATCAACAATTACCAGATCCCATGCTTCGCTTTCTAACATGCGTTTGTGGCGGTTTTTGTTATCAGCACGCAGGGTTTGCATGGATGCTACAACAGCGTTGTTCGAGTTCCAGAAATCACTTTTAAAGGTATCGCTTTCGACAGTGTATTTTACCAATCGAATGTCAAACATTGTTCGCAATCGATACTGCCACTGTTCCACAAGAGAACTTGGACAGATGATTAGGAGTCTCTTAACCCTGTCTCTTGATAACAGAGGCCAGAGAATGAGCCCTGCTTCGATTGTTTTGCCTAGTCCTACATCATCGGCGATCAACCACCTTGCCGGCCAGTTTGATATCACTTTCCGGCAAACCCACAATTGATGAGGTAACAATGTAATTCTGGACCGGGAAAACAGCCCCCAAGTATCATTTACTGATACGATGGCAGAGGATAATCCTAAGCATAAAACATGCAATGGAGAAGCCCACGCTTGCTCAGAAATAGCATCAGTTATGGTGCGGACCAATTCAAGTTCTGAAATCAAGACTTCTTCAATGCCGTGTTCGAATCTTACTATAGCTGTCGAATCTGTTGTAACCTGAATAGTACCAAGGCCAAACCTGGCATGCTCAACTTTGTTGCCGTTTTTATATGTCATCCTCATCCTCCATATCTATGTCTAGATCTTCAAGAAATAACTCATCCCTCAACTCATCGTCCCGTAGAATCATCTGAAACGGTATATCGAAACATCTTCCAAATGTTGCATCCATACCTGGCATGTTTTCTGACAGAAACTCCATTATTTCTGCAGAGGACTCAAATACTGTCCCGTTCGATAACCAATAGAAAAGTTCTTTGATCCTCCTAGTAGGGACAAAACACTCCTGGAATACAATGCTGTTACTGAGTGAGCCGTGCCTTACCAATTCCCTTAAGACATAGTTTACTCCAATGCTGCCGAAAGTTCGATCTAGCGGAGGGGCATTTAATGCCCCTGTGCCAGAGTAGATTGAGTTCGATCTCGGCTTCAGGAAACGTTCAATATTGAAGCTATCTTTATATTTTTCGATATCCAGAAACATTGAAATGTAATCATCTAACCACCTATTCAGCTGAAGAAACCTGACAGCAGTAAAACCTATCCAGTGGTAATATTTTTGATCGTCTCTAGGATTATCGATTATCTCAAAAGCTGCACGAAGCCATCCATTCTCTCTGTCCATGACACTGACTTCCATGTTAAAGATGTCTGCTCTTACGCATTTTGATAAGTATTCTCTGTGTTGCTCAGGTTTTGATCTTCCCATCGCATGTAATGACCCCAACATGAAGAGCTTTAACCAATCGGATTTGCGATTGATACTAGAATCGTCTTCATTCAGATACATAAGTCCATTTCCATCTGGATATGCCAAGCGGTTATACTCGGCATTTTTCCCTTCTCTCACCTCTTTCCACCAATCATGAATTCGTGCAAGCACAGCTTTGATGTCAATTTGCTTGAGTTCAGAAGGATGGGCAGGGTCTGGATGGGGTATAGCTATTATACCCAAGAAAACACAGTAATATGAATCCCCCAGAATGCTACTCAAATCAGCTGTAATTTCACTAATCTCCTTTGGAGATTTATAAGAATTGTTATAAGGTATCCATCTGCCTTGTATGACCAGCCTAACATCGTAATACTGTAAGTACCTGTTGTCTATACTTAAATACCTGATCAAATCAATACACTGTTGTTTTGATAGCTCCTTACTCGTTATCCAGGTTTCTAAGTCCTTTACACTCAAACACGTCATCAAACCAGACTCAACTAGTTCATCAATCGCATCTTCGTTGTAACAATCAGATACCATACGCATCTTGTCGATTGGCAAATATGCTAAATCCGCTATTGATGGCATATACAGATGATCTGGGAAATCAGAACCTTGATCACCATCTATCAAGACTTCACATTCCATTAACCATCCTTCTTGAAATTGCCAGTGTTTGCGATTTCTCTCTTCAGTAATTACGTTAAGAATTTCTGGATTCTCCGCTAGTATGGGATGCTCCTTGAATTCATCTACTAGAGTATCAACATCGATCCTAACGAAAAGTGAATCGTCATCTTGTCCTGCGAGTTTCAAAATTGCCCTAAGCCTGGTTATGGTCTCTATATCGGCAGTATTGCCGGGGGCTATCATTGCTCCATTAAGACTAATACCGCTTTTCAAGATTACTTCTCTAACCGATGACAAAACCTCATCGGAGAAGTAGAATAGCTGGTTGCAATCTGTTATTCTTACCAAACTGGTTATTGTGGGGATGATCGGGAGCTGTTGCATTGAACTCGTTAATGAATCTGCTAAATCTCTTTTGATGCGTTCCGTCTCCGGACCGCTGCTATCGCACTTGAACACTTCCCATAAACCTTTCCAGAAGCCTACATTGTCTGCGTACTGGCTTACAAGATACTCCAGTAGAGGCAGGATCAATTGCTTGATTTCAGCGCTGCGAGAAGTGTTTTCCTCATCCTTAAGTAGATGGGTTCTGCCGGATAAAATGCTGAATTGATTCGATACAGCAACGCCGAAATCCAACCTACTAGCCAGCGGAAGATATGAATAACAGTCATTACTGAACTCAGAAAGCCATCTGAGAGGCTTGTCTGCCTCATCCAATAGTAGGGCTAATTGTGCATGTTGGCGGCTGATTTTTATGAATCTGCATATTGAAGAATCGTCAATGCTGATTTCGTTGGAAGTGATAAGCATGTCGTTGCTGGTCTGGACTGGCTTTTCAATTCGTGTAATCAGGCATGTCTCTTCATTGATCACAACTTCGATCTTAGATATGTGGTGCAGAAATGGCAGCAATTTCCAGATGGAGTCAACATCAATATCATTAGTGATATCGTAAACGTTTATAGGTAGCTCAATTCTCGTTTTCTTTGGCGACCAATTCTCTGGGGGAGCTATCTCTTCAGGTATGCAGGTATGATTGATCTTGAAATGCCAATGACCTGAGTGAATAACGGGACTATCAGTTATGAGATATACGCATTTGAAACCTAGTCCAAATTTACCTATTGCCGCATTTGATGGATCAGCACCTTTGTTTGCATGAGGTTTAAAGCTACCTGATGATCTTAGTAAGCCTTCGATGTCTTGTTTGAAGGAAATAACCGGCTCACCATGATGTTTGTAATAGTTAAACGGACGTCCTTGATATTCTACAGAAATTAGTTTGTTTTCAGTATGATCAGCAACGTAAATTGAGAAGTAGGGAACCTCTGGTGTCTCCATGCCCAGTTGTTTAGCCTGCTTATAGGCATCTTCTGCATTCTGAAGGAGCTCTGTAACAATGGAATTCTTATCGTACCCATGCTCTCGTATAGTTTTTCTCCTTTCGTTGATGTAGTTTTCTGATGCGATGCCAATGAGTTGATCTATAAGAGTCTGTTGTATACGCTTTGAAGAATTTACATAGGTACTGTATTTCTCGTTGAAATCTGGATCGGCTACCTCGTTTTTATAGAGAACAAGTAAAGAATCCTTCTTATCTTTTGAGATTTTTCTAAGTGTAGACGATGGTCGCTCTAAGTAATCTTGCAGAATTGAGATAGCAATGTTATATTCGTCTTTCGTTGTATCTATTCCAAGCTGGAAAAGCAGTTCTTTCGTTATAGCACTGTCAATTAACTGGTAATCTATAGTAGGCGATGGTTTTATCATTAATACGCCGCTGCCTCTCCCTGAGCTACAGAACCAATTCTGGTCATTTGATGTAAATGATATCTTTGTGTTTCCAGTACTGGCCTTGATTTCAATGTAAGCAGCAGTTTTAATCCTGATCTCGACAGGTTCTATCTCGATACTTTGCTCATTGAGTTTTTCGATAAGTAGAGAATCCCCTCTGTTTAGGTCATAGAGAAGTTGCTCCCATGCATCGAGTACGGCTTCGTATTGTTGTACAAGGTTTGGATCATCCTGGCTTTGTATCGAGTAATCAGCATAACTTTGAAGATCTTTAGGGTAATAAGGCTCGATTTTGTGTATCCAATCGACCAACTTCCTGGTGGATGCATCATTGATATCAATCACAGAATCTTGTCCCTCGACAACTGATCCACTATTGATCAGCGTTGACGCATTATAGCACTTGGATATCTCATCGTAATTTCCTGCTAAAGTCTTAACTTTCAATCTCCCAGGATTCATAGATGCTTCAGAGAAGTCTGTATCTATGAATTTTGTAATGAGATCGACTAACTTGCGATACTCTTTAGCGTCTCCTTGGGCGTCAAACTCAGATAAAGCATAGTACTGATGGCGAATACATGGCTTAGTCTCAACACCCAAATCCGAGTATAGTTTTTCAACTTTCTTGGGTATTTCTGTCTTCTTTAGGCATAGCAAGTTACTTGATAAATCATCGTTGTATTCATCATTACCGATAAAAAGCCCATAAAGACTACTGAACCTTTTTTGTTCTCGAAACGTCAACAAAAGTGGGTTATTGCTAACTTCTTCTAACCAGATTTCTTTTAACTCGTCATCGGTTAGTAGTTTTACAATCATTTTATATAAATCGATGTAAGAATCCTCATCAGTTATACCAGACTCCAATATCGCCTGGCATACACCGCGAAGATCATCAGGAGTCTTAGGCAACGAACGTTGGAATCCAATGTCCAGTTTTATCAAATTATCTGGAATGGGTTGGACTGGCACATAAAAGTGGTATTTTAATATAGAAGATGCATCGCAGATCAGAACTTCATTAGGCTCTAAACAATCTTCTATGCCACTCTTGTTTGCCAGAACCCAATTATTGGTCTTTAGACAGTCGACTAACTCATCGCTGCTTGTCATTTTCTCATTCAGTAGGTTGCTAAGCCACTTATACACTTCAGAGATTTTTGTAGTTTTAATACCGGAAGCCAATCGGCACAGTATCTGTGAAAAAACCAAAGAAAATGAGTTAATCCCACAAATCTTGCTGTACAAAGCTATAATCTTGTCAGGAACTTCATTGGATGGGAGTTCTGTTTCAGATATCAAGGGAGGATTGAGTTTGGCAATATCTGGTGTTAGAGCATTTTCTGGGGTCGTCCACGTTTCTTTCTGGGCTTTGGTTTGTATTATAGGGATTGTACTTATCACATCTCGAAGGTCATCAAATGCATCTTGTTCTTCAATGAGAACCAGCAATTCAAGCTTTTCTTCATTAGTTTTAACTGAATCCCATAGCTCAGTAAATTGAGATACAAACTTCTGTTTAACGTAATCAGATGTTATCTCACGAACTCTGAGATATTTTAAGGCATCCTGCACGTCCTTTATTGAGATGCCAATAGTATCACTAAGCTTAGGGACATCAACCAGGTTGGGTATCAAACGCCGCAACAACCTATCAGACAGGTTGATTCTATTGAGCAACAACTTAGCTTCATGCAGTTTTGAAGAGCCTGTTAAAGTTGGTAGGTCTGACTGCTGTATCAAACCGGATATCTCAAACTCATCATTGTATCGGTTCTTTGTAACAAGCTTAATAATCTGTTGAATGCTCAGATCTATACTTTTTGATGTGACTATGCTCTGGGAAAATTGCTTTTGTGTCAAAGCCTGGATGTCTTGGGATTGAGATCGTAGGAATGGGAACAAGGTAGAATAATTATCCCGATCGGTGATGGGCATATTGCTACAAATAGCTTTCACTACCTGTTGAGCCTCAGCATCCTTCCAACCTTGTTCACATAGAATGTCAATCACTCTGGCGGGATTGTAGGCTTCCGTAATTGGTCTCCACTCCCCATCCGAACAAAGCACAATATTGGCTGCCAATAGAAGCTCTTTCAGTTCGGATACTTCATCCGGATAAGTATCAATCACGGATGGGTAGTATTTAACGATATATGCCAGAAGCGCTTGATTATCTATATTGCCTAAGCCGATTTGCTTAAGAGCTTGCTTGATAATAGATAGTCTGCCATTGTATTCAATCTTCAATGTGTTAGCATAAAATTCATTAACAAACTGAGACTGTGGATTCAAGATAGGTCTATCTTCCAAGGTTATTGGCGCATCAAGATCAGCGCTATCTCTTGATTGTAGCCAATAATCCTCATCAGCTTTCAATGATATATACTTCCCATCCACGGCTCTGTGGATTGGCAAGTCCAGAATACAATTTTGCTTCTCTACATCCCAATCATCCCATTGATTCATTGCCCGCTCAATAATGTATTCTGACACCTTGCGAGCATTCGCCTTATCTTTTAGCGAATTCATGCTGCAAGCCAATTCCTCAATTAGGGATCTATCTGCCCTGAATGCAGTTATCAGAACATCGATGCTATACGTACTTTTAGCTTCCACAAGGCTGATTTGTGAAGTTTTTATCATGTCGATTATATGGGGATGAGCCTCAATTAGTCGCCTTATTTGCTTGGCTACATTGGGATCAAGCTCCGAGAAATGTGATTTGAACCAAACATTCCAGAAGGCATCATCATCCTTAGTCGGACTTGTGGCCTTGATAAAAACACTTTTCCTGGATGCAAATCTTTCTTTATTGGATGCTACTTTGATCAGGAATCCCAGCTTTAAATCCACCAATTCTGCGCTCTTGCGCTCAACAAGAAAATCAATGAGAATCTCCAGGTCATTATTCTTTAACTCAATAGCTTTGTGGTCATCAATGTCTATCCGACGAAGTAACTCAAGAATGGTGCTATGAGATGGTCTGAAGATGTTTTGAATGTCAGAGAAGCTTTTTGCTTCTTTTACGAGCCCTGTTTCATTTATCCAGCACACATCGGAGAACCCAGCTTTTAAAGACTTCACTAAGCTGAATACAGGATCGCTGAAGGTCTTGGGCACAACGATGAATAATTTCTCATCATCATACTCAATCAATGCTCCAGAATCATTATCTGTAAAAGCTGATAGCCCATTTAGGTTTTGGAATGTTGTGTTATCAACATTCTTAGCGTATCTACTCCAAAGCTTGTCTAAATCGTTAACATCAATAGCATCTTTATCTCTTAACACTGTTTCGATGATGTCCAACGAGAATTCTTGGACCTCAGATCTGTCTGCCAAAGCTCTTCCTAGAGACTCTGTAACAAATCTTCTTTTGTCGCTAAAGAGGTGCATAAAGCTTTGCTTGTATTTGAACAGCCACTCAGGGACTCTTTCTATCGTAAACTCTTGTGATCCTTTCCATATATCAATATCATTCCCCCACAAATCAGGAACTCTAACGAACCAAAGCTCTTCGGTAGTCTGGAAACATTCTTGAGAATAATCAGAGAGGTTCTTCGCTTCCTTGTTTCTTACTTTGCCGGGAAACAGTGAGAGATATGCTTTGGGGTCGCTTGCTAGTATTGATTCAGCAACTTCGGGGATTTCAATGGATTTTTCGCAAAACAATGGGACCAATAATTCTTTGACGAGTGTTTGATTCCATTGAGTTTTGATAATGCCTTCATCTGTCTTATAATCCAGTTTCTGCCTGGAAGGGCCAACAAAGAAAGCCCCTGAAAAAAGGCATCCACAAGGTCCTTCTTCAAGCAATGGTAAGAACACTCTCCAGTTGGGATTGCTATTGCCATCAATCGTCATTGCTTCTTTTGAGCCTGGAACTGCAATTGAAACCCATGGGACTGCTTTATCGCTTTTTTCCAAAAATCTCCTTTTATCTGCTAACATTGGGTTTGTGAAATCGATCCGATGCCATATTGTAAAAGGCAGATGATCGTCGATTTTTCCGGTTTTTACCTGTATTACCCTTCGGATCGCATCAGTTGTGTAATCGTCCTTGTTTTGGAGCTTTGACAGAATCTTTTTAAACTCATGGGGATTCGGAGTGATCGAGATCTCGGCTATAATTATCTTTTTATCTGTTTCATCAAGCCGTGAAAAGATGATCTTGTCTATTGTTTTTAGAAAAAGCAGCGATCTTGGTGCTTCCTCGATCATCCCATTAAACAGGTTTTGTAAGCTAGAGTCTTTGAAAAACAAATCCGAAATGGATTCTGGTTCTTGACGATCAGTTCGGATTGGCAAACGAAAGACACTCTGTTTATAAATCTCTTGCTTTCTGGCCATCTCACCTATTGTATCTTGTATTAAAACTGTCTTGGGAAAACAAAGCTCAATGATGTTCTTTACTGCTCCGGTAGACTTACCAGATTCAGCTGGGAAATCATCCAACGAGAATATCCAACCTTTCGCACCATTGAAAGGGAGAAGATGGAGGAGGTCAAGAAAGTGAATCTCGTCTCTTGAGAAAATGACCGGATTATCAGTTAAGAAGTAAACACTGTTAAAGCCTATGCCGAACCTACCTGCCGCTACACTATCTGAAGTTTTATGCCCTCCAGCAACATCCAACAAGGCTTCAAAGTCGCCTTTGTCTCTATGCTCCAACTCCTCCTTGCTCTTGAACATAGCATTATTTCGGACAAGAAGAGATGGCTCTAACAAGAGATCGTATGGTGTTCCTTGCTTCGGCAAGGCTCTTACGTCCAGAGTGATCTCTATTTCAGTCGCGCCGGCATCGTCTGCGTTTTGTAGTAACTCTTTCAACACAGTAGCCCCTGGTCGTTCATTGGCCTCAGCCATATTCCCCAAGAAAGTTCTAATGAACCTCACTATGGACGATTCTTGTCCTCCTGGTTTACCAATCTCCGGCTTCTGCATTTCACTATAATTTGTGTTCATATGCCTACCTTCCATTATCAATATCTTGATTACAACTACATCATACTAAGATTGTGCCAAGCCTAACACAATCTCACCATCTCCGAAAAAATCGCTAATAAGTCTCGGATTTGATGCAATAGCCTGCTGGGCTACATCCATAGCCAAACACATTGGAAAGAGGGCTGGAGATGCCATTAATGATCTCAGCGGTGCTTTATGCTCCGGTGTTGAAATTAGCATTGCTTCAAAGAGCAGAGCCATGAGCTTTGGATCAGTCAAAGCCATCGGATCGCTCTTCTTGTATCGACCCTTTATCTCCGTATCCTCCAAGACACCCCAAGCAATAAATGATCTCATGGTATATCTTGAGTACCGTTGAACAGTCTCACGATCGCCATAAACCTCTGCAATTCGTCCATATATCTGTTGGCTGGTGACAGCGTCCTGGAGATTTAATACTCGTCCCACTTGAGTTGCTACGTTATACCAAAAAGGATAATTCGCTATCATAATTGACCAGTGTAGTGCGATCCATTGTCCCTGAGATACGCCTTTAGCTAGCTTTAACAAACTATCTCGATAGTCTCGAAGATCCTCTGATGGATTGTGCCACACTGAGAGCATGTTTACCGCCATTTTTGCAGCTTCAGCACCTCTTTCCCCGGTTCCCCCACTCTGTTTCTTATCCGCCAGATAGTCTATCAGATCCTTACGAATCTCATTTGCTGACATTCCGGAGAGGAGTAGGCTTAGGCATCTATCCATCCATTCCAGCCGGATAACCTGTTTGATGCCGACTTTATCAAAACGGCTTTTGTTCATTTACTCTTCCTATTAATCTTCACAAATGGTACCATTACCTCTTCCAAGGAAATGCCCCCGTGAGATACGATCTTTTTTCCCACTGTATGGTAAGAACCCCGATAGGGAGCAAACAAGC
>Ga0116174_10003486_pt1 | contig 12894 bp, 9 predicted proteins | sample AD_UKC087_MetaG_FD_89801 | JGI IMG/M metagenome (GOLD analysis project Ga0116174, IMG submission 89801) | Active sludge microbial communities of municipal wastewater-treating anaerobic digesters from USA - AD_UKC087_MetaG | ecosystem: Engineered > Bioreactor > Anaerobic > Digestate | place: USA...
AGGCTGTTTTTGCGGGCGCGGAGGGTGGGCTGCAAGCGTTCACTTCCTTTCCGTCGCGGGCTTGTTGTTTTATCTTATTCATGAAAGAAAGCCGGGAGCCGGAATACGGCTCCCGGCGCTGATCGGGGCTTGGCCGGTTTATTGCGGTTTGGCGGCGAGGATTTCCTCCTGCGCGGCGGCAAAGGCCTCAGCGGCCGCTTCGGGGGTGGTTTCGCCGCGGGCGATGGCGTTGAGGTTGTCCACCATCAGGGTGTACATGCCCATGAAATCCTTCCAGATGAAGCGGAAGTCCAGCTCCTTGCCCTCGTTGAGGCCAAGGATGGTCTGGGCCATTTCACCGGTCAGGCTCACCGGCGCGTTGATCATGGGGTAGAAGCCCGGGGGCAGCAGGTCGGCCGCCTGCTGGGCGCCCTCCACGCTGGCAAACCAGGCCAGGAAGGCCTTGACTTCCTCGGGGTGCTGGGTGGCGGCGTTGCCGGCCATGCCCATGTCGGTGTGGAAGCACAGCCCGGGGGTATTGCCTTCCGGCGCCGGGATGGCGAACACGCCCAGGTTCAGGTCGGGGTACTCGTCAAACATGCCCACCGTCCAGGAACCGTCGATGAACATCGCGGCGCGGCCCATGCCGAACATGCCGGGGCCGTCCTCATTGGCCAGGGCCTCAAAGCCGTCGGGCAGGAACTTGGACAGGGCGGCGAAATCGGTGAGCGCCTTCACAAAGGCCTCGTCATTCATCTTCTTCTCGCCTGCTTCATACAGCGCGCGGTTGGCGGCGCCGCCGACATAGTTGGGCAGCATGCCCAGGAAGACGCATTCCAGGATGTCCCAGTTGGAGGCGATGCCGTTGGCCAGGGGCTCGATACCCTTGTCCTTGAGCGCCTGGCAAACGTTCAGCAGCTCTTCAAAGGTGGCGGGCACCGCCAGGCCGTTCTCCTCAAAGATGGTCTTGTTGTAGTACACAATCTGGGAGACGGCCGCGTAGGGCACGGCGTAGATGTTGCCGTCATCGGCCATGAAGGCTTCCAGCGCCGCCGGGGTGAAGTTGGCCTGCAGTTCGGGGATGTCGGTGATGGGCATCAGGAAGCCGGCGTCATACAGCTCCTTGCTGGTGGCGAAGGTGCGGCTGTACATCAGGTCCGGGCCGGTGCCGTTGTCCAGCTGCAGGCGCAGCGTGGCGTTGTACTGGTTGGGCACGGTGGGCTGGAAGGTGATTTCCACGCCCGTCAGTTCCTTGTACTTGTCCAGCAGGGCCTGCACCTGCGCGGTGTCGTCGCTGCGCCAGGAGCCCATCGTCAGTTTGACGCCTTCGGCTCGCGCCAAGCCGGGCAGCAGGGCCGCCATCATCAGGACGGCCAGCAGGAGTGCGGTCAATTTCCTCATCAAGGCAATTCCTCCTCATGTATGTAATTGGATAACCACAAATATTGTAGCATAGCTACAAAGGGGATACAAGCCTTAATTGTAGAACAAAGACCCCTTTATTCCACTTCTTTCCCCAGGATGAACACCTTGACCGCGCGGGTCGCGACATCAAAACAGTCGCCGTCCATCAGCACAATGTCCGCGTCCTTACCCACTTCCAGGGAGCCGACTTTGTCGGATATACCCGTGTGCAGTGCCGCGTTGATGGTGATGGCCTGCAGTGCGTCAAAGGAGTCCATGCCGGACTTGACCGCCAGCGCGGCGCACAGCGTCAGGTATTCCTGGGGGATGACCGGCGCGTCGGTGGTGATGGACACCTTGCAGCCCGCTTTGGCCAGGATGGCCGGGGTTTCAAAGGTGCGATTGCGCAGTTCAAACTTGCTGGCGGTGGTGAGGGAGGGGCCCACGCACAGCGGCACGCCTTCCTCAGCCAGTTCCCTGGCGATCAGGTGGCCCTCGGTCACATGCTCCAGGGTGATTTTCACCCCGAATTCCCTGGCGATGCGAAGCGCGGTGAAGATGTCCTCGGTGGTGTGGGCGTGGGCCTTCAGCGGCATTTGCCCGGAAATGACCGGCTGCAGCGCCTCCAGCTTCATATCAAAGCCGGGCGCCTTGTTGGGGTCGCCCTCCGCCGCCTTCTTTTTGGCCGCGTATTCCTTTGCCTTGAACAGCATCTCCCGCAGCTTGGCGGCGGTGGTCATGCGGCTGGAGTCGCCCTTGTCGCGGTAGACGCGCTTGGGGTTTTCACCGAAGGCGCACTTCATCGCGGTCTCCATCTTTACCACCATCTCGTCCGCGCGCTTGCCCACCGTCTTCACCGCCGTGAAGGTGCCGCCCAGCACATCGGCGCTGCCCGGCCCGGTGTTCACCGTGGTCACCCCGGCCAGCGCCGCCTGGCGCAGGTGGGGCTGCATGGGCTTGAAGCCGTCAATGCCGCGCAGCTGCGGGCTGATGATGTCGTTGAGCTCGTTGTAGTCCGCCCCCTCATAGCCGATGCCAAAGCCGTCCAGGCCCAGATGGCTGTGCGCATCGATGAAGCCGGGGTAAACCTGCAGCCCCTTCGCGTCCACCACCTTTGCGCCGCGCGCGCTGAGTTTCTTGCCAATTTTGCTGATTTTGCCGTCCTGAACCAGGATGTCCGCCGCCCTGGGTTCCCGGCTGATGCCGTCATGGACCATGCCGCCCCGAATCAAAAGCATAGCTGCCTCCCTCATTTGTTACAGTACGATTTCCCTGTGGTTGTCGCTGGAATCATAGATGGCCTGCATGATCTGCGCCGTCAGGATGACGGTGTCGATGTGGCTGGCCAGTTTCTTGCCGCTTTGCACGCAGTCCACAAACTCGTTGATTTCCCGCTGGAACATGTCTTCCCTCTGGAAGCTGGGGGTGATGGTCAGAAGCTGCCCATCCCGCGCGGTGTACATCGTGTAGCCCCCGCCGTAATCCAGGCGGATGCCCGCCTTGTCGCCCATGAAATCAATGAAGGTCTCGTTCACGCCGATGTTTTGCGCCCAGGCGCCGTTGACGGTGATGACCGGCCCCGCGGTGCGGATGAGCGCGGTCACGGAGTCGTCCACGTCGTAAGTGCCCCCGGGGATGTGCGGCCCGGCCCACATGTCGGTATAGGTGTAGTCCTCAATGTCCCGCCCCAGCTTGCAGAAGGCTTCCCCGCTCACGGTGACAGGTTTGGGGTCGCCGCAGCAGAACATCACGATGTCCAGGTAGTGCACGCCCCAGTCAATCAGCGCGCCGCCGCCCGCGATGGCCTTGGTGGTGAAGGCGCCGCCCAGCCCCGGGATGGAGCGGTGCGCGCGGAAGGAGACATACACCTGGTAGACCTCGCCCAGCTCGCCCTGGTCGATGTGGCGCTTGATGTGCCGCACCGCGTCGTTGAAGCGGTTGACCACGCCGATGTTCAGCGTCATGCCGGTTTCGTGCTGCGCCTTTTGCATCTGCAGCGCCTCCTGGTAGGTGCGCGCCGCCGGCTTTTCGCACAGCACGTGTTTGCCCGCTCGCATGCAGTCGATGGCGATCTGCGCGTGCACGTTGTTGGGCGTGCACACGCTGACCGCCTGCACCGATTCATCCTTTAGGATGTCCCGGTAATCGGTCACCGCCTGCCCGCATCCGTACTTCTTTACGGCATCCTCGGCGCGCTCCTTGATGATGTCGCAGAAGTAGGCGATTTCCACCTGGCTGTTGTTCATATAGGAGGGGATGTGCGCGGCGTTGGCAATGGTGCCGCAGCCGATGACTGCCACTTTCATGTGTGAGGGAACCTCCTCTTTTTTCTGGCAGTATAGCATGTTTCAGGCTTGCTTCTCAAGCGCGGGCGGCACTTTGCGGGCACCCGGGACAGAACTGTCCCATCAAAGTTTGTCCGCGGCGGCGGCTCGATGCAACAAAAGCCGCCTCCCGTGCGTCAAATAGGAGGAAGAGGCGTGCAACCCTCGTCTTTTGATGCGGCAAAAACACGCATGTAACCAATTTGTAAAATTGAAGGAGCAAAACCGTTATCAAATTGACACAAACTAGGGGTTCGCCTATACTCATTCCGGGCTTTGCGCCATACATCCCGGTATTGTCCAATTGATAAAAAATACACACCCCGTCAGGAAACAAGGAGGAGAACATGAAACATGCATCCATTCCGGTCAGCCCAGGGGGGAAGGCTGCCTTCAGGCTGGCGGCGCTGCTGCTGGCTTTCTGCTTGCTGATGCCGGCGCTGCCCGCCGCGCGCGCGGAAGCAAAACCCCTGACCAACCTTTTTGGCAGCGCACTGGCCGACCAGCAGGACAGCATCGTCTCCATGGCTTTGGCGGGGGGCACGCTGTACATCCGCACCAATTACAGCCTCTACGCCTATACCCCGGGCAACCCCGGGCCCGATAAAATCTTTGACATTGAAAACACCTTCAACCTCGGCATGTCCCCGGCGGATGAAGAAGGCGAAGGGCCAGCTGAACCTGTTCTGGGCGCCATCTTTTCAGACGGTGAGCGGCTGCTGACCCTGGACAGCAACGCCCAGACCCTTTACACGATCAACCTTTCCGGTGAGGCGCCAGCCTTTGAAAACCCGCTCAAGCTGGACCTGTCCGAGTTTGTCACCGGGGAAGAGCCCTACCTCTTTGTACAGGCCCCCGCCTGGGCCAAAGTAATCGGCGGCAGGCTCTACCTGAAGGCGCACAACTACGAGGGCAAGGAGACGGACCTGTTCAGCTTTGACCTGCAAACCGGCGAGAAGAAAATCCACAAGGCGGCCCACCTGCAATCGGCCTCCGAATACAAGGACGGCACCCTGATTGCCGTGCAGTCCAACCCCAACGACATGTATGACATGGAGACCGGCACCTTTAAAAAACCGGAGCTGGTGGTGTTCAACCCCGCGGATGACAGCGTCACCGCGCTGGGCGCCTACCAGCCCGTCAACGAAAGCTACGGCAACGCCGCGCCCATCTATTATGATGCGAATGAAGACAGCCTTTACACCTACACCGATACCGATGTCTACCGCCTGGAAGGCGACATGAAGACCCCCCGCCTGGTGGGTTACCTGCCGATGTTCGGCAACAACTGGATGATTACCAGCGGCGGCCTGCAGCCCCTCAGCGACGGCCAGCTGGCCATCGCCTTCGGGACCAATGTCTTCCTGCGCGGCCGCACCGGTGAAGGCCTGGAAAACATCACCGTGCTGACCATGTCCGGCGGCATGGACAACCCGGAAATCCTGTCCCGCATCCTGATGGAGATGGACGACGTGGTGCTGCGCCGCGTGGAAGGCCTGGACTACAACTATGTCAACGCCGAGCAGCTGGCCTCCATGTTCCTCACCGGCAACGTCACCCAGGACATCATGGCCATCAACGCCTACGGCTTTGACCTGGACAAGCTCATCCAGAAGGGCTACCTGGCGGACCTGTCCTCCAGTGAAAAAATCAGCGGATTCATGCAGTCCGCGGCCCCCAACCTCAGCAGGCCCGTGATGGTGGACGGCAAGATCTACGCGGTGCCCGGCAGCATTGTCCTCTTCCCCATCAGCGCCTACATCAAGCCCTTTGAGGAACTGGGGCTCACCATACCCACCTCCATCACCGGCTTGCTGGACCTGGCGGAGGAATGGGTGGGCGGCCTGGCGGAGGAGCATCCGGATTACCTGCTCATCAATGACGGCAACAGCCTCAAGGACAGCCTGCGCCGGATTGTGATGGACAAGTATGTCTCCAACACCCTGGGCGCGGGCCAGGACCTGGTCTTTGACACGCCGGTCTTCCGCGGGCTGATGCAGCGCGTGATGGAGATGGATTACGGTGATTTGGGCCTTGCGCCGGACTGGGAAACCGAGGAAGGCCGCGCGGCCATGGAAGAATTGTGGAACAAGAAGCCGCTGCTGGAGACCGGCATGGGCTTTGAGCCCGAGTATTCAGTCGCGCGCTACCAGGGGGAGGACCGCGCCTTCAAGCCGCTCATCCTGCCCATGGAGGAAGGCCAGCCGGCTTACAACGAGGCGGACATCAACATGCTGGTGGTCATGTCCACCAGCAAGAACCAGGAGGCCGCCATCCGTTTCCTGGAGCACTACCTGGACAAAATCTCCCCGGTGAACAAGGCCGCCTTTGTTCCCACCTCTACCGCGGCTATCCCCAACCCCAATTTTGACAGGGAGCAGGAGCAGTTCAACAAGAACCTGAAGCAGCTGGAGGCGGAATACGAAAAATCCGAGGGCGCGCGAAAGAGCGACCTGGAGGAAAGCCTCAAGTACATGCGCGAATACGCGGTCACCCTGGAAAAAGAGGGCAGGTACCTGGCGACGGAAGCGGACCTGGCGCGCATCCACGAGGTGGTCTCCCACCTGTTTGTCTACGACGGCCTGGGCAACGCCCAGCGTCAGGCTTTCAGCAATGATTACGAATTGCAGGAGCAGTTGTTTGCCGGCGCCATCAGCCTGGACCAGTTCATCAGGCAGGTGGACGACAAGCTGCGCCTGGTGCGCATGGAATACCAATAAAACCCGCGCCTGCCCCGCCCGCGGCACAAGCGGGCGGGGCAGGCCTGTCTGTATGCCGGGTGCCTTGATTCCCTACCGCCCGGCCACTTTCCGTAAAATTCCTGGACGACCGGCTGGTTTCCCTCCTGCGCCGGCAGAAAGCGAGCGGCATGTTTGCCAAGAAGAAGAGCCTCTGGCTGTTTTTGCTGCCCGGGCTGACGGGCCTGATGGTGTTTCACCTGGTGCCCTTCATCGGCGGCATCTATTTCAGCCTGACAGACGGCACGGTGCACAACCGCCTGGTCTGGTTTGAGAACTACCGCCGCGTCTGGGGCAACGCTGCCTTCCGCCAGGGCCTGGGCAACTCGCTGGAACTGTCGCTGCTGTCCACCCCGCTCATCTTCCTGTTCAGTTTTGTCCTGGCCCTGATGCTCAAAACGCTCAGGGAGCGCAGCCTGCCCTACCGCAACATCCTGCTGATGCCCTACCTGGTGCCTTCCTCCGCCCTGCTGATCATCTGGATGGTCATCTTTGACTACGGCGGCATCGTCAACCGCCTGGTGGCGGCGCTGGGGCTGGAGCGGGTGATGTGGCTGGAGTCCGGCGCCCTGCGCGTGCCCATCATTTTATTGTACGTCTGGAAAAACGTGGGCTTTTCGGTGGTCATCTTTTCCGCCGCGCTCCAGTCCGTGCCGGATGAGTATTATGAGTTCGCGATGCTGGAAGGCGCGGGGCCGGTCCGCCAGGCGCGGTCCATCACCCTGCCGCTGATCCTGCCCACCGCCTTTTTGGTGTTTGTGCTGGCCTGGGTGAACGCCTTCAAGATTTTCAAGGAGGTTTACTTCATCGGCGGCGCCTACCCGCGCGATGAGGTCTACACCCTGCAGCACTTCATGAACAACCGCTTTGCCAAACTGGAATACCAGGACGTCACCACGGCGGCCTATTCCTTCGCCCTGATTGTGCTGGTCTTCTTCGCGATGCTCTACGCCAGGAAGGGGGTGCGCGGCGTTGACAGGCACTAAGGGCGCGCGGCCCCGCCGCCTGGGCCGCCTCATCAGCACGCTGGTACTGGCCCTCATCTGCGGGCTTACCCTGCTGCCCATCCTGCTCACCTTCCTGTATTCCTTCTTCCCGATGTCGGAGATGAAGGCCTTCCTGGACACGCGCAACAACTACGACCAGGCCCGCTTCATGAACGTGCTGCTGGCGCCCTCCATCGTCTCCCTGCGCCAGTACTACGACCTGCTGATTGACAAGCCCATCTACCTGCAGCTGTTCATGAACTCGGTCAAGTACACCCTGGCCATCCTTTTGGGGCAGGTGCTGTTCATCCCCACCCTGGCCTACGCCCTGAGCCGCTTCCGCTTCCGCGGGCGGGAAACGCTGTTTTTCCTGGTGCTGATGCTGATGCTGCTGCCCTTCCAGGTCACCATGGCGCCCAGCGTCCTCACCATGCGCACCCTGGGGCTGATGAACACCGCCTGGGCGGTCATCCTGCCGATGATGTTCGCGCCCTTCTATATTTTCCTGATGCGCCAGTTCATGGTCGGCATCCCGTCGGAGATGATAGAGGCCGGGCTGATGGACGGCGCGGACACCGTGCGCAGTTTCTTCCATGTGGTGCTGCCCATCTCCAGGCCCATCCTGGGCGCGGCGGTGGCGCTGTCCTTCGCCGATGCCTGGAACATGGTGGAGCAGCCGCTGATTTACCTGGCCAGCACGCAAAACCAGATGCCGCTGTCGGTCATGTTCAATTCGCTCAGCAGCTCCGAGCAGGGCGTCATCTTTGCCTCGGCCGCGCTGTACATCATGCCCGCGCTGCTGATTTATTCCTATTTCCAGGAGGACATCCTGCTGGGCATCCAGCTGAGTGATATGAAATGAGGGCGCTATGAAGAAACGCAAAACCTTGAAATGGCTGGGAATTTTCGTGGCGGTCCTGCTGGTCGCCATGTTCTTCTCGCGCACCGTGCAGACCATCACCACGCCCAAGGTGCAAAAGACCACGGCCACCCGCGGCAAGCTGGAGGAGAAGATCCCCGTCACCGCGCAGCTCACCTTCGGTGAGGGCGAGGAGGTGTTCATCCCGGGCGCCCGCAAACTGAACCTGTCCATCACCCAGGTGCTGGCCCAGCAGGGCTTCTACGTCAAGGAGGGCGACCTGCTGGCCCGGGCCGAAATCCCCACGCTGGAAGAAGAGAGGCAAAAAATCCAGGCCGAGTACGACAAGGCCGTGCGCGCCCTGGGCGAGCAGATCACCAGCCAGGTCCGCCTGGCGCAGGATTCGCCGCACAACCAGCTGTACGAGCATTATTTCGATACCCTTCAGGCATATTACGGCCAGCGCCTGGAGGTGGAGCGCCTGGCGAAGGAACTCAAGTACGAACTGCCTGAGGACATGCAAACCTGGGGCCGCGCGCCGGCTGCCGATGCCACCCCGGCACCGCAGGCCCGGCCCACGCCCGAGCCGCCGGCCCTGGCGCAGATGCCCGCGGAACTGAAGGGCCCCATGCAGGAGGCGTTTGAAAGCTGGCTGGTGTCCGAAACCGCCTTTGACAGCCTGCGCCGCGTCTACACCGGCAACAACCGCGAGGTGACGCGGGTGGGCGCCGCCACCTTCGACCACATCAAGAAGCTCTATGAGCTGCGCCGCGCCCTTACAGACCAGGGCAAGGCCATGATGGAATTGCTGGACAGCGCCCAGGGCATGGATGAAATCCGCGCGCCGCACACCGGCTACCTGACCGCCTTCACCCTCAAGCGTGGCGACAGCTATGACGGCAGCAAGGCGCTGTACACCATCAGCAAGGAGGCGGAGACGCCCACCCTGAGGGCGGACATCACCGACATCAGGAAAACCATCGAGAAGGGCACCAAGGTGCAGATGGAAGGCGTCCGCCAGGAGCTGGCGGTCGGCGAGGTTGTGGTGGAGGGCGGCGGCAGGAAGTATGCCGTGGTGGAGCTGAACGAAACCCTGATTGGCCAGCTGGGCGGCGTGCGCGCGCTGATGGACAATCCGCCCAGCATCACGCTGGTGTACAAGTCCCCGCGCACCACCACCCTGCTCCCGGCCAGCGCCGTGCGCACCGACAGCGACGGCAGCAGCTTCGTCTATGCCATCCAGCAAAACTGGGGCGGCCTGCTGGGCAACATGCAGTACATCCTCAAAAAGCAGCCGGTGACGGTGCTGGAGAAGTCCAGCCGCATGGTGGCGGTCAGCGAGGAGCTCAGCTGGCTGGAAATCGCCGACCGCGAGGACCGAGCGGTCAGTGATGGCCAAGTGGTCATGGAATATGTCGACTAAGCGCGTCATCGCCCTGCTGCTGCTGGGCCTGCTGGCGGGCTTCCTGGGTTTCAAAGCCGCGCGCGCGCCCGCGATGCTGCAGCACGCCTTCCTGCCCCCGGCCCTTGGCGAGCCGGCGGGCGGGCAGGATGCCGAGCCGGACGGCGAAGAGGCGCGGGCTAACCAGGAGGAAGGGACCAGGCAGGAGGAGCCTCCGCTCACGCTCTTCCTGCGCTCCTGGGAAAACCTGCTGGAAGAAACGGAGGGCGCCTACACCGCCGCCCTGCTGCGCGCCCACCTGCCCAAGGCCCAGCTGGCGACCGCGGACGGCGGCAGCGCGCAGGCCGAACTGACTGCCGTGTACGGCCAGCTGCACACCTTCAAGCCCGCCGTGCTGGTGAGCGGCCGCCGCCTCTACCAGGAGGAGGCGGATGACGGCAGCCCCTCCGCGGTCATTGATGAGGCACTGGCCATCGCGCTGTTCCGCCAGGGCGAGCCGGTCGGCATGCGCTTTACGCTGTTGGGCAGGGAGTTTACCGTGGTCGGCGTCGTGCGGCACAGCCGCCTGCCGGGCGAGCGCGCGGAGTACGGCCTGGAAGTGCCCTTGAAAGCCTTCAAAAGCCAGCCTGCCTGGGAAATGATGAGCGCCTCCTTCCTCCCCAAGGGCGGCAGCGGCACCCGCTCGGGACTGGCCGGCGCGCTGGGCGCCTGGCAGCCCGGGCAGTCCATCGACCTGGTCAAGGAAAGCTACCGCGCCCTGCTGCCGCTGCGGGTGCTGCTGTGCGGGCTGGGGGCCGCGCTGGCGGTCATTGGCCTCAGGCTGGCCTGGCGGGTGTCCGCGGGGCTGGTACACCGGGCAAAGGGCTGGCTGGACAGGCAGTACGCCGCGCGCCTGCTGCACCGCTTCATCCTGGTGGGCCTGGCCATCGCGCTGATGTTTTTGGCCGGCCTGGCCCTGCTGCTGTTCGCCTTCACCCAGCTGCTGGAAGTGGTCTACGTCTTCCCCGAATGGGTGCCCGCCATCCTGGTGGAGCCCCGGGAAATCTCCAGGACCTTCTGGGAGAACCAGGCCGCGGCCTCCGCGCTGCTCAGCCTGCGCACCCGGGAACTGCTCTACCTGCAGTCATTGCGCGGCTGGCTCAGCCCGCTGGCACTGCTGATGGCCGGACTGCTGATCACGCCGCTCTCGCGGCTGTATGCTGCTGTCAAAAAGGATTAGGAGAGCTTGAGGGGGAAGGGCAGCGGGCCGTCGGTCCGCTGTATTTTTTCGCTTTGCAGGTGCAAGTAGGCGCAATAGAACATCAGTCCCGCGGCGATGGCCTGGAAAATGGCGCAAATCAGGTTCAGCCGGGAAATGCCATAGGTCTGCACCACCCAGCCCGCGGCCAGGTTGCTGATGACGGCGCTGAGCGCGCCGCTGACGGTGATCAGCGACTGGGCGCGCACCCGCTCGTTCTGGCGCACGATGCTATTGACAAAATAGACCGAGGTGATGCCGTACAGCCCAAAGCAGAACAGGCTGTAGGCCATGGCCAGGTACACGCCGAAAATGCCGGTCGAAAACAGGATGATCAGCGATTTGACAAAATAGGAGAACACCGAAAAGCTCAGGATGGCGCGCGCGCGGAAGCGGCGCATCAGCCAGGGGGAGACGAACATCGCCGGCATTTCCACCCCGGCCTGCAGGAACATCGCCAGGCCCAGCGCGCCCTCGTTGCCGCCCTTGGATTCCACCACCCGGGTCAAGAACAGCATCATGTTGCTCTGCCCGGCGCTCATGAAGACGGCGGACAGCAAAAAGACCTGCATCACCCGGCTGGCGCCCAGCAATTGCTTCAGGCTGGTCTTGGGCAGCGGCATGGCCAGGGCCGGAATGGGCTCATCATCCACCAGCTGCTCAGGCCGCGGCATGACCAGCACCAGCACGGTGGCAGCCACGATGCACACCAGCGCGATGGGCATCAGCACGCTTGCCTGGTAGCTTTCCAGCAGCAAGCCCAGGAAATAGGCAAAGACCGCGTAAACCAGCGCGCTCACGCCGCGGGGCCAGCCCAGGTTGAGGGGCAGCCCGGCATTGACAAACTGGATGATCTGCGCGTTGTACAGCCCGGGCATGCCGTTGGCCAGGGCGCCGGTCACGGCGTAGGCCAGCAGCATCAGGACCATCGGCAGCGGCGCCAGGGCCAGCGCGGCGACCAGCGCCAGGATGGCCAGGTAAACCACCGTGATGATTTTTTTCAGCGCGATGTGCGGGTGCCTGTCCGAAAAGGATGAAACACCCAATTGATAAAAGATGGTGATGGCGGAGATGGCGGAGGCGGTGACGCCAATCAGCGCGTCCGAAAACCCGTAATAGGACAGGTAGACCGCCATAAAACCGGAAAACGCGCACATGGACATCCAATAGGTGGAGTGCATGCCCGCGAAAATGGCTTCAATTGTAAACAACCGGGCAGTTCCCCGCTGCTGCATACAACCCTCCCAGGCGTTCTGGAACCCGTTCCATCATACGGTTTGGCGCCACAATGTCAAGTAAAACAGGCGGTTTCGCGCCGGCTGCCCCGCGCGAAGTATACAAAGAAAATCCGCGGCTTAATAAGCGCTGAGGCTCCAAATGGGCTATAATCAGGCCAGCACAGGGCAGATTGCCAAAAATAGAAAACAGGAGAGTCACATGTCGAAAAAAATCGCGTTTATCGGTGCCGGCAGCTTCGGGTTCACCCGCGGCCTGGTGCGGGACCTGCTGTCCTTCCCAGCCTTCGCGGACGCCACCATCGCCCTGATGGACATCAATGAGCAGCGCCTGGCCACCATCACCCGCGCCGTGCAGCGCATCGTGGACGCCGGGAATTATCCCGCGAAAGTAACTGCCACCACCGACCGGGTGGAGGCGCTCAAGGGCGCTGACGGCGTGGTCACCACCATCCTGTCCGGCGATGTGGACGTCTGGCAGCACGACATCCTCATCCCCAAGAAGTACGGCGTGGACATCAACGTGGGCGACACCCGCGGCCCCAGCGGCATCTTCCGCTTCCTGCGCACCGTCAAGCCCATCCTGGACATCGCGGAGGACATCAGCCGCTACTGCCCGGACGCGGTCTACCTGAACTACACCAACCCCATGGCTATGCTCTGCCGCGCGGTGCAGGGCAAGTACCCGCACCTTCAGTCGACCGGCCTGTGCCACAGCGTGCAGGGCACG
>Ga0116174_10003492_pt1 | contig 12886 bp, 12 predicted proteins | sample AD_UKC087_MetaG_FD_89801 | JGI IMG/M metagenome (GOLD analysis project Ga0116174, IMG submission 89801) | Active sludge microbial communities of municipal wastewater-treating anaerobic digesters from USA - AD_UKC087_MetaG | ecosystem: Engineered > Bioreactor > Anaerobic > Digestate | place: USA...
GATGTTCCACCTCAGCGGCATCGCTGCTGAGCAGATGAGCAAGGCGGATTTGAACTGGGTTCCGCTGTCTCTGATGTCTCCGATTCATATTTCCAGTTCTTCGGCGGCAGTGCAAGGATTTTTCAGCCATTTCAATTTATTCGAATTGGGCTTTTTGATACTGATATGGATAGGATTAATTCAGACCGGCAAGTTGAAAAAGATGGATGCAGGATTGGTCGTTCTGGTGATGTGGACGGTGATTATCCTGTTTCAGTGGGGGTTGACGATGTATACGGAGAGGATGTACGGGTAGGCCCTGAATCTCGCCCCTACCTGAGTGTAGCCAAGGATAAGGACACAAGTTGATTTGCACTGGCATGGTGCCAGCTGACAAATACCCCCGGCGTCTCCGGAACGCCGGGGGGGAGGGAATTCTCAACTAATAACATTTACGTTTTATACGCGAAAGGAGGCAAAATATGGCAATCCTTCAAAACGAAACTCTTGGACAAATATCTGGCGGTGGACTTTTTTCATGCATACTTTCTACCGCTGGAATGTTTGCCTCAGTAGTGGACGTTACCGTTGGCTTAGCAACAATTGTCACACCACTAGGTTGGGTCGCGTTGACAACTGGCACTGTGGGTTTAGCTGCATCTGTGGATGGAATGAATAAAAATTGCTAGAGTACATGCAGAACTGCTCCAAGGGCGGGAACATTGATTTTCCAATGCACCCGCCCTTGGACAGAACTAAAATTGAGGTCATTTATGCTATCAATTGATCATCGCAAGGGATTGGGACGTATTAATGTTTTGATAGAATTTAATAATCTGCTTTGTTCCAGGATAGTGGCAACTAAATCCCTATATCCAATTACCATTTTTTTGATATCGCTTTTTATTGGATTAGTACCAATAGCTGCTGCACTTGAAAAATCAAATTTTAATACCAATATCATTATTGGGATCAATGCTACTATCTTCCTTTACGTAATGTTTGAATTACTGATATTAACCTTCAGATTCAATAGAAATACAGTAATTCTTCAAGAACAATTAATCATCTTTCCAATATCACGAAAAGAACGGTATCAGTATCTATTGATCTTGATGCTTCGTGATAAAAAAAATATTATTTACTTAATTTCATTATTAATAGCATCAATTACTTTCGCGAAAATCAGCATAATGTTAACAATAAAAAGTATAATTCTTTTCACGGTTTTTTTCCTGTTTTTGCAGACATGGCTTTTAAATACTTATTTGATCCTAGACAAATTAATTAATAAAAACAAGAATAATGCACCCATGATTTTTCCATTTTTATTAATGGTTTATATATTGCTGATAACGAATAATAGTCTTTCTGTGTTATCATATGCGCCAATAATCGGGTGGCCTGGATATGCCTTAACGCAAGAATTGGCTGGACAAAGCACACTACTAATTATCACGACCAGCTTCTTTTTTCTTTGTACTATTATGGGTATCTCAGTTGGTTATCGCTTTATAAGGGCACGTTAATTGAATAATTACATAATTACTATGTCAATGATTATTCGAGTTTTTTTAAAAACCCTTTCTCGAGGTAACCCTTATCTTGTTCCTTCTTTATTAGGATGGGCAGCTTTTTCAATTACTAAACCAGAGATCTGCAAACAAATTTCCCCCGAGTTGATCGTAATCATATTACTTGTTGCAAACCAAAACGTCCTGATGAATATTTTTAATTCCAAAGAATTTAACGTTGCTTATTTCAGTTTTTACCCTGTTAAAGAACGTCTGGTCATTTTGAGCCACAATGTTACAATGCTATTATATCAAGGTATTTTAACATTTTGTGCATTGAGCATCCTCGTGGCCAGCGGAAGCCAGTCCTTATTCATAATAAAATCAGCAAATATGTATTTTGTGATGACATTTATTCCTATTATTATCTTAGGCAATCTTACCAGTGGAATTACGTTTCAAATGCATTCGAAAAACAAATGGTTTATTATAGGTGTTATACATACTATTTTAATAATTACTGCAAGTATAAGTGCGTTTTTTCTAACAAATATGCTGAGAAATGACTTGGTGTCGTCTCTTTTTTATGTGTTTCTATTTGTTGCCTATCTAGTCTCCGTAAAAAAATCTGCCAAGTACTTCATAAAGAATGCAGCTTGCATAATGGAGGGCATATGCTTGCACTATCAATAGCCGGTTTTACAAAAAAATATGGGAACGAAATAGTTGCAGTAAATCAACTTAACTTGGATATTCCTACTGGCCAAATAATGGGACTTATCGGCCCTAATGGTGCTGGAAAGACAACAACGATAAATTATATTGCCGGTTTGGTGAAACCAGACAAAGGCGAGTTATCTCTATTTGGAAAAATAATTACAGAAGCCAGCTATGATCATAGAAGATATATCGGAATATTTTTGGAGCAACCAATATATTTTGAGAAACTTACAGGGATAGAATATCTTCATTTCTGCGGTCAGATGCATCAATTGCCGAAGGAACAGATTATCTCAAGAACAGATGAATTAATTGCTCTATTTGATTTAGTTGATAAAAAGGATAAGTATATAGAAAAATACTCGAAAGGGATGAAAAAAAAGATAGCGCTTGCTGCATCGATTATTCATGCACCTTTGTTTTTAGCACTTGATGAACCCTTCGAGGGAATCGATCCCGCTTCTGTCAAAACTGTCATCCAGTATCTGTTGTTGATGAAACAAAAGGGGAAAACAGTGCTAATTACTTCACATATTTTAAGCATCGTAGAAAAACTTTGCGATGAGGTTGTAATCATGGATAAAGGAAATATTGTATTTAAGGGTTGTCTTGATTTAATGAGTACAGAGACTAATTCAGCAATCCCTTCTGACACAAATTCCAAGCTTGAAGAGATTTATGAACATTTCATTGATTCGCCACAAAAATCTGTTACCCTGTCTTGGCTTTAAGGTGATTAACAATATTTGTCGGAATGACATTGATCACTTGTTGTTCAGAATTATAATTCTAAACGATAAAGCGAAAAATATCAAAAGTTTTACCTAATGTCCCGTTCCCGATACAAATTCTACGACACAAGTTAACCCCATTGTCAGACCTTTGCTGAACGCTTTAATGAAAGGTAGTTAAGTCTATGTACAAAGTAGTGAAGTATTTGTTAGGCGCAGCGGCTCTGGTGATACTGGCATTACAATTTTCACAAGGTGATCAGTTCAGGCGTGATTTTATCGCCGGGTTTTTAATCATTTTAATACTCGTGGCAGTGATAACTGTACTGCAGAAGAGATCGGTCAAAGCATCCAAGTCATCATAGAATGAGCCTGCCAAGTCAGGATGTCATGCCCGAATGATACTCGCGGGAACTCATCGATGAAAGATTGTGAAGAAACGTCATTGACTGCCGCCTCTCTTAACTGGAGGCCATATGAAAATTGCAAAACTCTTCCTGCTACTATTTCTGACCGGCTTTTCAATAATGGTCATGACTAAGAGTTTTGAAAAAGGGATAATTCCAATTATCCTTTCGATACTGGGGACATTGCTTTTTTTCATACTCTTGATTACATATGTCAAAAGGGAATTTGCATTATAAGCCAGTTCCATTTGTCATGAGAAGATTATGAAAACCAAGCGCTACGCCACCCTGGCGATCGCCCTGGTCCTGGCCGCCGCGCTGGCTGGGCTGCTCTACGCCGCCCTCAAGCCGCCGGCTCTGCCGCTTGGCGCGCGCATGCCCGCCATCGCCTTCGCCTCTTCGGACGGCGCTGACACTCTCAGACCTGCCCCAGCCCAAAACACCCTGGTGATACTCTTTAGCTTGCGCTGTTCCCACTGTCTCTATGAGCTGGATCTTTTCGAGAAGCACATCGATCAGCTCGCCGGCGCCCGCATCTATCTGGCCACAACCGACCGGGATTTCACCCCGGGAGTTGACAATCTGCGCTGGCCCGCACTATCCCGCGCAGAGAATTTCATCTGGGCCCGCCTGGAGGAAAAGCAGTACGCACGTCATTTTGGTGCAGCGATCTCACCCTGTTTCTTCATCTTTGATCATGAGGGAGTGCTGAGAGAAAAGATCCGCGGCGAGATCAAGCTGGAAGCACTGCTGGCGAGGATCGAGCTGGCCAGTGCATCCGTGATAAAAAACGAAATCCTGCAGAACCAGTAAAAAGATAAGTCCGGTGAGGATTATCTATACCCGGCCGAGTGCTTCATCACTCTGCAATTGCCTGAAGAGGTGATTGCTGCCATAACATCCAGATAACCGAAATCCTCACGATAATCCCTGAATGAGGTACAGCTCCTGATCAGCTCTGAAAGTACTTAACGGTCATACAGGTTCTGCTCCTGCTTTCTTAAGCTGTCCGCTTGCCAAAGTCCAAAACTGATATTGAAAAACTACTTTAGGTTTTGTCTCCAGTTTTACAAGCCATCCGGGCCGGCAGTCTGTTTAATAAATCAATTTTATTCACACCATGAATACAATTTATTCATCTGGTGAATAATACTATTGCAGCGAAAATGTGATGCAAATTCTTTTGTCTGGAGAAAAGAGCTTTAAGTGACGGATGCAGGTCAAGCGGAAGTGAAAGATGGGTCGGGAGAGGACTGGCTCTACACAGCCGGGGGTTTCATTTCTCTCAATACACTTGCCAATCTGATCGCTGAGTTGCCCCCCGAATAAAGTATTGCTTTCAAATACCAGCCTGCATCCAAAATCCCACCGCCGATTCGTCATTATTAACGAAATAATTAAATATTTAAAATCACTGCTGTCCAAAATAAATTGAAAATTGCATTTGGTTCAATGAAAAAACAGTAAGTTATAGCTTTAGTTTGGCATTTTTTATTTGAGGTTCCCTTAATGCTGTCCAAAATATCAGAAGGCAAAACTCTCTTGGACGGCTTTTGATGGCGCCGGTGGACTGAAATAGGGATGGTTCACCCAACTCCACAAATCTTTATAAGTCAGTAAGTTCATTCTCAGCATAGCCACCAGGTTTGACAAGGACCATTTTATTACTGATTTTGCTTTCAGATATTTTAAAACCAGAATAGCGATTAATGCTGTCCAAATTTGAATCATGACCGCATTGAATGAGGTTCCGACAAAGGTCTTGATGCGTAGATTTTGTTTTAAGGCTTTGAAAAAAAGTTCTATCTGCCACCGGTCTTTATAAATGGCCGCAATCGTTGCGGCGGCGAGTTTAAAATTGTTGGTGATAAAACTAAATTGTTCCTCGGTCTCTGGATCTTGATAAATGACCAGCCGTAATGAACAGGGACATTTCTTTCTGGAATAAAAACCCTTCAGATGAATGATCAGATCTTTTACCACATGGCTTCTGGTTGGAATTGGATTTTGTTGCGTCACTGTATAAGCTGCATTTGACTTTAGACGTGTGACAAAATAGATGCCGTCTTTGATCCAGGTGGCCCAAGTGGTATAATCGATGAGGCCACGGTCAAAGACAATAATTGTACCGGGGTCCAGGGCTAATTTCTGTAATATCTTCACCTCATGGACCTTGGCAGCGGTCACATTGACAAATTGCGGTAAATAACCAGCATGATCCAGAAGTAAATGCAGTTTGATAGCGCCTTTGGTTCTCCGATATTTGGCCCAGTCAAACAGACTGAGGCATAGTGCGATCAGGGTCGCATCAAAGCTGAGAAGTTTGTTCTTGAAGCGAAATTTGTGCTTTCCACCAAACTGGCTTTGACAAAGGGAAAGCATATGAAAAAACAATTTTTCATAGAGCTGCCACGGGCGATGTTCATTAGCATAGGCCAAGGTGGATCGGCTGGGCGCTTTCTTCATCCCCAGATGGACCATTTTGCCCAATGAAGTGGCCAAGCCTCCGCAGATCTCCCGCAAAGAATGGGCTTGTCCCAGTTGGCAGAAAATCATGGCAACAAACTGATCCCAGCAACTAAAACCTTTTATCCTTTTGGCTGAATGCGTTTCCTGTACAAAAGCCTCAAATTTTAACCTTGGAAAAAGAGATAGAATTTGACCAAAAATGCTATTATATTTATTCATGAGACAAATCCTCCGTTGATTGTTTTTCTTTCCTGATAAAAAGAAAATACGGAGACTTGTCTCTTTTTGCTATATGATTTTATTTCCTATTTTGGACAAGAGTGAATTAAATATTTAAAATAGTACTTGACATGACGATCATGAATGACTATCTTTCAGTGTGCAATAATTGAACAACTTGGCTTTTTTAGCGACACAGTTCAAGTTCAGGGTATTCGCAATCAGCACCGTTGACATTCAGGCATCCTCGATTTCTGCATCTTTTGCCCGCTTCGTACCCGCAACTTTCAGTGAATTCATTCAGTTGTACTGTTCAGATTTTTGCATCACCAATTCCGCAAGCGCCAGGCCTCTTTTCCGGCTACCAGCTACCCTGAGCCGTAACTGAATCCGGGCCTGTCGCCGGCGGAGTTGCACAGGCAGGGGATATAAAGGGCGGCGGAGCGGTGGCCAAGCTGGGTTATTATGAGCTGTACGGCTTTTATGTCACATCCCACAGAACCGGTGTCCCGCAAAGCGGTCAGGTCTTATTCAAGTCTGACCATTCTCTTCTCTTAACTCCATATTTATCAATTTTAACAGATCTTTCCAGTTAGTGGCATAATTCTTGAACGTACACTTCCGGCTATGGATCCGGCTCGGCCGGGCGGCCGTTATCTCAGGCAGTGGGAAATGAGATCCACCAATTCACTTTAAGGAGGCAGCATGGACAGAACTAAAACCGCCAAAAAACATTGGGACAAACCGCAGCTGATCGTGATCGGACGCGGCAAGCCGGAAGAATCGGTGCTGGCGGGCTGCAAGAGCCACGCCCAGCCCCACGGCACCCTGGCGACAGCGACTAAAACCAACTGCAACAAATTGGATGGATCCTGTGGCTCCTGCCAAAACAATGGCGGCGGGATCTCCTGACCCTTGACCGGAAATAAAATGGCCCGCCCCTACACTGCTTACGACCCGACCAGAAAAACGCCGCGATTGCCCCGGGATGGCTCCATCGACCTGACCTATCGCTGCAATTTCCAGTGCCGTCACTGCTGGGTGCGTGTTAACGGCTCCGACGGCGACAGGCCGCAGGAATTATCCCTGGATGAAATCGCCGCCATCGCCAACGATGCGCGTAAAATGGGCTGCCGCGCCTGGACCATCTCAGGCGGCGAGCCCATGCTGCGCCCCGATTTCCCCGAGATCCTTGATCTGCTCACGCGCGCGCCCTTTTCCTACAGCATCAACAGCAACGGCTCGCTGATCACTCCGGCTATCGCCAAACTGATGACCCGCCGCGGCAACAAGATGATCGCCCTTTACGGGGCCGACGCCGCGGTCCAGGACGCAGTAACCCGCCAGCCGGGATCGTTCGAGGCGACCCTGCGAGGTATGCAGTACCTCAAGGAAGCCGGCGCCGGATTCACGGTGCAGATCATCCCCATGCGGTCCAATTACCACCAGTTCGAAAAAATGGTCGCACTGGCCAGGCAGCTCAGCCCCTCCTGGCGTATCGGCGCGGCCTGGCTTTTCCTCACCGCCGATCGGCTGGCTGGTCGCAACGCCATAATCAAAAAAGAGCGCCTGCCCGCCGAAACCGTCAACATCATCGACCCGGCCATTCCGGCCTGCGGTCCCCCGCCCTCCTGCGCCCGTTCTGTGCCTGGCATGAATCAACCGCCTGAACACCAGCTGTTCGCGGCGTGCGTAAACGACACCCAGCAGTTTCACATCGACCCCTGGGGCGGGATGAGCTTTTGCTCCACCATCAAGGACCCGGCGGCGCGTTTCAGTCTACGCGAACACACTTTTGAAAAGATCTGGGAGGTTGATCTGCCCGCCTACGCCGGGCGGACCCTCGCCACCGCCGAGTATCACGAAAACTGCGGCCGCTGCGCTCTGAAAAACTACTGTCACTGGTGCGGTGCCTATGCCTGGCTGGAGACCGGCAGGACTTCCGCCCCGGTTCGCTATCTTTGCGAGATCGCGCGCGAACGGCGTAAATTCGACGAGGAATGGCGCAGCCGCAACCGCCGCTGTTTCAACCTGGCGGGGCTGGAGCTGCAGGTCGATTCCGATCTCCCCTTCCGGGAAGATGGCTTTGCGCACAAATTCAACGACTTTTACATCCAGTCCGCCGGCGAGGATGCCCTGCGCATCCGCCACCACTATGCCCTGCCCGAGCCGTCGCTCTGGGCGGGAGGCGAGCTGGTCTACGACAAGACGCCCTGGCAAATTTACCGCAAGGGCGACCTGTGGATCTATCTCGGCATCGGCCGTAAAAAGAAACACCTGGATATCAACACCGTGGCCGTCTTTAACTCTGCTCACACCATAGCTGACATCTACCACCACGACGACCGTATGGTAAGGCAGGCGCGCTTTTGTTCGCTCACCGCGCTGCCCTCCGATCATATCATGCTTGCACACCCGCTCGCCGACCGCCAGGCGATGGTGATGCACAGCTCGGGACTGGTCCTTCACGGTCAGGGCTATCTTTTCGCCGGGCAGTCCGGGGCGGGAAAATCGACCGTCATCAAGCTGCTGCGCGACTATGGCTATGTGCTGTGCGACGACCGGGTAGTGGTGCGGAAATGGCCGGAGGGATTCAGGCTGCACGGCACCTGGAGCCACGGCGAGATCCCGGTGACTTCCAATCTTCAGGCGCCCTTGAAGGCGATTCTGCTGCTTAAAAAGGCGCGCCGCTGCAAGATCGAGCCGATCCTCGACCCCAAAGAGATCATGCACGCGCTTTTAATTCGGGTGGCGCGGCCGGTGCAGACCGCTGAGTGGCTGAAAAAAGTTCTGGACCTGCTGGGCGCCCTGGCCGGCGAGGTCCCTGTCTACCGGCTCTCCTTCACCAGGGACGCGCGGATCGTCGAAGCCATGGAAACCCTGACCGGGCCGCTGCAGGCCCTTAAAACCGCAGCCTCCATTCCGCCGGTCGAAACCCGTCATGACTAGTCCCGCTGCAAGCGCTCCGGCGCAGGGCTATCTGGCGGAGCAGCCCGCGCTGCGCTGGAATGGGGCCCGGCCGCTGCTCACCGTCTTTGATATCGAACTAACCGAACGCTGCAACAACAACTGCATCCACTGCTGCATCAACCTGCCGGAACGCGACCGCAGCGCCCGCAAGCGGGAGCTATCCACGGAGGCCGTCGAGGAACTGCTCAGGCAGGGGGCGGAGCTGGGCGCACTGACCGTGCGCTTTTCCGGCGGCGAGCCCCTGCTGCGTGATGATTTCACCGAACTCTATCTTTACGCGCGCCGGCTGGGACTGCGCGTCATGCTCTTCACCAACGCACGGCTGATCACCCCGGAACTGGCCGGCCTCTTCGCCCGCATCCCGCCGCGCGAACCCGTCGAAATAACCGTTTACGGGATGTCTGCCGATTCCTGCGCAGCGGTCACCCGCAGCCGCGGCGCCTTTGCCGAATTCAGGCGCGGCGTCGATCTGCTCATCCGCCACCGGATCCCCTTTTTCCTCAAGGGCACGATGCTGCCTGAGACCAGATCCGAACTGGAGCAGCTTCTCAGCTGGTCACAGAGCATCCCGGGTATGAAAGAGCTGCCCTCCTTTGTGCTCTTTCTCGAGCTGCGCCATCGCCGCGATTCGGAGGCGCGCAACCGGCAGATTGAAAAGCTGCGGCTCTCCCCCGGGAAGCCATCGAGGTTCTGGCCAGAGACCCCGATGTATACAAGGCCGATCTGCACCGTCTCTGCCGATATGTTGCCGGCAAACCCACCGACCTGCTCTTTACCTGCAACGCCGGCAACCAGATCTGTATCGACGCCTACGGCCAAATCCAGTACTGCCTGGCCCTGCGCCATCCCGGCACGGTCGTCAACAGCAGCATCTATCCGCTGGAATTCGCCCTGCGCGAATTTTTCCCGCAGCTGCGGCAAATGCGAGCGACCAATCCGGATTTTATCAACCGCTGCGCCCGCTGCATGCTGCGCGGCCTATGCGAACAGTGCCCGGCCAAGTCGTGGATCGAACATGGCGTTCTCGATCAACCAGTGGAATACTGCTGCGAGGCGGCGCACGAACAGGCGCGCTATCTGGGCGTACTGACAGGGGATGAAAAAGGCTGGGAAGTGGCGGATTGGGGGGAACGGCTGCGCCGTATTAACGTGGGAGAGGGCTGAGCGTTGGACGGGGATTGAACTGCGGGGACCGGCGGGGAACTCACTCCCGCCCGGGGATGGGCTGGTTGAACAATTCGGCATAGGGGCCGCCGGCGCGCCACAACTCCTGGTGGCTGCCGGACTCGACGATGCGGCCCTCCTTGAACATAATAATACGATCGGCGCTCTGCAGCGTCGAAACCCGGTGACTGATCAACAAGGCAATCCGGCCGCGCGCCCGCTCCAGCCAGGCGTTGAGCATCTCGTACTCGTTGCGGGCATCGAGGGCGCTGGTGGGCTCGTCGAAGATCATGATCGGGGCATCGCGCAGAAACGCCCGCGCCACCGCGATCCGCTGCCACTCTCCCTTGCTAAGCTCCTCCCCCTCATCGAACCATTTGCCCAGCATCGCATCGTATCCGTGCGGCAGTGCGCCAATCACTTCCGCGGCGCCCGAGCGTCGCGCCGCCTCCTCGACGCGCGCATCCCGGCGCGGCATTTTTAAATCCCCCAGCCAGATATTCTCCCGCGCGCTGAAATTGTACTGCTCGAAATCCTGAAACATCACTGCCAGATTGCGCCACCACTCCGTCAATTCAAATTCGCGGATATCGATGCCATCCAGGCAGATCCGTCCCTCAACGGGATCATAGAGCCGGCAGATCAGCTTCATCAGCGTGCTCTTGCCCGAGCCGTTGGCGCCCGCCAGGGCAAAGTGTTCGCCCGGTGCGATGCGGAAGGTGACGTCCCGCAGGGCCCAGCGCTCGCTGCCGGGGTAGCGGAACGATATCCCCTCGACCGACAAACCTGCGCGCACCGGCGCGGGCACACGCTGCGGCTGCACCACCCGCGGCACGGCGGGTTGGAGAGCAAAAAACTCGAAGAGCTGGGCGACGAAACGCGAGTCCTCATAGATATCGCCCAGGCCGGTAAAGAGCCCACGCAGGGCGTTGATGGCCTGCTGGAAAGCCTGGAAGTACATCACCAGGCTGCCGAGCGTGATGATACCCGCCAGGGTCTGGCCGATCAGCACCAGATAAAAACCATAGGCCACCACGGTGGCGAGCAGCTGGGCGGTCAGCGTGCCGCGGGTCTGGCGGCCGTTGATACGAAACTGCTCCACCCGCAGCCGGCGCTGCAGGGCCAGATAGCGGCGGCGGAAAAGGCGGCCGGCTGCATTCACGCGCAGCTCCTTGGCCGACTCTTTGTCGGTCAGCAGCCAGTGGTAGTGGTAGCTCTTGCGCTCGAGCGCCGCGTTCTTTTTGCGCCATTCGAACAGAACGTCGGCAAAATGGAGACGGAAGAAAAAGGCCGGCAGCAGGGTCAGCAGCAGGAGCAGGGGGATCGACCAGTGGAAGAAAAAGAGCAGACCGACCAGACCGGCCAGGGTCAATCCCTGCTGGAGGATGGTCTGCAGACGGCCGACCAGCTGCGAGGGACGGTAGATGGACTGGTGCTGGGCGCGGTGGAGGGTGTCGAAGAAAGCGGGGTTCTCGTAATAGGCGTAATCGATCTCCGCCGATTTTTGATGCAGTCGCTCCATGATGTGCTCCTGCACCAGAGCGGTCTGATGACCCTGCAGCCAGGTGTGGATGCTGCCGGCGAAAACGCCCAAAAAGACCAGGCCGGCGACCAGCGAAGCCAGCAGGATGATCGAAGGCGGCGTCGCGGCAACTGCGCCCGCTTGCAGCGCCGCCGCGACCGCGTCCAGGATCAGCTTGCTGGAATAGAGCACGCCGAGGGGCAGCACCGCCTGGATGACCAGCAGGATAGCGGTCAGGATGAAGAGCAGCCGCGAACCCTGCCAGACCAGCCGGATCGAACGCCAGATATTGGGCAGGATCTCCCGGCCGATGGTTTTGGCGTCGAGTTTGCGGTGCGGTTTCAGGCGCGGGGGCATGCGGTCAGTTCATCAGCGGCAAGCGAGGTCACATGAGGTCGACATGAAGGGCCAGAGTGGCGGTGAGTTCCCGCATTTTCCACCAGGCCACCTGGGCCTGCAGCAGCGGGAAAGGATGGAAACGAAAACCGGCGTTGAAGCACTCGGCGTCATACTCGGCGAGCAGGGTCACCATGCGGTGGGGAGAATAAGAGACTCCCCCGAAAAGGCCGACCAGCATTTTCGTCCGGGCGACCAGCCAGTCCGGGCCGTAACCGAGATGGAAGTGGAGCGGCACCCCGCGCAGGGTATCGTGCCGCGAGGCGACCAGATAGAGAGCGCCGAAATGCTGGGCGGTGGCGGTCTCCCACTTGAGCTGCTTGATGGCAAAAAAGTCCTGGGTGCCGACGGTCACGGCCGGGCGCCAGCCCTTCTCGCGCAGCAGGCGCACACGCAAGTAAACCGAGCGGTCACCGAATCCGAAAATATAGTCATCCGGACGCACGAACATGCCGCCGGCCTCGAGGAAGGGAAGAAAACCCATCCGCCCCCACATCACCGTGCGCCGGTTGGGATACCAGTTGGTGTAGAGCATGGGGATACGGCTGACGCCGGCGGTGAGTTCGCCGTCGTCCGCGATTTCGGCGGAGGGCACCACCATCAAACCGGTATAGCCGAAAAGGGAGGCGTTCTGGGCAAAAAGAACGCCCGGACAGAGTCCGGGCGCCAGAATCAGGAGGAAACAGACCAGGATGCCTGCAGCACGACCTCTCCCCCACCATGTGGGCGCGACTGAAAGCGTGCCGTAGATATTAAAGCCTGCTCCCCGTCTTGCGCGGCGGAGAGCAGGCGAAA
>Ga0116174_10003497_pt1 | contig 12874 bp, 14 predicted proteins | sample AD_UKC087_MetaG_FD_89801 | JGI IMG/M metagenome (GOLD analysis project Ga0116174, IMG submission 89801) | Active sludge microbial communities of municipal wastewater-treating anaerobic digesters from USA - AD_UKC087_MetaG | ecosystem: Engineered > Bioreactor > Anaerobic > Digestate | place: USA...
AGCGGCTCTGTCAAGATTTTGTACATCTAATTTCATATCCTCTTTTAATGACATAGCAAGCTCCTTTCTTATTATAATTATAGCAATTCTTTCTTCATTTTTTACGGTTATTTTTTGCAAACCGAATAAAACATGTTTACCAGTAAAGATGCTCCTGCATTATAAGTATTTTCGCTAAAAGTATAATGATATAGGAAGCTCTGTCATTTGATTTTGAGTTAAGCAAAACGTTTCGCATATACCCTAAAAGACCTAACCTTATTTTTTCAGCATCATTTGTTTCTAATAATGTTTTCACCATCTTACGAACATTATCCCATGATTGCCCATTCAAAACAGCATTGAATAGTTCTTTTGCTTCTACTTCATCTAAAGATACAGCGGTAAGAGCATCTATGACGGAATCTTCGTCTTCCATATCAATGACAGCATCTAAAAGTTTTAATGCGTTTCGTGGCAAACATTCTGATAATCTGATTATTACTTTTTTTATTCTTGATGGGTATTCTTCAGAATTGAATCCTTCTTTATCTAAAATATAATCAATCAGTTTTACCATTTCTGTAGGTTTTAAAGGTTTCATTTGATATGTGGTGCATCTTCCTAAAATAGCAGGAATTAATTGTCCAGGATCAGTAGTGCATAAGATAATATAAACTTGTCTAGGAGGTTCTTCTAATAACTTTAACAAAGCGTTTTGAGCATCTTTGGTTTGTCGATGAACTTCATCAAGAATATATACTTTTGAATATCCCGAAAGAGGTGCGTATACGCAATTTTCTATAATGTTTCTTATGGTATCTATACCTCTCATAGAAGCCGTATTATATTCTAATATCTCATCAATAGGGCATCCTAATTCAGTAGCAAGTATTCTTGCCATTGTTGTTTTGCCTGTACCAGTAGGACCGTGAAATAAGAAAGCATGAGGAATGTTTTCTTGGTCTCTGCTTAAAATACTGGTGATACTTTCTTTGACAGATTCATTGCCAAAAATTTCTTTGAATTTTTTAGGACGGTGTTTTAGATTTAATTCCATAATTTACTCCTCTTCTCTCGTTTCGATTTTAGAATACCAACATTGATCTATTTCTGTATTTTCCCATTCAATAATTAATGGAACAATGATCCATTTCCAATGTTCTTTAATTCGTTGTGTTGCTATTTCTGTGGCTATTTTTCTGACTAGTTTTTCTTCTTTAGGATGTGTATCAATTACACAACAATCATGAATTTGTCCAATGATTTTTGACAGCATCCCCCTTGCTTTAAATTCTCCATTTATTTGAATTAAACTCCAAAGCAGACAATGAAATGCCGTACCTTGAAAAGCATAATTAACGATTTCATTTCTACCTAAATATCCTTTACATTCAAAACCAGACAGCAGTTTTACTAAACCAGTTTCTTCATAAAATTTATATTGAGCATCTTGCCATTGTTTGAATACTTTGAATTTTTTCCAATAAGCATCTTCTACTTTTTTAACGTGATTGATAAAATAATCAAGCACCGTTTTATCTGTGGCTTTACCAATTCGTTTAAAATGCTCTCTGACAGTAATTCCTTCATGAGTCAGTATTTCAGAACATTCTCTCCAAATATTTTTAGCACAATTTTTATAATATGATCCGTACCATTCGGGAAATACAAATCCATTCTTTGTGAAGAATCTTAATTTATTTCCTGTTTTCTTGTCTTTCCAAAAAGATGCGGGAGCTTTTTTCAATGAGAAAATATCAATTGCAGTATCACGATGCATATCGGTTGATGGATCCATGATATATGAAATCAATACAGGATCTTTTGTATAGCAAGCTCCCATTCTTACTTCAATGGCTCCATAATCAAAGTCAAGAATTTTAAATCCTGGTGAGGGTATAATTCCTGATCGTGAATATTTTTTTGCCTCTTCATTTCTTACTGGAATATTTTGAAAGTTAGGACCACTAGAACTTCCTCGATATGTTTTAACAGTTGTCAGATCATAAAAAGGATGAATACGATTATCATCATCAATCTCTCTGATAAATTGAGCAACGTAAGTGCCATCAACTTTTTTAATTCGTGATAGATCGGTAATAGCTTTTGCAAGAGGAGTGTTTAATTTACTCATTACATCGGCATCAACAGCATATGTTTTGCCACTACTTGTCAGTTTTATTGGTTCTAATTGAAGAACCTTAAAGAACATCATTTCTAAATCTTTGGATGATCCTAAATTAGGCAATCTTCCATAAACTTTTTCAAATTGTTTACATTCATCATAGTGTAAAAGCTCTTTCTCCGTCTTTTTTATTCGTTCTGTCAATTCTGTATGTGTTCTATGATAATATTCGGTATCCGCGTTTATACCATGAATTTGAACATCTGCTAGAGCTAAAGTCCCCTCAACAAAAAGATCAAATCCTTGCATGATGTGATCATTCATTTCTTTTTTCTGAAGGAAGAAAAGCCAGAATGTAATAAGAGAATCGATTCCACCATATAAAAGAAGTTTGTTTAGAGGAGCTTTCATTACCCGATTGAATCCAGTATCATCGAATGATTCTAAATACGGTTTTATTTCTTTGTCATAATTAGGCAATCCCCAATGCAAGAATGATTGAAATTTTAATCCTGAATATTTAGCACGATTATCAATTGAATGGGCACCGACCATAGTACACCAATGCCAATTATTCGGCATTGTCTGTAAAATGATTCTTGACCAAACATCTTCAAATTTTATGTTATGAGCTATTTTCAAAGAATCATTTTGCAGAATTTGATTCCATTTTTCTTTGATCTTTTTTTGCTGAAAAGGTTTCCAATAAGGATATTGATAAGGAAATGAAAATGCTTTAAAATAACTGGAGCAATAAGAAATGGAAGCAATTCTATGTCCTTGTCTATAAGGTTTTAATCCAGTTGTTTCATAATCAAAGCAAAGACATTTAGGTGGTTTTTCAATTACATAAGAAAGTTCCTCACAAACCTGATCATAATCTTTCATTACGATAACATCATCGAAATTAGGTCTTTTCAATGTATTCAGATCAGGTTTTGAAATAATGCATTCTTTTAAAAAATCCAATCCTCTTTCATATTGAGAAGATATTAAGGAATTATTTTCGTTTTTTACAACATAAGAAGGATGATAAAGAGGAATAACCCATACTTTTCTTTCAAAATCAGGTATGCATACATTATTCCATCTTTCTCTTGACAGATTTGAAAAGCGAGATTGAAACCATGATTCGATTGCTTTTTCTCCTAATAGAACAACAAACTTAGGTTTATGCTCTCTGATAAAATTTAGAATGTTTGGAAAACAATATGTTATATCTTGCTTGGTGTAATCATGAATTGATCTGCAAAGAGTTGTCCCGATAATCCAAAAATCAGAAAACAAATCAAGTCTGCGTTTCTTCAGTTGCTTTTCAAACCATTTTTCTCCGTCTCCGATATGTTTACCACTAGACGATTCAGGTAAGTCTAAAAAAGTATCCGTTACAATTAATGTACTTACTTTACCATCCCCTATTGCGGGTAATTTTTTATATCGACTACGAACATCTTTTTTGCATTCAGCACAAAGATGGCTTGTTGATGTGGTGATAAAATCATCATCATCAAAAAATGATGGAATCATTATTTATCCTATTCGTTTAACCATGAAGTGTTGAAAATTAGGAGTTACAAAAAATATCATTTCTCCGATATACATTTCCGTTGATTTGTTTAAAATTTGGTATAAGAAACTAGAATTGATTTTAATATCAATTGGTGTTTCTTCATAATCAAAAGAAACTCGTTTGCTGACGTTTCCCAGATCATTAGATGCTGTCACTAGTATCTCATTGTTTTCAAGATGAAGGGTGATTATTTTACCAGCGAATGCCGTATCTTCTGAAGCAAGCATTAATGTTTCATCGATTGTTTGTTTCAATTCTTCAGGCAGTTCAATTGTGGATAATTCTTCTAATTCTTTGAAGGGCTTTGAAATCTTCTCAAAAGGAAAATCTCCATTAATTGCTAAACAAGAAAAAGTCACATCTTCGTCTGTTCTGAAACAAAGCCATTCTCCACTAAAACAATATTCAGTTACAGGAAATTTTATAAGTTCTAAAGCGGCTCTGATTGGTACATTTATATCATCTTCCGCAGACTCCGATAATTTATATCTGCTTACTCTATGACCATCACAAGAATAAGCATAATTATCTTTGAAGCAAATACAAGTCCTTACTCCTTCTGTTAAATCAGTTGATGTGGTGAAACTGCATAATGAAAGAGCTTCAATAAAATCTTTGGGAAGTTTTTTCCATTTCCCCATTTTCTTTTCAAGACTTTTTATTTTTTCAGTATACTTATCCTGATCTTCATCAAGCAATTTCATTGTTGAGGAAGTTGAATCCGTTCGTATCTCTGCTTTTGTTTTTTTATCATCGATAGTTAAAGTTAATTCATCTTCTGAAATTCCATTTATCAAACGATGAAATTCTTCTCCTTTGATTGAAAATACATAATCACTTTCAAACGGATGTGTTATGCAGATTTTTGTATCGAAAACAGCAATTTTATCCTTGAAGAAAATAAAATGACTTGTTTGTTGGGCAAGCTCTCTTTTGTTAAGAGCTGGTCTTAACAATGACAAAATATTTCTCAATTCTCTGGTATCAATCCTCATCTTTGATTCTCCTATGTAAAGTTATTTTTGGTTTGATATTTTTAGCCACTTGCAGAATCGTATGACAATCTTTTTTATAATAGAAAGTCATAAGACGATGGTATCCTGCTCCTTTTCTTTGATTGTTTTCAGCCATCTTTTGTTCTTTCTCAATCTTTGATAATTGAGGGAAATTACCGGATAAGTATAGAATCATTGTTTCTCCTAATCGTTATCTTCCGATTCTTTTTCTTTTTGTTTGGCTTCTTTTTCTTTCCGTTCGATTTCATACGATTCCAGATTTTTCAATCTGGCATATTCTGCATTTTGATCCGAGTCATCATGTCTCATATTACTTTCCTTTAAATTAACCCTCCCCGTATTTACTCCTAATATCTGAAATTCTTCTCTCATAAATTTCTCCACTTATTTTCAATTCTTGCAAATACCATAACAAAGTTTTCTTGTACATGCATTTTGGTTTCTCCTTTATTTTTATTTTCTATTTTAATTATAGCAGAACTTGTTTGAAAATTTTCAGTCAACTCTAGGAATATGTTTATATTGCCAAGGATATTTAGGAATATGTTTTTCAAGATCCAAAAAATACTGTAAATTCAAAGCATCCCGCATTTCCCCATCACAACACAATCCTCTTTCAATAATCACTTGTACTTTATCTTTTGTTTTTCTATCAATCCAAGATTCATTTTCTTTTAATTCATAACCAGGATTAACTTTCTTTGTCAAAGTTTTGCCAATAGGAAAATTTTTAATCCTACAATATTCCATTACTTCATCTTTTTCACGGCAATGTCTAAAATGTTTTATGTCACCAATAGCTTTTGATTTTGAAGAAATTGCTACTGACATAGGTGGTTTTTTGTATGTTATATTTCCAAACTCTACTCTGGGAACAAGTATAATTCCGTATCGTCCGTATTGAACCCAAGAAGTAGTATCAATACTGTACCAGGGAAAAAAAGTAATGATTTCAGGAGTAGCTATTCCAAAACCATGAACTTTACAGATGGGATAATAATTATTACTTTCAGGACATACTTTCACGAATACCTTTTTTAGAAAAGGTTTTAATGATTTACCTTTTGCAGAAGCTAATCCCCCGACAGCAAAGTAATCATACTTCAAACACATATCAAGATATTTATTATCCTCATCTAAATGATAAACAGGAATGGGATTGAATCCGTGTTGTTCCATTATTCTCTGATTCTTCCAAGTTTCTTCTGCGGAACCTATAGAATCAAGATTTGCATAAGTAGTTATTTCTTTTTCATGCTTCTTGATAAAATCCATGTATTCATAAATATCAACAATTGTTTTATTCTGATATGCGGAATATGCTCCTGAATCAAGAAAAAGTTTTGTATTCATTAAAACTCCCTATTGCATTTAAAAAATCTTGTTGTATTGTTGTAGGAATGACCATTGTTTTTTTTCTTAAATTATCATCTGCTGGTTTGTAATTTGGACAGTTTTCCACATTTATTAATGCATGATTTCTTCTTTTTTCTTTTGCCCAAGTATCACTTTTAAATAAAGCGATTGATCCATTATCTCTTAAAACATTATAATTGTGAAATACAATAAAACCAGGTTTTCCTTTATCTTTTTCTAAATCTCCACCATATGCTAATATGATAATATAATCTTGATATTGTTCATGAACAAAATTTAAGGTAGCTATATATTTTTTTGGATTAGTAAAAACATCATCATATATAGGAGAACCTCTTTCGGGATCTCTTGCTACAGGTAAAGCAGATTGATTGAATTTATTTGGATGATAATCCATAAATATAGGCACAATTACCCCTATTTGATCTTTAGGATATGTAGCAATTCTAGCAAGAATAACGCTTCCTACGGTAATCCCTTCTATAATATCTCCGTTAGGAGTTAATACCATATTTGTTGTTTGAGTCATTGCTTGAAAAGTCATTCCATTAATGGCTTTATGTCTATTAAAATACCATCCAGATTCTGATTGAAATCTCAAATCAATTATACAAGGGCATACTTTTTTTAACCAAGGCATTACTAATTTTAATCTGTATATTTTTGTATTAAAATCTATTTGCCTATCTCTATTCTCTGCCATATAATACCTCCTCGGGTCTTTTAACTTCATCCCCTACATAAAGATCATATTTTGGTTTCCCTAAAATAAGATTATTATATTTGATTCCATGTTTCTTTAACCACTTTTTTGTAACTGCACGATCACATGGCAATCGTGAAGTAAACAATTCAATGAAATCTCCTTTCTCAAAATGTTTATTTACCCAAGCAATCATTTCAAGATTAGGTATTCGATTTGCATAATCCCACCCTATGCTAGAAGTGGTGAGAGTTCCGTCAATATCAACTCCTATTTTCATAAATATTCTTCCACAAGTTTAATGATTAATTTATTTCGTTCAGGAATATAATTACCAGCTAATGCTTTTTCATAATATTCTTTCATTAGAGGTTTATTATAAAAATCTAAATCTATGTTATTAGCTTTTAACGCACACCACTTTCTAAAGCATGAAGGGCAACGACCACAATAAATGGTATCTTCTTGGGAGTAACATGAAACAGTTTTTAATAAGTTATCAGCGGTGTATCTTTGCAAATACCAAGCAATCACTTCTTCTTTTGTCATGTTCCAAAAAGGACTCATAACTTGAATCGGTCTATCTTCTAATTCAGAAAGCAAGTAGGAAAACTTTTGAAATATTTGTTCATTCTTATCCGATACATCATCATCCTTGACTCCAGCAATTACAATCGTGTCATCGTATTTAGCCGCTAACATAGCAAGATACAGATTGCGGAAAGGAATGTATGCTTTCTCCCCTATCTGTCTGCTACCAAGATTAAGAGAATAATCAATGATTGTTGAGGGAATTAATTTTTGAATTACCATTATTTCTTTTGATGAATAAGGAGTTCCTAAATCAAAGTAAACTGTTTGCGGTTTATTTAGATAATGGTAAGCAACGTAACTATCTATCCCCCCAGAAAAAAGCAGTATCATAGTTTTCCCCCTGTTCCGTGAATGTAATCTGTTAAAGGTAATTTACCATCTTTGATAGCACACGCATCAATGTGGGTGTTCCAGCAACATCCTGGACAATTATTTTTGACTACTTTTTTCCAGATACTGCAAAATTTATTCCAATCATCATATAGATTCCACATCTTTGTTTCAGGGATATGTTTTTCTTTTCTGTTTGGAGCCGTGTACATTTTAGGTTGAAAGTCATCGCAAGGATAAACAGTACCATCACAATCAATAGTCACCCAAGCGGGGAAGCTTTCTTCTTTTGAGCAATCCCATTCGTAAATTTTATCATGCTCGTCAATGATCTTATTTAAGAAAATCTCGCTGGCATGACACAAATATCCGCGTTTTTTCATAGAAATAACTTCTCTTAATACGTCTGCTAATGCTTTGAAATCATCTTTTTGAAAAATATTATCAAAAGTAATTTCCGTGTTTCTGACTTTAGATCCTGCTTGCCCTCTGCTGAAGTGAATCAGATCAAAGAATGTCCAGATACCTTTACTTGACATTTGTTCGATTGTTTCTGGAAGCAGATGAAAATTTTTTCTGGTCAATGTTGCCACTACAGCAACGTCCCTAACTTCTCCGAATGATCTGAATGTTTCAATGGTTTTTAAGGCTTTTGAAGATTTTATACTACTTGAAGTATCTAAAGATACCATGTCATATGAAGTTGTTATTGATCTTAATCCATATGCATATAATGTTTTCAATTTATAGTTTAATTCGTTGGTAATACTGCTGGTGATAACCGTAGTATGTATTCCAATATCTTCGGAATATTCGATTATCTTGGGAAGTTTTTCAAATTCTTCTAAAGGTTCAGCACCATAAAAAGCGGCAAAAGAACATCCTAATTTTTTAAGATTGTCAAATCCTTTTTTCCACCCTTCAAGAACAATGACATTATCTCTATTGTCTGCCATAGCACAATAAGAACATTTCAACAGACATTTTCTTGACCATAAAATTTCTGCTTTTACAATATTCATAAACTATCTCCTTAAGTAAACAGACAACTTGATTAAGTCCAATGCCTCCATTCTCGTTTCCATATTTTCACGAAAACATCCACGAGTAATAGAAGTAATCATACCGGCATTGTCTCCAGTTTTAGCACCTCTGCAAGACATACATCCATGAACAGCCCTCATGACAAGCATCACTCCGATCGGATCAACTTGTTGAACAAAATAATCAACCACTTCAGATGCTAGATTCTCTTGCAATTGTGGTTTTTTAGCAAAGAAGTCTATCACTCTTGCTGGTTTAGAAGCTCCGGCTAATCGTGTATTAGGAACATAAGCAAGCCAAGCAAGTCCAGGAAAGGGCAAAAAATGATGAGAGCATAAAGATACAAAAGGAATATTGTCCAATAAAATTATTTCATCGTATTCTTTTTCATTCGGAAAAGATTTTATTAATTTTTTATTTGGTTTTTTGTTTCTGTTTGCCAGAAGCTCCTCATTGTACATCTTCACTATTCTTTGAGGAGTTCTTTTTAAATTAGGATCTTCAAGATTTAAACCCATCTGTTTCAAGAAAAGTTCAATTGTGGATTGAAGGATAGCAGTTTTGTTATTCTTAGGCATGATAGCTCCTTAATAGAAAAGATCGGGAAAGCTTTTATACTTCCCCGATCTTGGTACGAATAGAACTACAGAATTTATTTGCTCGGGTTTTTAACGTAACGATACATGTTATCTTTTACGTTAATGGTCAATCCACGAGCTTCAATCAAATGTTTGATGTGGCTCTTGACACCGAGAGCAGAACGACCGGAACCTTTAATCAATTCTTCAAGAGAAATGCTTTTGCCGGGAGCAAGCAAAGCATCCAGTTTGGCTGCCTGTGTATTCATCTTGTGTCCAAAAACAGACAATTCAGCAGGTTCTTTTTTCTTACCGGGCTCTTTCTTTGCTTTCTCTTTTTCCTTTTTCTTTTCTTCTTTTGCAGAAGTTTTCTTTGAAGGCTTCTCCGGTTCGGGCTCGGGTTCCGGTTCAGGATCTTCAGAAATCAGATCATTGTAATAATCTGAAATTTCATCCGGAAGAACTTGCTGAACATCTTCATCCATTGTTGCGATAGCCTGAATAAAACTGTCTTTCAGTTTTTCTGTGGAAACTCCGGCAATTTTAATCTTGTCTTCCAAAAACGCTACTTCGGAATTGTCCTCTGCCAAATAGACAGCTTCATTTAATGCTTTTACCATTTCCTTCAATTGCTTAAAATCAATGTTGCTCATACTACCTCCTTAATAAAATGTGTTTTGGTTTGAACTGCTTTTTCATTTTCGTCTTTGCCTTTATTGTAGCAAATATTTTTTAAAAATTTTCAGTTATTTTTGGTAAATAGTAGGAATACCTACAACTTCTCAAAATCCTTATATTTATTTTTTATGCGGTTCCAATTATTTTGTGAATTTGTAAGTTTAGGATTGCTTTTGTCTCTACACAAATTTTTGATTCAAGCATCCAATCAATCAAAATTGTTTTTGAAATATCATTATTTGGATTATTGGAAACTTGTGGAGAAAAAGCAAATTTGGGAGAATCAAATCCTTTGTAAAGTTCTTCCATACATTCTGTAGCATCAATAAAATCATCTTTGTCTTTGATGGTAAACTTTACAAAATCGTTTCTGCCGATAGTTAGAAAGTTAGCGTGTTTCATTTTATCTCTCATACCGCTTGAGGGAGCTTTCCAATCAACTACCCAAGAATCTACATATTCAGAATAAGGTACTCTGAAAGATCCATTTGTTTCTACGGAAATTGTATAGTGATTTTCAGAATACATTTTAATCATCCGTGCTAATGCTAAAACTTCTTTTTCTTGTGTCAATGGTTCTCCGCCTGTGATTGTTATATTTCTTGGAAAGATAGAATTATCATCATACCCATTGATGATATGAGTATAAATTTTATCTGTGGATAGAAATTCTGTTTTCTCTTTATCCACTTTTTGTGCTTGTTTCGTATCACAATTATGAACCCACATATAGTCAATTAGAAAACTATTATAAGGTTCACAAGATAAATTGTAAACTTTTAAAGGTTTAGGTTTTAAGGATGGTGGGTAGTTATTTCTATTAATTTTTTTAATGGATAAAACTTTAAATCCATTCATTGCTGTTAATTGTTTACCATCTTTTCTGTTATTGTTTTTCCAGAAATTATAACCAATTTCATGTTCGGTGTAATGACAAGATTCGCATAAAACTTCTAAATTTTCTGGAGCATCATTTTTATGATCATTATTTTTGTGGTGAACATCTAAAGATTTTTCTTTCAAACATTTAGAACAGATTTTTATTTCTCCATCTTTTATTTGTTGTTTTAATTTATCGTAATTAGGAGTTTTGGAACCTCCTTTCCAATTAGGATTTTTATTTCCTATTTTAGATAAAGATATTTTTTCTCCTATTTCTTTTTGGGTATCTTTTGAAAGAGAATCATAAGGAGATATGTAAGTTCCTTCAATTTGTTTTCTTTTAATGGTGGAACTTATTTTTTTACCAATTAATTTATAATCGGTATTTTCAAATGATCTTTTCTTAACATCTTCATTTTCCATAGGATTTTTATTTCCCATCATTCTAAAAGATAATTTATCTTTAAAATCAGAATGGTAAATTTCATCACCTATCTGCAAATCTTTCGCTTGTTTTAATCCACTTGTTGTAAAAAATGGATGTTCTTCTGTTACATAATATTCATAATTTTTTATTTTTATTCTTAACCAAGAATCAACCTCTCTTGTAATTAAATTAGTAACTTCTGTTTCTACTAATTCTTTTTTATCATTAAAGGTTAATAGTTTATCTCCAATTTTTACATCGGTTAATTTTTTATTTGGTTTATCAGATAGTATAATTTTAGGATTATGTTTTCCTGGCATAACTCCAAAACAATACTTGCATTTTAAATTACATCCTTGAAGTCTGATAAAAGTACAAAGTGATCCTTGACCTAGAATAGACACTTCTCCATTTATACCTGCATAGATTGAATTAATGAACATGATCATTCTCCTTTTTCTATTTTTGAAGATAATATAGATAACATTCCTTTTTTATCCAAACAAGCTCGACTTGAAGGAGTTTCCCATAAAGTAATTTTGTCAATTCCTTTTAAATGAGCATCAAACATTAATGTTTCCCATATCCATATTAAAATATTTTCTGCTGTAGGATTTTTAATAATATCATTAATAGTGTTATGATCAAATATGTTAATTACATATTCCGTCACTATCTTTTTTAATTTAGAAAAATCTATAACCATTCCTGTTTTACCATCAATTCGTTTAGTTATTTCTACTTCTAAAGACCATTCATGACCATGCCAACGTTCACAAGGGCCATTATATTCAGGCAATCTATGAGCGGCTGCAAATGTAAATAATTTACCCACAGAAATGAAGGGTTGTTTTTGTGTCTCATAATGAAAATGACTATGACAACCAACACATAAAGGTTCAAGATTAGAAGGAAGAAAATTATCATGATCTTCATCAATATGGTGTATATTTATTTTTTTCTTACTTCCGCATCTTTTACAAACTGACACATCTTCATATTGAGAAAGGTAATCAACATATTTATTTTTTGCTAAAAATAAAGGCTCATGAATATCAGGTTTCCAATTAGGGTGGGCTTCTCCACAAACATCTTCCATACCATTAATTCTATTTTCATACTTGCCCTCATCCCATAATTTTGTAACAGATTTTTTAATTTTTTCTTTTACCTCTTTTCTTTTAGCAGGATTATTTTCTCCCATTTTTTTACCTTTTTGTGCTTTAGATAACTTATTAGAATATTCTGTGGAAGATATGGGAGCATTGAAAAATTTATTTTTATATTCCAAAATAGTTAATCCATGTTTTTTTAAATGTTTATGACTAATAATGGAATATAATTTATTGCATACTTTACATTCTATCATGGCAATCTCCTTCATGTTGAGGTAAATAATGAGCCGCTTCAAATTTGAAAATTCTTGTTATTGAAATCATATTTTCTCCTTTATTTTAAAATATAAGATGCACTTAAATCGGCAATTGCAATCAATGAAACTAATTTAGATTCCCTGAATGCTTGTTTTTGAGGAAAACCGTAAGGATATGGAAAATGAACTGCTGTAT
>Ga0116174_10003503_pt1 | contig 12857 bp, 13 predicted proteins | sample AD_UKC087_MetaG_FD_89801 | JGI IMG/M metagenome (GOLD analysis project Ga0116174, IMG submission 89801) | Active sludge microbial communities of municipal wastewater-treating anaerobic digesters from USA - AD_UKC087_MetaG | ecosystem: Engineered > Bioreactor > Anaerobic > Digestate | place: USA...
AATATGATGAAATTCCGACCCCATTTCTTTGATCAAGTATGTATAACCATTATTTTCTATCTTGTGGTATACTGATCTGGAAAAAGCAAATTCCTATCCAAAACATGTATCGAGGTGATGAATGATGTATAAGTGCCCTTGCTGCGGAGAAAAAGCATTAGACGAAGAAGGTCATTATGATATTTGCTCAACTTGTGGATGGGAAGATGATCCGATTCAACGCAAGGATCCGGATTATGATGGAGGGGCAAATATAATGTCACTCAATCAAGCTCGTAAGGCTTTTAAAGAAGGTAAAACAATACAATAAGTTATTTAAAATCTTTAACACCCGCTAAGTAGTGGGTGTTTTTTACTGCCCAAAACGCTCAGGAGAGCGTTATTTTTTTACCGCCTTTCCGGTACCGCAGGCGAAAAAGAACGGGGCATCACCGGACACGACCGGGATAAAAAGTGAAGATGAAGGGAGAAGGTAAACGATGACTAAGGAACAGTTGATAGCAATGGGATTGACTGAGGAGCAGGCTGATAAAGTTTTAAGTGCTTCTAATGAAGAAATGAAAAATTCTATCCCTAAAGCTCGATTTGATGAGGTTAATAACTCCAATAAGGACCTTAAGCAGCAGATCACAGAGCGGGATAAACAGTTGGAGGATTTGAAGAAATCAGCTGGGGATAATGAAGCCTTAAAAACTGAGATCCAGAAGCTGCAGAAGGACAATGAAACTAAGGTGGCTGATTATGAGGGTAAGCTTAAACAGCTAAAGGTTGATTCAGCTGTTGAGCTGGCTCTGACTAACGCCAAGGCCAAAAACACTAAAGCTGTAAAAGCCTTGCTGGATCTGGAAAAAGCAGAGCTTGACGGAGATGCTGTAAAAGGCCTGGATGACCAGATCAAGAAACTGACCGAATCAGAAGACAGTAAGTTCTTGTTTGGCGCTGATGACGGCAGTTTTAAGGGAACTAAACCAGGAGAGGGAAACAGTGACAAGGCTGAAGCTGCTACTGTTGAGCAGGAATTCGAAAAAGCCCTAATGGGCATGTAATGAAATTGAAAGGATTGATGATTAATGGCGATCAACACATTAACCTATGCAAAGATTTTTCAGCAAAAGCTGGATGAACAAATGATTGTTGGAGCTACTTCCGGTTGGATGGAAGCAAATGCGGGGCTGGTTAAATACAATGGCGGCGATGAGGTTAAAATCCCTGAGCTGACCATGAATGGTATGGGTGATTATGACCGTGACACAGGTTTTGTGCAAGGTGCGGTTACCCTGAACTATGGAACCTATAAACTGACCCAGGACAGGGGCCGGACCTTCCAGCTGGATGCGATGGATGTTGATGAAACCAATTTTGTAGCTACTGCCGGCAATGTCATGGGAGAGTTTCAGAGAACCCAAGTAATCCCTGAGATTGACGCATACAGGTATTCCAAGATATCTGCCCTTGCGATCGCTGCTAGCAAACAAACTGCTGCTTACACTCCGGTTGCCGCAAGCGTTTTGGCAACCTTACAAAGTGATATTTCCAAAGTGCAGGATATTGTTGGCGATACTGAACCACTGGTAATCACCATGTCGGTACCTGCTGCAGTTGCATTGGATGAATCCCCGGACATCGTAAAAAAATTAGATGTAATGGAATTTGCCCAGGGTAATGTAAATCTGAAGGTGAAGTCCCTTGATGAAGCACCCATCATCAAGGTTCCTTCGGCCAGAATGAAAACAGCTTATGTTTTCAACGATGGTACAACTGCCGGCGGCTTTGTTGCTGATGCTGCAGCTAAAGCAATTAACTGGATTATCTCAGTTAGACGCTGCCCTATTGCCGTATCCAAGACTGACAAGGTTCGGATATTTACGCCTGATACCAACCAGAAGGCTGACGCCTGGAAACTGGATTACAGAAAATATCATGACCTGTGGGTCCCCACCAATAAACTGAATGGTGTTTGGGTCAATACTGGCGTATAAAGGAGGATGGCTTAATTGATTAAACTTCAAAACATGAACGTGGTGAAGTTCGCTGCTACAGAAGAAGCGGCGAAAAATCTTATTGATAAGGGCTTTAAGATTGTTGAAGATGAACAGCCCAAAGAGAAGCCATTGGAGAAAATGAATAAAGAGGAGCTGCTGGCCAAGGCAAAAGAAAAGGGTCTTGATGTTTCAGCAGATTTGATTAAGGCAGATATAATCAAGGCAAGGGGTTATATTAAGTGCTGGTTACTGGAAGAACGCTGCTGAGTGCGTGAAGTATCTGGATGTTCTATTGATAAATATGGTGAATAAATTAGAAGGAGGAAAATAGAAATGAATGAACAAAAAGAGAATACTAAGTTGTACAGCCGGTTAAGTAGGCCGGCTTTTTATGTGGCGATCCTGGGAGCTACTAAGCTGGTTATTGATGCTTTTGGGCTGCAGCTTTTTAGCGATGACCAGGTTAATAGTATTGCCAACGGCCTGGCTGCACTGGCTACGGTTGTGGGTGTCGCGATGGGGTATGAATAAAAGAGGTAGCCGGGGAGTGATCCCCGGCTTGACCAGTTATATGTCCTTCAGTTGTTCAGTAATAATGTTAATCTCAATATCCAGCTTGTTAATCTCCTCATAGTCCTCCGGCCATCCTCGGGCAGCCAGGTCAAGAGTTTGCATGAGTAAATCTGCTCTCCTGGATTTTAGGACGGCACGACAGGACAATTCTTTTAAGGTGTATTCTTTCATTGCGGTTACTCCTTTCGGTTAAGTTGACTACACAGTAGCAACACAGTAACCCTTACAAATGCCGATTTTACGCTAATTAAAAAGGGTTCGAAACCCTCCGCGCCCACCATATGAATACAGCAATAGCGGGACTTTTAGAGTCCCGCTATTTTTGCACTAAACCATAATAGATGCCAATGGAGAAGAAGGAAAGGATTAAATAGAAGGCTATGTTTTTCATTGTATGGGTACTTTTACCTTCACGTAGCCATTAAAATGATTAAAAGCGGCGAAACTCTGCAGCCGCAGCTTCATAACTTCTGTGACTTCATAACCACGGGGTATTAGTACAACCCCGAGATTATCTTTAACCTCATCGGCTAAAATCATTCCGGGATTAACATCATTCAGAGGGTAGGTCCTGACTACATAACCATGCTCAATACTTAGAATCTCAGCTTCCAAAGCAGCGAGTATAACGGGATCATAGTATCCTGAACGTTGATGCATGATTTCCAGTGCCTGTTTATCCTGAATGCCTTTCTCAATCAAGATATCATAATCAATGACAATCTTTAAAAGTCTTCCTATTCGAGGGATAGCAACAGATTTACGAGGCTCATCCTCGGGGAATCCGCTGCCGTCATAGTTCTTAAACTGATAGAGTATACCTTCTGCAATATTTTCTAAACGAGGAACCTTTGCCAGTATTTTTTTACCATAACGAGGATGATTCAACCAGATCTTTGCTTCCTCTTCCTGGAGGTCCTGTCTTGAAAGCAGCTTATCCAGAATATTTTTTGGAACCGTTACAGAGCCAATTTGGCAGAGTAGTGCAGCCAGTTCTATCTCCCATATATTATCGTAATTGAGACGACTAGCGATTTTCCTGGTCAGGCTGGGAAGGCGGGCTATTCGGCTGAATAGCTGGGGGTTCACAAGCGACAGAATATCCACCAGTACCTGAATACTGCCTTTCAGAGTCTTATTAAGCAGTTCTTTTTCCGAAATGATCAACTGGTATTGTTCTACAGAAGCTTTAATGGTGTTGATCAGTTGTTCAGAAGAACAGGGCTTATATAAAAATCGGAAGATACTGCCCTCATTAATGGCTTCAATCGTAGCTTGAAGATCGGCCTGACCGGACAACATTACCCTGACCGTATCGGGAGCGATTTGTTTAACCTGGGTCAGGAATTCTATGCCATTCATTTCCGGCATATAATAATCAGATACGACTACCGCAAATGGCAGGCTGCTTTTCAATAGCTCAAGGCCTTCCTGTCCACTACTGGCTGTTTCTATTTCGAAGAACAGTCGCAGATTACGACGATAGGCAGAAAGTACATTTACATCATCATCTACCAGCAGTACCCTACTTTTCATAATACCACCCCTTGTCTCTTATTATTACTGCTAGTTCCATCCAATGTGGCAGCTTGTCCATTACATGCGAATTATTTAGATAAACATAATCAAGACCGGGAACCGGATTGTCCGGGTCAAGGTTTATTCCCTGATGCAGCAAAGCATTGGCCACGTGTAAAGCCGTTAAGACGTCAAAGACATTATTTTGTGACTTGCTGGGGCAATGGTGAAAAATAACTGGTTCAAGAATATTGTTTGGAATTGCCCATAGACCCAAACAATATGCACCCGCTTCTGCATGGGTTGTGCCCAACAACGCGAATTCCTTTTGGGTTGTTATATCTGCGTTGGGTTCCTCCCCCAGTCCCAGGTTGTTAAAATATGCAGGTATTTCCAGCAATATTAATTTACCGATATCATGCAAGATACCTGAGACAAAAGCATCATCAGCCAGATGTATATAAGTCTTGTCGGTTTCCATAATCATTTTAGCCAGTCCTCCCACCTGAATACTATGTTTCCAAAGTTGATTAACATGAGCCTGATTGCCAAGTATGTCAGAATAGGATGAAAAAATGTGGGTCGACACAACCAGGGCTTTCAGCGTGTTTATTCCCAACAAAGTAGCAGCTTGTTTGGCATTGCTGATTTTGTGAGGAAGGCCAAAAAATGCTGAATTAACTAATTGCAGAACGCGACTCGTCATCGCTATATCCTGGGCAATAATGGCCCCGATTTTTTTTATGGATGGATCAGACATATTAAGTTCGTTAAGTAATTGCATATATAGTTGAGGCATACTGGGTAATTTTTTCAAGCCGGATATCAGCCTTGCCAAATCGGGATTACCTAATGCAGCTCGCAGTGCAAGAGATCGATTTATCGTGTTTTTAACCATCTCTGTGGAACATGGTTTGGCAAGAAACTGATGTGCTGAGCGAACCGAACGCAGACTGATCTCTTGATCAACATAACCAGACATGATGATACGAATCGTCTCCGGATAGAGTTCCATGATACGATTGAGTAACTCCGCACCATCCATACCTGGCATAAGCAAATCGGAAGCAACCACCTGAACAGGCTGATCCTTCATGATCGCCAAAGCCTGCTCGCCATTTTCGGTAAAAAACATATCCCATTCACTGCGCATATTTCGCAAGATACGCTTTAAGGCCATAATTACATTCACATCGTCATCAACAAATAATACGGTGGTTCGCAAAATAAAACCCTCTCCTTCTGCCAGCATCACGCTGGAGATACCATTCAGATACTTTAGACGGTGAAAATATACCCGCTTATTGTGGATTACTGTTTAAAGGCAAAGAGATGATGAAAGTGGTGCCTTGTCCTTCTTGAGACGTAAAATCCAGACTTCCTTTGTGTTTCACAACAATGATATCATGAGCAATGGCCAAACCCTGGCCGGTTCCTTTACCCGGTTCTTTGGTGGTGAAAAAGGGGTCGAAAATTCGCTTTTGAATGTTTTGGGGAATGCCATTGCCATTGTCAGTAACCCAAATAACAAGCGCATCGTTTTCCACCCGGCTGCGAATACCAATCCGGCCTCTCTTGAGCAGATTTTTACTAATACTTTCTTTGATCGCATCACTGGCGTTTATAATCAAATTGAGGATTACCTGGTTTATTTGGTCAATTGAGCAATAGACAAGGGGTAGCTCTGGATCAAGATCCATTTCCACGTCAGCGTGATATTTCCATGAATTCTTGGAGATAATTACGGTTGCCTCAATCCCCTGGTTAAGATTGCTTAGCATTTGATTTTTCAGTCCCGGGTGGGAGAAATCTTTCATGGCTAAAACCAGATTGCGTACCTGATTAATACCGTTCATGGATTGGCTTAGGGACAGAGGGACTTCATTCACCAGAAAATCCATATCCAGATCGATATACTTTTGAAGGTACTTCTGGCAGAAGATCGACTGGGAGTCGGCAAATTCGGTGCCTTCGGAAATATCGGTGCGTAAGTCTATAATTATAGCAATCATATCGGCGAAAGCATCCTTTATAAAGTTAAAGTTGTCGCCTACATATTGCAGCGGGGTATTGATTTCATGAGCAATTCCCGCTGCGAGCTGACCAATAGCTTCCATTTTATTCTGTAAAGCAAGTTTCGTTTCCAATTGTATACGATTAGTTACATCGTGGCCTACAACCTGAAACTCAATCAATTCAGTTCGATCATTAAAAATTGCTCGTCCGGTACATTCCATCCAGGCAAGTTCCCCGGAAGGCTTAACAACCCGTAAGGTAAGTGCGATTTCGGTATTTCCGGTAAAAGGACTTTTTACCAAATTGCGCAAGATATAGCGGTCTTCTTTATAAATACTATGGACAAAGACCTTGCCAATTAATTCCTCCCGAGATTTTTCAAAAAACCTGCAATATGCATCATTAACAAACGTTAGTATACCTGAAGCATCAAATCGGGCGATAACTTCGGTCTGATCCTCGACCACCGCACGATAGCGTGATTCGCTCAAGCGCAGTTGATCTTCAGCCAGGCGGCGCTCACGATCAAGCATGATCATCTCTCCAATGACATTTAAGGCAAGGATGTCTTCATCCTGCCAGGATCTGTTTTTCTCCATGTCAGCGAAACCAAAAAAGCCTAGCAGTTCTTTGCTGGTTGAGAAAAATGGAATAATAAGCGCTGACTTTACGCCTTGGGATTGCAGAGATTCTTTTTCAAAGGCAGCCTCGGGAACTAAAGTATTAACATCATGAATGACAATGATCTCATGTTCATGCAGTTTTTGCATCATCCATGGGTTCTTGCCGGGTTCAATATTCGGGAGTTGATCTGTTTTGGCAGAGATACCTTCCGAGTACCAGAGATACGTATTATAAAATAGCTGTTGGTCAGTATCCAGTTCGAAAATACAACTGCGATTGATGGCTAGCACTTCTCCAAAAATCGCCAGCACTTTTTCCATCTGATGATCTCCTGATGCTAAAAAAAGACTTGAAATATCGGCTATCGCCTTTTCTATTTGCAGACGATACTGAATTTGTTCCTGCGCCTGCTTGCGTTGAGTATAATCTACCAAGGAGACAATTGATGTTTGGGTTTCGGGAATGAGGCTGACTGAAATCAAGATGTCTTTGCGAGTGCCCCAACGATCAATAAAAGTAAACTCATATTTTGATGGCGCGGAATCCTTTTGTATTCTTCGATTATTATGGTATTTAAGCATTCGTTCAAGATCTTTGGCACTTACAAATTCAGTCCATTTTTTCTTGTTCTCAATTTCTTCGACTGGATAACCGTAAAGCTCAGCGAATTCTTGGTTGGCCAGGGTGACGGTGGTGTCTTGCGCGGCAATGATCATGGCGGTGCTGGCAGTATTAAATATTGTGCGATATAATTCTTCGGATTTTCGCAAATCTTCCAGCGCTCTTTTACGCAAGGAGATATCGTTTATATAACAAATAACCGCAGGCTGGCCGTTATAATCAATCTGTTTGGCATAAATATCGACATGAATTTCCCGACCATCTTTGCTAAGCAACTTGGTTTCATACCTTGAAATCACTGTTTCGCCGCGCTGACGGGCCAGGCCAATAGCGATAACATCGCTGGAATAATCGGGATGAACGATATCCCAAAAGTTAAGGTCGGGATAAGCATCCGGATGGTAGCCCAGGAGTGAATAAAGGGTGTTATTGGCATAGACGATTTTATTATCTTGATAAATTAATATAAGCGCGGGAACATCGGCGGTCAGATTGCGAAATCTGGTTTCGCTTTCACGCAGTGCTCTTTCCGTTTGCTTCTGTAACAGTATTTGTCTTTTGAGCGAACGATTCCAGAGGTAGATAAAAATCAGAACGATAAGAGAGACACTGATAATAAGGATAATCATATATATAATATTTTTATTGATAAATTGATAGTTATCTCCAAAGTTGATCCAGCGCTGATTGAGCTGTTTTTTCTCTTCCGGGCTGATCATGGCTAAACCTTTATTGATAATCGTTTGCAGCTCGGGCCAATCTTTACGGCAGGCAAAAGAGAGACTGCCGTCATAGGATGTTTCTCCGGCCACATGCAGGTTGCTGATATTCTCCTTTTCCAAGTAATAACTGGCAGTGGCAAGATCAATGATCATGGCGTCAGCGATGCCAAAAGAGACGATTCTCAAGCCTTCGGTCGGGTTAGGGACGGTTAATAGTTTAATAGCAGGATAATGATCTTTTATGGATGACTCCAAGGTGTAGCCATTTACAACCACTACCTTCATATTATTAAGTCTCTCCATGGTCAGCTTTTCTGTTACTTTATCGCGGGTAATGATAACGATGGGAGGTTTGAAATAGGGATCAGAGAAGCGTAAATAGTTAAGTCTTGCTTTGCTAAAGTAGGCGCCACCCAGAAGATCGACCTGGCGATTTTGGGTGGCGATAATAATTTCGTCCCAGTTTTTCAGGTAAACAATTTCAAATTTAATGTCCAGTTTCTTTTCTAACAGATTTACATAATCGGCTGCAATCCCTGAATATTGACCGTTTTTATCCAGGTATTCCACTGGCGGGAAATAGGGGTCAGGTGCCAAACGAATGACAGGATGTTTTTCTAACCACACTCTTTCCTCGGGAGTAAGAGGATCGTTGTAAGTTTCAGTCCCAGATACAATTCCTGTGAAGAATAACGTACTGAACAGAACGATTGTCAAAAAAACCAAAATAAGCTGAAGGAACTTGGGTCTGGATGCTTTTCGTTTATACACTTCAATCACCCCTTATAAAGATTATATCTTTGTAAGAATAATGAATGTGACCTTGATTTGTAATATCCAGGTTATATATGTTTTGTTTGTTAGCATTGCTAAAGTAAGGAGGAATTTTGTATAAAAATACAGATTGTTCGAGAAAGTGTATGTTTTTGCAGAATTTTTAGAAAAATCCTTATTTGAATTATAATACAGAAAAATGATAATGGGAATGAGTGGAAGACATTAAGTAAAACATAAACAAATACCGAAAATGGCAACCCCAAAAAATAGAAACTGGCTTGGCCAAACTGATTGGAACGCAGCAATCCGAGTTCGGGGGACTTAACGTTTGCATGCTAACAGAATGTGCATATTAACTAATCTAATAAATGAGCGGGAGGATTGGCAGATTATCTCAATATTAAATCGAAAAAAAAGGTAAATTAAGAGATATGCAGAAAAAATGTTGTAGTAAATAGTACCAAGCGGCTATACTTTTGATTAGAGGCTCTTTTCACCTAGTATCACCTTGGTTAATAGGATATCAAACAGATCATCATTTATTGCAAGTGGAAAGGATATTCGTATATGAGTGATCAAAGAGCGCGTGAAAAAGAATATACCCTACAAAATATTGAAGAGATACAACATATCCTGCTGGACAAATCCCCCGATCCAATCTTTGCTTTTAGTCGGGAGGAGCGATATTTGTACGTCAATCTGGCATTTGCTCAGGGCGTGGGGAAACCGGTTGACCAGATCATTGGACACAGCATATGGGAAGTGTTCGATCCTGACGAAGCAGCATTTCGCGTCGGCGCGCTGCGACAAGTTTTCCGGGGAAGCAAGGGGACGTTCTTTTTGCTTCCTTTTTTATTATTTGCTACAATGGAAAAAAAAACAAAGGCTGTGATAAACAATATCAAGACGAGCAAGAGAACAGAGTGAAAGCAGTATTTACCATGTTGTTTTAAGAGGAATTAATCGACAGAGTATTTTCTATGATAAAGATGATTATCAACGGTTCTTGGAAACCCTGTCACAGAAAAAAATAGAAGAGCAATTTGAGGTATATGGCTATTGCTTAATGAGCAATCACGTTCATTTATTGATACGAGAAAAGAACGATAAGATTTCGCGAATTATGAGCAGAATCGGGACCAGTTACGCATGGTGGTATAACCAGAAATATGGTAGAAGCGGTCATGTGTTCCAAGGACGATATCGAAGCGAATGTGTAGAAGATGACGCTTACCTGTTGACAGTGATTAGATATATCCACAACAATCCGGTTAAAGCGAAAATGGTAAGTGCAGTTGAAGATTATCGTTGGAGTAGCATTCATTCCTATTACGGCGGTAGGGAGAATCCTGACAAATTGACTACACCAGAATTTATCCTGGGAATGATTCACGAAAAGAGTGCGGAAGCTATTAAAAGATTTAAAGAATATATGCAGATGGAGAACGAGGACCAATGTCTGGATGATCAAATCAAGTTGCACAAAACTGATGGCGAAGTTAAAGATGAGATAGAAGCCATGATGAATGGTGAGCCGATAGGAAAACTATTAGACATGGAAAAAACAAAACGGCAGGAAATACTGCGAAAAATCAAAAAGAGTGAAGGGGTAACACAACGTCAAATCGCACGAAAATAGCGTCAGAGCGAGTACAATTATTATCCCCGCTACTGGCGGAAAATCTGGATGCCGCCCAGGGAAGGCAAATTAAAGCCAGGATATGTGAACAAACCGGTATATCCGAACGTACCCTGCGCAGGTATTTGGCCCAGTACAAAGCAGACGGTTTTAGCGGTCTTAAACCCAAGGGCAAAGGCCAGCATCGTATTGATGAAGCCATACCGGCAAAAATATTGGAACAGGCCATATTACTCAGGCGAGAGGTACCGGGTAGAAGCGTAAGCCAAATAATCAGTATTTTGGAATTGGAAGGCCTGGTTGAAGCAGGACAGATAAAACGCAGCACCCTGCAGGAAAAACTAGCTGAACGAGGCTACAGTTCCAGACATATGCGTATGTATGCCGATAATGGTGTTGCAGCCCGACGTTTTCAAAAGAAGTATCGCAATCAATTATGGCATTCAGACATAAAATACGGACCCTACTTACCCATTGGCAAAGACGGAGCTAAAAAGCAGGTTTACCTGGTTGTTTTTATTGATGACGCTACCCGTTTTGTACTACATGGAGAGTTTTATCCTGTATTAGACCAGGTTATCATAGAGGACTCTTTTCGCCAGGCAATATTAAAATATGGAGTACCGGATAAAGTATACTTCGATAACGGCAGCCAGTACCGAAATAACTGGATGATTAGAGCCTGTGCCAAAATGGGTATTAGATTAATATATGCCAAACCCTATTCGCCCGAAGCTACCGGCAAGGTAGAGAGATTTAACAGAGTTGTGGACTCATTTCTAAGCGAAGCCGCTTTAGAAAAACCACAGACCCTGGACAGGTTAAATGAACTGTTTCAGGTTTGGCTAACTGAATGTTACCAGAACAAGGCCCATTCAGGACTTAATGGCAAGGTCAGCCCGGAAACCGCTTATCGCAGTGACAAGAAAGCCCTGAAGTTTCTGGACCCAGAAACCATAACCAGTGCCTTTTTGCATGCTGAGGAACGCAAAGTAGATAAATCCGGATGCATCAGCTTTGCCAGCAAGAAATATGAGGTCGGGCTCAACTTTATCGGCTGCAAGGTAACCGTTGTTTACGATCCAGCCGATACCGAAGAACTCACTATTGAGCATGAAGGACATGCGTCCTTTAAAGTCAAAGAACTGGTAATTGGTGAACGAACCAGCAACCGGCCTAAATTACCGGAGCATTTGCAGACTGAACCGGCTGATTCGTCCAGACTATTGAAGGCAGCTGCCAAGAAAAACAAGCAACGCCAAGCAGAACAAGCTCCCGCCGTAAGTTACAGGACGGTACGGAAAGGGGGCAGCGATAATGTTTGAGACATTCTATGAATTTACCAATACCCCATTTTCAAGAGATATTGCCACCGACCAGTTATACACTTCCATCATGTTGGAGGAAACCCTGGGAAGGTTGGAATATGCGGCCAAGCGGCAATTATTTGCTGTTGTAACCGGTGATTGCGGTACCGGTAAGACTACAATAATACGTAAATTTAAAGATTATTTAGATTCAGCCCAATTCATGGTTATGTACCTGGCAGATTCACAACTTACCCCCCGGCATTTCTACAAGGGTATGCTTGAACAGTTGGGATGTGAAGCCAAATTCTATCGGGGTGATGCCAAGCGCCAGCTGCACCGTGAAATTGAGCTTATGCAAGCCATGCATAACCTGCAGCCGGTAGTTATTGTGGATGAAGCACACCTTCTGGACAAAGAGATGCTGGAAGAAGTCAGGTTTCTTCTGAATTTTAAGATGGATGCTCAGAGCCCTATGACCCTTATCCTGGTAGGCCAGAGTGAACTCTGGGATAAACTGCAGCTTCAAGCTTATGCTGCTATTAGGCAAAGAATTGATTTGCAGTGCAAGCTCCCCCACCTGGACCGAGCCCAGGTAGGTGAATATATTAGCAGGCATCTTACCTATGCCGGTACCAGTAATGATATTTTTACCGATACTGCAATTGATGAGATATTTAAATTCTCAAGCGGTATAGCCAGGTTGGTTAACAAGGTTTGTACGCATTGCCTCTTGTATGGGGCACAGAATGGCAAAAAACTTATTGACGACCATATTGTGAAGTTGGTTATTCAAGGTGAGTTGAGTTAAGGGGATAGAACGACGGTGCTTCTTGGCCAGCTATTCCGTCAAATTCTGGACAACTAACACCGTCTATCTCCGGACATTATGAGGCGGCAGTAACAATAAGGGGACATTCCTTACCCGACGGGAAGGTGTGTCCCCTTACCTTAATCGCCTCAATCGCGGGCTTTTTCCATTCCTTGATTTTCATACCATCGCTCGCTCTGTCTATCACTATTCGTCTCACCTAACATAGCCAGACGACAACAGTTCTTGATATTTATGGTAAATTAC
>Ga0116174_10003521_pt1 | contig 12820 bp, 15 predicted proteins | sample AD_UKC087_MetaG_FD_89801 | JGI IMG/M metagenome (GOLD analysis project Ga0116174, IMG submission 89801) | Active sludge microbial communities of municipal wastewater-treating anaerobic digesters from USA - AD_UKC087_MetaG | ecosystem: Engineered > Bioreactor > Anaerobic > Digestate | place: USA...
AAATTAGCTTTACTAGTTAATCTTTCATTAGTCTCTGTCAAATTCTTTAATTTAAAAGACATTCCCAATGACCCTGACAACATGGTCATAATCAACCCTAAAATCGCCACTACCACCACAATTTCCAATAAAGTAAAAGCTTTTTTCATCTTCGACTAAAAAAACGCCTAACTGTTAAATTTTGTTGAGTTTTTCCAGGCCAAGTGATTGTGACTATCAACTCAGCACATCTTGGTGGTGCTCCACTGCCACAATTGGTATGAGTCGGTTGCGTTAATACTGTAAAACTGTAGTTACAAGTATATCCAGCGAAATCAACATCTCCACAACTACCTCCATTCAAATTACTCCAAAAATTCGCTACATCACTCTGACTCTCATTAATAACAGTCTCCACTACATAATTAGCTAATTCATTAGCCTTTCTTCTATCAAAATTATTCCTCCGGTGAGAAGTCGATAGCACTACTAAAGCAATTGCCGCCGTCATCACTAAAGCCACAACTCCGACTGCTACCACTGACTCAATTAAGGCTTGTCCTTTCTTCATCAATTTTGAACCACCTCCCCTTGACTGATCTGCCCCATAGCATCAATAATAATCGGTACTGACATATTTTGAGTCTCTTTCAAACTCAAAGTAATAGCTGCTGTTTCCCCAGCACTATACATCATTCCAACTGCATCTTTCCCTAAAAATCCAGTTCCTGCGTAAAAAAACCATCTGTGACTATTGTCCACCGGTATTCCTACCGATTCTTGAGAAAAATTAGATGTCGTCCCTACTGCGGAAATGGCATTAATATATAACTTGTTGTTATAAAAATAGCTCTCTACTACTTTCAAACTACCAGAACTATTCTGGGGCATCTGTCTAGTTTTTGCTAATGAATTGGCTAACTTCAATCCTGACATCACACCTCCAGCTGCCCTCAGCAATCTTTGTCTCTGTAATCCTTGATTTATGTACACAAAAGCTCCTGCCGATAAAACCATAATAATACCCACTGCTATTAACAACTCAATTAAAGAAAAAGCTCGTTTCACTATAAAAACTTTAGCACAAATCAAGGGCTGTTTAGTGTATAAGTCAAACTGCTGGGATTATCAGGATTGTTCTGAGCATTTTCTAAAGTCGCCGTTAAGGTATAGCGATACGGAGTTGTTCGATTGTAAGCATAATCTACCTTAGTTTTAGGATCTTTAGGTACAATTTGTAGATAATTGGGTCTCAATGATGCTGTAGTCATAGGATAGCTTCGACCTACATCAGACTGTCTAAAAATCTCCAGGGCTGCTGCTATTTTTTGTAAATCCTGAACTCTTCTCGCATCCCGAGACTTAGTGTTCATACTTGAAAAACTCACCACCCCAACTACACTCAACACCGCAATGATTGCCACTACCACCACTAACTCAATTAAAGTAAAAGCTTTTTTCTGTTTCATTTATTGTCTGTTTCTCACACAATAAAAGTTACCTCCTGTATTCACAAAAGCACAAGTATTGCTACTAGAATTACCATCATTACTGTTTTCAACTCTAGCACACACACAATAACTGTTAACTGTTAACGTGGTCCAAGCATAATTGGGGTGAGGATTTGGTTTGGGATCATTGGGTACAGTTTGCAAATAACCATTACTAGTCAAAGCCGCTTGACTGGTGGGATAGGTATAATTATTAGCTCCATAATAAACTTCCATGGCTTTTTGAATAGAGTTCATATCTTCAATCCGCCGCGCATCTCTCGCCTTTTGCTGTGCTCCACTAAATGACAAAGTTACCGTGGCAATTAAAATCCCTATTACCGAAATAACTACCAACAATTCAATTAAGGTAAAAGCAAATTTATATTTCATCTTCATATTTTTTTAACATTTAATTATTTAGCGCAAACATAATACATTCTAGGATCTTTGGGATTGGTTATTCCACAATCTGTCCAACTTCGATGTAAATCCTCAGCCACCGTTGCTTCAGTCATCACGCCTACAGTAAAAGTATCTCCAGTTGTCCCTCTTTCATAATCATACACACTTAAATCATCTACCGCAGGCAGATAGTTACTGGCTTCATTTAATGTGGCTGGATAGCTTTGCTTGTCATTATAATACATCCTTAATGAATCTCGAATTTTGATCAAATCTTGTTTTTTTCGACTATCACTGGCTCTTTCTCTAGCCCCCATAAAATTAGGCACCACAATCACTGTCAATATACCAATAACCGCAATTACCACCAATAATTCTATTAACGAAAAAGCTTTTCTCATGCTAGACACCACTCCCTCCTCCGCACCTATTATTCGTACAATTCAAACCATCACAGCATTTTTTTGAAGAGAATGTATCACAATAACCACCTAAAGGAATACAAGTTGGTAATTCAATTCCCCCGCTACTACATTGACTATTCTTACAATTCAAACCATCACAGCATTTTAATGATGCATCACAATAAGCCCCAGCGGGCACACAGGCTGGCTGTTGACAAATACCCCCAACACAATTGGATTGTATATTACAACACGGCCATTTAGTACAACTTTCCCCGTCTGCAGCACACTGGTAGGTAGTTGGTAATGGACTAGCAGTCGGCTGTATTACCATCGTCGGTATAATTCCCGATCCAATCGGACTTAAATTACCATCATCATCAACTACCACATTTGGACTGACATAAGCCAAACAATAACTATCCGTATTGCCACCACAATCATAAGTCATCTCTTTTTGTTCATTCAAAAAACATTGCTTATCCTCAATATTTTCCATCTTGGCAAACAAGGCAAAACTCTTTCGCTCTTCATCAGTTTTATAACAGTATTCTGGAAATCCCTTAGTGTTTTCCTTAGGCATCGTTTTCATATAAATATAACCCTGATCAATAAATTCCTCACCCCATTTAATCGTTTTAGTGTTGACACCACTACCAACTATTATCTCACCTTGACTGCTTGCTGCTGGGAATTTTTTGTAATCTGCATAATACATCTGCAGTGCCTTGGATACCGAACTCAAGTCACCCTTGCGAGCCACATCATTAGCTTTCTTTTTAGCTGTCCTAAATTGACTCACTGCAATCACCGTTAAAACACCCATAATCGCCACCACTACCAGCAACTCCACCAAAGTAAAAGCCTTCTTCATATAGTTAAAGATATCATATCTCTACGGTTTTTTATCAGGCTGATTGACATCGGTCAACCATGGTGTACTGGTAGCATCCGCAATCACTATCGGCGAAATATTCGGATAATTCGGACTAGAAACTGAGTAGTTAGCCACTTCAGTAAAACCTTCCTCCATAGGTCCTTGATTATAAAGATTAGGGTCACTTTCATTTTCTAATTTAGCCATTATCTTAAACAGTTTTGGACAGTCTTCACTCCCGCTACCCGCACTAACAATTATCGGATAAGCTTCGCCGTCCGGGTCACAAGGCCATTTACTCAACCAAGGTTTAAAAAAATCCTGATTACAGTAACTTTTATCAAACATTTTATACAAATATTGATCATAATCGGGATAACACCCTTTGTCATTATAATAATCCTCAAACGCAATTTTTATTTTCTCCAAATCCGCTTTTCTCTCGGCATCTTGGGCCCTATTAACCATTGCCGCCGGTTTAAATATCCCCAAGGCAATTACCATTAAAATCATCAAAATTGCTACTACAATCACTATCTCCACTAAACTTATTGCTTTCTGTTGTTTCATATAAGCTATTGTAACCTTTTCTTAAAAAAATAAATTTATAATCTTTGCTCCCCAAAAATAGGCAATTATCGTTCCAAAAATTAAAAAGGGACCAAAGGGAATAGGGGAGTACTCTTTCTTTTTTTTACTGGCTATCAATCCTACACCAATCACCGCTCCACTGATAAAAGCCACATAAAAAGCCACTATAGTTTTAGGAAAACCTAAAAATAGCCCCATAAACACCGCCAACAAAGCATCTCCTTCACCCATCGCTTGACGACCTTTAATTTTAATTTTAGTTAACAACCATATAAACAGACCTGCTCCCAAAGCATTCCACCATTCACTTACCGACAGGCCCAACAATCTCCTTCTCAATTCAGCCAACACTATTAAAGGTATCGCCGTAGCATCCGGAATCATCATTTTTCGGATATCAAACACCGCCTCAAAGACCAACAAAGCCCATATACTCCATAAAACCAAAAGCATTATACCCCCCATTTGGAAAATGTAGCTTTGGCTATTGGTTATTACCAATATGATTCCCATCAATACTTCTACCACCGGATAATATCTAGGTAATTTTTTACCGCAACATCGGCTTTTCCCTCTATATGCTAAAAAAGAGAGTAGGGGAATGTTGTCATAAAATTTTAATGGCTTTTTGCAAAAATCACAAAAACTTCGCTGTTTTTTAAGAATCGACTGCCCATGCTCCACCCGCCACACTGCCATATTAATAAAACTCCCTACTGCCAATCCCAAAAGAAAGCAAACTAAATTCATAGCCTATTGTACAAAAAAAATTCCCCTCCTTTACTCAAAGGAGGGGATTAAGTGGTAGATTTAGTACCTTATTCCGGTACACACATCATATTGGCCCTACCAGGACCGGGTTGTAGACTCTCATTTTCAGTCCAGTTATCCACAGCGACACAATCACCACCGATGGAATTCAAAGAAGGAGGTGTAGCTTCAGTATTTAAACACTTGAGCTTCTCACCTTGAGCACCAGTTCTGTTTGCCTTAGCCTTCGGAATGAAACAGACATAATTCACATCATTTCCATTATGATACATATAAAGTCTATCAATAGCCTTTGCTGTAGCTGTAAATGGAGTCTTATTAGCAAAGGAACCCTTTATTTCCGAAGTATTAATCAATTCAGAGTTAGTATCGCCAACACCACCAGTTCCCAAAACTCCAAAGTTCCAAGTGTGACCCTCAGCAGCTATAGGTGTACCTTGTTGAACCCCTAATGTACCAGCATTCCAAGGATACATATTCTGAGAGGCAAAGTAGCGCTCGTAAGCACCCAAAACCTCAGCTGCATCGTTTTTAAATTGAGAATCACGAGCTTTATTGGTCTGTTCAATCGGATTAATAGTTGCCAATACTGCGACCGACAATATGGCAATCAAGGTGATAACTATCAATAGTTCCACCAATGTAAAAGCTTTTCGCATCATCATTTTTTAAAAAAATTTATAACTGAGTTGATAACATTGTGGCATTTTTAAACGGAAGATGTCAAGGTATAGATAGGCATGATGACTGCAATCACCAAAAATCCTACACCAATACCTAAAATCACCATAATCAACGGTTCTATTGCCGCCGTTAAAGCCTTAACCGCTTCTTCCGCTTCTTTAGTAAAGTAATCCGAGACCTTCATTAATACCTCATCCAGTTTTCCTGTTGCCTCACCGGTGGAAATCATCTGATTCACAATCGGTGGAAAAATACCTGTATTCTCAAAAGACACTGCCACTGAAAAGCCTTTTTGCACCTTTTCCGCAATTTCTAAAAATGCTTTTTCATAAACCTTGTTTCCTGAAACTGTAGCCACAATCTTTAAAGCCTCCACCAAAGTAATGCCCGCCGTTAACAACATGGACAAGGTTCTAGTGGTATTGGCCAAAATTGATTTTTCATTTAACACTCCCATAATTGGAATCTTGAGAATGTAACCATCTCGACGAAAATGAAATTCCTGACTCTTCATAGCTATCTTGTAAGCCAAAAATAAACCCGCCCCTATCAAGGGAAACATAAACCACAGCTTTCCCACCCAACCAGAAACACTCATTAGTATCTGAGTAATCTTAGGCATTTGTGCTGTTCCAAAATCCTCATACATAGCCGTCATTTTAGGAATCACAAAAATCATCATCACAAAGGCCACAATCACCATGGCAATAATGACAATTACCGGATAAATCATTGCCCCTTTAACCTTACCTTGAAACTCACTTTGATTTTCCATCGTATCCGCCAATTTAGCCATTACCTCATCCAACACCCCCGCCTCTTCTCCTGCTGATACCGAGGCAATATAGGCTTCCCCAAAAATTTTTGTATGCGCTGACAATGATTTACCCAAAGGCATCCCCCCCCGAACCTCATCTAAAGTTTTACTCACAATATGTCCTAAGCCACTGCCCTCATCATATTGATTTTTCAAAAGCGCCAAGGCATCCGTCAGTGCCAATCCTGCTGTTAACATCGTCGATAATTGTCGAGTAAAAGTACTCACTTGTTTTAAATTAACTCTACCTTTCACCGCCTTGGTTAATTCCGAAAACATTCCTCCTGACTTAACTTCTATCGATAAAGGAATCAAACCATTATCTTTAATCGATTCCACCACCTCCTTTTGGTTCGACAAATCCAATTCACCTTTAATCAATTTGCCACTCCAATCTCTCGCCTTGTAAACAAACTTAGGCATTTCTTTTCAACATTCTTAAATTATTAAGAAACTCTTCCGGTTTTAAGGCAAAACTAGAGGCTAAACGTTCTTCCACCTTACCACTCTTAACCAATCTAGCTAATGACATTTCTAAACTCACCATTCCCTGATCAACTCCTGTTTGAATAATATTGTCAATCATAAAAGTTTTTCCCTCTCGAATAGTATTAGCCAAGGCCGGATTTGCCACTAATATCTCTGTCGCCACCATCCGCTGACCATCAATGGTCGGTATTAACCGTTGTGATACTATTGCCGACAATACCGATGCTAATTGCATTCTCACCTGAGCCTTACTACCTTCAGGAAACACATCAATAATTCTATCAATCGACTGAGCTGCTGAATTGGTATGTAAAGTTGAAAACACTAAATGTCCAGTTTCAGCCACTGTCAATGCCAATTGAATTGTCTCTAAATCTCTCATTTCTCCCACAAAGACCACATTCGGATCTTGACGCAATGACGATCTCAAAGCTTTATCAAAACTCAGAGTATCTTCTCCCAATTCCCTTTGAGCCACTAATGATTTAATCGGTTTAATAATGTACTCGATTGGATCTTCAATGGTTACAATATTTACCGATTTCTCTTTATTAATTTCGTTTAAAATTGAAGCCACCGTGGTTGATTTTCCTTGACCCGTTGGTCCGGTAATCAAGACAAAACCCTGTCTTAATTTAGTAAAACTTTTAACCACCTCCGGTAAACCTAAATTAATCAATTCCGGGATTTGATCAGCAATCACTCTCAGAGCACAAGCTAGCTTACCTTTTTGATGAAAAACATTCACTCTAAATCGATATTCCTCTAAAGTTACCGACAAATCTATTTCTTTCTCGACCTCAAAACGCTCTTTTTGTGGTTCCGTTAATAAAGACAAAATCCATTCCGAATCATCCACTACCCCAAAAGCTCCTACATCCATCAAGTTTCCGTGTACTCTCATCTTGGGCACTTGTCCCATTTGCAAATGAACATCTGAAGCCTCATTGGCAATTGCCAATTTACAAATTTCTTCTGTTTTTGAATGCATTTATTTAATATTGTGCCACTCGTAAAACTTCATCTATAGTGGTAATTCCTTCTAAAACTTTAACGTAACCATCTTGCTTCATAGTCAACATTCCTTCTTCAATCGCCTGTCTCTGAATCGCCGATGCCGCCGCATGTTCTACTATCATTTTACTGATTTTTTCCGTTATTGGCATCACTTCATAAATAGCAATTCTCCCCATATAACCGGTATTGTTACATTTTGGACACCCTACCGCCTTGGGTAGTTTTAACACTTTACTTTCTTTTTTAGCCTTTTCTTCAAGCATGCTATAAATCGGTCCTAAGGTTTCTTTTAGTTCACCTAATGACTCTGGGTCAATCTCTGTAAGCTGGCGACATTCAGTACAGAGTCTCCTGAGTACTCGCTGAGCCACCACACAAGTTAAAGCTGAAATTAACAAAAATGGTTCCACTCCCATATCCAACATCCTCGGTGGTGCCCCCGCCGCATCATTAGTGTGCAAAGTGGAAAACACTAAATGCCCGGTTAAAGCCGCGTTAATTGCCAACTCTGCCGTTTCTGTATCACGAATCTCTCCCACCATCATGATATTTGGATCTTGTCGTAAAAATGACCTTAAAGCTGAAGCAAAAGTCAAGCCCGCTTGAACATTAACCTGAACCTGATTAACCCCCTTCATCTGATATTCCACCGGATCCTCGATAGTAACTACATTGACCTTAGGTGTCGCTACTTTATCTAAAATTGAATAAAGAGTTGTGGTTTTACCCGAACCTGTTGGTCCACAAACAATAATAATTCCATGTGGCCTTTCAATTGATTCAATTAGATTTTTTAAAGCCAAACCTCGTAAACCTAAATCAGGCAAAGATGGTACCTTTGAAGACTTACGTAACAACCGCATTACCACTTTTTCCCCGTAAGATACAGGTAAAGTCGATACCCGTAAATCCACCTCATTACCATCAACATTAATATTGAAACGTCCATCCTGAGGAATTCTCTTTTCATCAATTTTTAAATTAGCCAAAATCTTAATCCGGGACACTACCGCTTCCAACACATTTCGAGGTAGCACATATTTTTCCTGTAAAATACCGTCAATTCTATACCTAACTCTAACATTTTCCTCTAACGGTTCAATATGTACATCAGAAGCTCGGGAACGAACCGCGTACTCCAATATAGTATTCACGATTTTGGCAATTGGTGCTTCTGTGGTTACCGCCTTGGCAGTCTCCTCCTCAATTTTAGCCTCATCAGCTTTCCTTTCGTCTAAAGCTTTACTCACCTCCGAAGTAATTCCTTTTTCTCTCTCGTATTTTTCCTGGATAAAAGCATCGATTTTTGATTCCAGTGCCATTACTGCCTTGATCCGCAAACCAGTCTTTTTTTCCAAAAACTCAATTGTTTCTAAATCCAAAGGATTAGCCATCGCCACCTCAAGAACTTTATTTTTAGGATCCATACGGTAGGGGACTAAATGATACTTTTCCGCCACACTCTGAGCCACCAACGACAAAGCCTCTGGTGAAAAACCCACTTCATCTAAATCCACAAAGGGAATTTTTAAAAATTCTGCCTTATATCTCAAGAAATCTTCTTCCGGAAACAATCTCATCGACCGAATAATCGATTCTTCATTCTCACCACTCTTGACCATCTTCAGATTGATTTCCTCAGCCTGAGCTGGAGTAATCACTCCTTTATCTAAAAGGAGCTCTGACAGTTTTTTATAATTTTTTAATTCGGCAGACATACACTATAATCTATAGTAAACTATGGCACCCTTTCCTTCAAGCCTAATCATCAGCTCTTCCCCCCAATCTTCACGTCAAAAAGCACTGGAAATTTTTTCCAAATTAAATCATCTTCCTGACAACAACCCCGACCTTTTCGAACTCACCGATTATAGTATCGAAGCCGTCCGTCAACTTAAAAAATTTCTCTCTCAAAAAGCCTACAACCATCCCAGTAAAATTATTTTCATTCCCGAAGCTCACCAACTTAATTTAGAATCTCAAAACACCCTTTTAAAAACCCTCGAAGATCCCGGCGAAAACAACTATATTATTTTGACTTCTACCCGTCCCGCTCGACTGCTACCTACCATCATCTCTCGTTGTCATCAAATCAAAGTCACTGAGACTCAACCAACAAAATCGGTCACTCCCATTAAAACCAGTGGCCAAATTAAAAAAGATTTAAACTTAGCCCCAACTCTTTACACCGACAAAAGTGAAATTAAAGACCTGCTTTTGGAACAAATAACTGCCTGGCAAGCAGAATTAATTAAACAACCCTCAGCTCAAAACGCCAAAAAACTCTCCGCCCTCATTCATTCTCTTGAACTGATTGAAGCCAATGTTGACCCCAAAAGCGCCTTGGATTGGTTTTTATTGAGTTAAATTCAATCCCTCTAAATCTCCCTTTGACAAGGGAGACTTCTAATTTCTTCCATAATTCTCTTTCGCACCATAGCTATGTTTTCTAATATATCTTTATTACTAAATCTAATAGTAGTAATGCCCAAAGATTTTAAAAATCTGTCTCGTATTTTATCTCTCTCCGTTATTTCCAGATGATAACCCCCATCCACCTCTATCACTAAACTCAACTTTGAACAATAAAAATCAACAATAAAACGATGTATCGGTTTTTGCCTCAAAAACAAATAACCTGTTTTCTGTTTTCTTTTTTCTTAATACTTCTCTCCATAATTTTTCTTCCGTAATTTTCCCTTCTTGTCAAAGGGAGATACGTCCCGCCACTGCGGGACGAGAGGGATTGAAAGACAAGGGAAAGGGGGAGGGGATAGGGTTTCACCATTAACCGCATTTTTTCCTCACATTTTGTAAAAAACTGCTATAATAGGACCACCATGTTTTCTCCGATATTTACCATTAATAACCAGATTTTAAAAAACATCGGTACTCTCGAAGCCGCTAAAGCGGTTATTGATGAGGCTCCCTTGATTCCTGCCTATGAAAAACAATTTCAACAGGAAGCTGTCATCCGGACTGTTCACTATGGTACTCGTATCGAAGGTAATGACCTAACTTACCAAGATGTGGCCAAATTAGTCGAAGGTCGCCAAGTGACCGCTGCCGACCGTGATATTCAAGAAGTTATTAATTATCGTAATGTTATCAAGTACCTCGAAGAAATCTGGGCTACCTTTGATGCCGGTCTACCCTTGCCTGAGGAAAAATATAAAGAAGGAACTGATCCTAAAAACCGACCTTTTTTTTATAGCGAAAGCATTATTAAAAAAATTCATGAACTAACCACTACCAAAATCATCGACGAGGCCGACATTGGCAAATATCGTCGTCAACAAGTCGTCTTAAAAAACACTCAAACCGGAGAAATTGCTCATCGACCACCTCCAGCCATTGAAGTCCCATATTTAATGTCCGACTTCGTTGCCTGGCTCAATGAACCCAAATCCAGGGAAATTCATCCCGCTATCCGTGCCGCTATCACCCAATATATTTTAGTTGCCATCCACCCTTTTGTTGAAGGTAATGGCCGTGTTTCCCGAGCTTTTGGTATCCTACCTCTTTACGTCGAAGGTTATGACATCCGTCGTCTTTTTTCCATTGAAGAATACTTTGATCGTAACGCTGAAACCTATTACAACACTCTGCAATCAACCCATGACAAAGACAGTGATATCTTTGAGCGCGACCTTACTGATTGGGTAACCTATTACACCGAAGTTCTAGCCATTGAACTGTCTCGAGTCAAAGATAAAGTTCAAACTCTTTCCCGCGATCTTAAATTTAAACAAAAACTGGGTGGTAAACAAGTTCATTTAAGTGAAAGACAGATAAAATTGGTCGAATATATGCAGCAATTCGGTGGTCTCCGCATGCCCGACGCTAAATCCCTTCTCCCTATGGTCAGTGACGACACTATTTGGCGTGACCTCAAAAAACTGATTGATGATAAAGTCGTCCAAAAACGTGGCTCCACCAAAGGCGCCTATTATTGTCTAAGTAATGTCTAATAATCCCATGTACTCTCTTGCTGATTTTGACCTGGAAAGCATTTCTTCTCAAAAACTAGGTGAAATTTTAGTCGACGCCAAAAAAGCCTATTACACCACCGGTCGGCCCATTATGGACGATCACACCTACGATACTCTTGAGGCTGTTTTAAAGAAAAAAGCACCCTATCATCGGCTCTTTTCCAAGGTCGGTCATGACAATTTCGACACTGGCTGGGAGAAAAAAGCCCACTCCCTGCCTATGGGTTCTCAAAATAAAGTCAGTACCTACTCCGATCTAGTCCATTACTTTGAACTCAAAAAAAATGCTCTTGGCCACGTTGACATGCGTCGCATGTCTTACGTGGTGCAGCCCAAATGTGATGGTATCTCTCTAGAAATCGAATATCAAAATGGTCAACTTATAGACGCCATTACCAGAGGCGACGGTCACACCGGCGATGTCATCACCCAAAATGTGGTTAAGATGAAACAAGTAGTTTTAAACACTTCCAAAAAATTTACCGGTTCCGTTCGCTGTGAAATCTTGGTAACCAAAAAAGACTTTATTCAACTGAATGAACTGGCTAAAAACGAAGAAACCGTTTATTCTAATCCTCGCAATGCCGCCTCCGGTCTATCTCAACGCCTGGATGGTATGTATTCCGAACTTTGCTCTTTATACGCTACCGACATTTCTGTCAACACTCCCACACTTGACACTGAACTAGAAAAAATAAACTTACTCAAAAACCTGGGTTTTACTCCGGTGGAATCACAGCTCTGCCACAATTTTGAAGAAGTGGAAACAATTTATCAAAATTTTTTACGCCGAGATAGGGGAGACTACCCCTTTGATATTGATGGTTTAGTTATCAAAATCAATGATCTAAATATTGCCCAAAGCCTGGGTGAAAAAAATGGCCGCCCTAAATACCAAGTGGCTTATAAATTCCCGGCTGACTCCAATCAAAGTGTAATTAAAAAAATTATCTGGCAGGTCGGCCCCTTAGGTTCCGTCACCCCTGTGGCTGAAATTGAACCGGTAGAAATCTCCGGTGCAGTCATCAACTTTGCTTCTCTAGGTAACTATGATTTAGTCATCAAAAAAAATCTCAATTTGGGCGACATCATTGAAATCTCTCGTCGTGGTGATGTCATTCCTCACATTGAAAGCGTGGTCACCAAGGTTACTCCCGGCCATGTCACTATTCCCACCCATTGTCCCGCCTGTCAAACTCCTTTACACTGTGCTGACAAAAACTTGGAGTGTCCCAATGGCCATCATTGTTTACCCCAAATTCTGGGCTCTCTCAAACTTTTCTGTGACCGGCTAAACATCCTTG
>Ga0116174_10003526_pt1 | contig 12810 bp, 10 predicted proteins | sample AD_UKC087_MetaG_FD_89801 | JGI IMG/M metagenome (GOLD analysis project Ga0116174, IMG submission 89801) | Active sludge microbial communities of municipal wastewater-treating anaerobic digesters from USA - AD_UKC087_MetaG | ecosystem: Engineered > Bioreactor > Anaerobic > Digestate | place: USA...
ATGACCAGGTCGTAGCGGGCCTGGGCCTCGCGCGAATCGGTGACGGTCGAGGTGCCGACCTCGAAATTGCGCCTGGCAAAGGCCAGTTGTTCGGAGACCGCCGTCTTTTGCGCCTGCACAAAGCTGAGCGTGTCCTGGGCGGCCAGCACGTCAAAGTATGCCTGGCTCACGCGCACCAGCAGATCCTGCGTGGCGGCGTCGAGTTGGGCGCGTGCCAAGTCGATGCCGCGTTGCCCTTGCTCGAAACCGATGCGGTTGGCCGGGCGGTACAGCGGCTGCGATGCGCTCAACCCTGCATTTTGCGTGGTGGCGTTGAGTTCCAGTTTCGGGCGCGTGACTTCGGTGTTGGCGCGGGAGACGCCGGCCGACAAGCCGGCACTGGGCAGCAGGCCCGCACGGGCCTGCTCGGCGCGGCTGGAGGCCGCATCGAGCTGCAGCTTGGCCGCCTGCCACACGGTGTCGTATCCGCTGGCCGCCTCCACCAGCTGCAATAGGCTCTGGGCCTGCGCTGGCGCGCACAGGGCGGCGGTGAGCGCCAGGGTCAGGGGAAGAAGCCGAAGCGGGTTCATGGAGAGGTCCTTGAGGTCCTTGAGGTCGTTGTGCGCGCCCTGCGGAGCCGGCACGGTGGTCGGCGCCAGCTCGGCTTGTCAGTACCGCGGTACGCTGGCATCGTGTTCGCGGGACCAGGCATCGATGCCGCCCGTGATGTTGGCCAGCTGGGCAAAACCCTGCTGCTCCAGGAATGCCGCCACGCGCAGGCTTCGGGCACCGTGGTGACACAGGCAGGCCAGCGGCCGCGAGGGGTCGAGTTCGGTCAGCCGGCCGGTCAGCTCGCCCATGGGAATCGCCACCAGCTCAAACCCGTCGGGGCGCACGCTGGCGGTTTGCAGTTCCCAGGGCTCGCGCACATCCAGCACCAGGGGCCGGCCCTGGGCAGCGGCCTGCGCCAGCCATTCGGACAGCTGCGCGGGTCGGACATGGTCAATCATGCAGAGCTCCTGGGCGCTGTATCAGAAAGAAAAGCCCGAGGGTTCGGCAAAGCCGACCAGGCGCGGTGCCATGGTGTCCCAGGGCTGGGTGGTGTCAAAACGCTCACCGGTGCGGCGCACCAGGGTGAAGCGCATGACGGGTTCCTGGCCCACGATGGCGCCCAGGCGGCCCCCTTCGCGCAGCTGGGGCAGCAGGCTTTTCGGGACTTCGGCCACGGAGCCGCTGAGCACGATCACATCGAACGGGCCTTCCGGCAGGGCATCCTGGGCGCCGTCGGCCACGCGCACCTGGGCGTTGGTGATGCCGGCGCGCTGCAGGTTGGTGCGCGCCAGATCGGCCAGGGCGGGCACGATTTCCAGGGAGAGCACGCTGGCGGCCTTGCGGGCCAGCAGCGCGGCCATGTAACCCGAACCTGCACCGATTTCGAGCACGCGGTCGGTCGGCAAAATCTTCAGGTCTTGCAGCATGCGGGCCTCGACCCGGGGCGGCAGCATGCTGTGGCCCAGGCGCACGGCTTCTTCTGCATTGCTGCCCAGCAGGGGCACCTCAAGATCCATGAAGGCCAGATTGCGGTGGGCTGCGGGCACGAAGTCTTCGCGGTGCACATCGGCCAGCAGGTCCAGCACGCCGGCGTCCAGCACATTCCAGGGGCGGATCTGCTGCTCGATCATGTTGTAGCGGGCCTGTTCAATCGGGTCGCTGATGTTGGCAGACGTGTTCAGAGGCATGTTCATGGAATCTCTCCAGGGGAAGGCGGGTCAGGACAAACCCTTGATTTTAGGGGGCACGGTGGCTGGCTGGCCGCGGCCCAGGCGGGCAAGTGCCCAGCGGGCCAGGTCGTCCATGTAGCAATACACCACCGGAACCACCACCAGCGTCAACAGCGACGAGGTGATCACGCCGCCGATCACGGCCTGGCCCATGGGCGCACGCTGTTCGGAGCCCTCGGACAGCGCAAACGCCAGCGGCACCATCCCAAAGATCATGGCCAGCGTGGTCATGAGGATGGGGCGCAGCCGCACGCGGGCGGCCAGCAGCAGGGCCTCGGCCCGGGGCAGGCCGGGCACGGTATGGCCTGCCTCGTCGATATGCTCCTCGCGGGCGCGGATGGCAAAGTCCACCAGCAAGATGGCGTTCTTGGTGACCAGGCCCATGAGCATGACCACGCCGATGATGGAGAACATCGACAAGGCGGAGCGGAACATCAGCAGCGCCAGCACCACGCCGATCAGCGTGAGCGGCAACGACGTCATCAGCGCGAGCGGCTGCAAGAAGCTCTTGAACTGGCTCGCCAGGATCATGTAAATGAAGACGATGGCCAGCACCAGCGCCGAGATGGCGTAGCCAAACGATTCCGCCATGCTCTTGGTGCTGCCGCTGAACTGGTAGCTGTAGCCGGGGGGGAAAGCGATGCTGTCGAGCGATTTCTTGATGTCGCTGGACACCTCGCCCGCCGAACGGTCGGCCACGTTGGCCGTCACGGCGACCTCGCGCGTAAGGCTGCGCCGGTTGATCTGGTTGGCGCCGGTGGATTCGGTCACCCGGGCCACCTGGTTCAGGCGCACGATGCGGGTGCCCCCATCGGCCGCCGCCAGGGCAAAGGGCAGGCGCTCCAGGTCCTGGGGTGCGGTGCGGGCCTCGGGCGCCAGGCGCACATTCACGTCATAGGTCTGGTCATCGGGGGCGCGCCAGTTGCCCACCGTGGTGCCGGCCACCAGGGTGCGCAGCGAAGCGGCCAGCTGGGCCACGGAAATACCCAGGTCCGAGGCCGCGTCGCGCTGCACATCGAGCGCGATCACGGGCTTGTCGGGCTTGGCGCTGGTATCGAGGTCGACCAGGCCCGGAATGCCGCGGACCTTCTCGGAAACGATTTTCGTCAGGCGCTCGAGCTCCTGCAGATCGGGCCCCTGCAGCGAAAATTCCACCTGCTTTTGGCCGCCCACGGGGTCGAGCAGGCCGACATGGGTGACGGTGATGCCGGGCACCTGTTGCATGCGCGTGCGCAGCGCGCCCGAGAGGGTGTCCACGCTGCGGCTGCGGTCCTTGCGGTCCACCAGGCGCACATAGATGCTGGCGTACATCTTGCCCTGCGCGCTGCCGGTGTTGAGGGTGGCCAGCGTGTAGCGCACCTCGGGAAATTCGCGCAGGATGCCTTCCACCTGGCGTGCCTTGGCCTCGGTGGCTTCCAGCGAAGAGCCCACGGGCGTATAGAAGTTGACCGTGGTTTCAGAAAAATCAGCCTTGGGCACAAACTCGGTGCCCAGCAGCGGCACCATGAAAACGCTCAAGACAAAGATGGCCAGCGCAATGCCCAGGGTGGCTAATTTGTGCACCAGCGACCAGCGCAGAATGCCCTGGTAGGCCTCTGCCAGGGCATCGGTGGCGCGGTCGAACCAGCCCGTGACGCGGCCGATGGTCTTGTCGTAGAACGAGACGGGCGCGGTGCGCGGCTGTCCAGGCGTATGGGCATGGATGCTGGGGTCGTGCCAGATGCTCGACAGCATGGGGTCGAGCGTGAAGCTGACGAACATCGAAATCAGCACTGCGGCCACGATGGTGATGCCAAACTCATGGAAGAACTTGCCGATGATGCCGCCCATGAAACCGATGGGCATGAACACGGCCACGATGGACAGCGTGGTGGCCAGCACGGCCAGGCCGATCTCCTGAGTGCCGTCCATGGCCGCGTTGTAGGCGCTTTTGCCCATCTGCACATGGCGCACGATGTTCTCGCGCACCACGATGGCGTCGTCAATCAAGAGGCCCACGCACAGCGAGAGGGCCATCAGTGTGATCATGTTGATGGTGAAACCGAACAGGTTCATGAACAAGAACGTGCCGATCAGTGCAATAGGCAACGTGAGGCCGGTGATGACCGTGGAGCGCCACGAGTTCAAAAACAGAAAGACGATCAGCACCGTGAGCAAGGCGCCCTCGATCAGGGTCTGGCGCACGTTGTTCACGGCCACGCGGATGGGGCGGGCGCTGTCGCCAATGGTTTCCAGGCGCAGGCCAGGCGGCAGCTGGTTGCGCAGTTCGGCCACGGCCGCGTTCAGGCCGTCCACCACTTCGATGGTGTTTTCACCCTGCGATTTCTGCACCGACAGCAGCAGTGTGCGCTGGCCGTTGTACAGCGCCAGGCTCTCGACCTCTTGCGCGCCGTCCTGCACGCGGGCCAGTTGCTCTACGCGCACGGGTGCGCCCCCGCTGGCTTGGCCGGCGGCTCCTGTGCCCTTGCGCGTGACGATGATGCGACCAAAGTCTTCGGGCCGCTGCATGCGCGCATCGATCTGCACCACGCGTTCCTGCGCCAGCGAGCGGATGGCGCCCACGGGCAGATCCTGGTTTTCGTTGCGCACGGCAGTGGCCACCTGGTCGGGCGTGACGCCAAAGGCTTCGAGTGCCTGCGGGTTCAGATAGATGTTGATCTCGCGCTTGGTAGCGCCCGCCAGGTTGACAGCGCCCACACCGCGCACGTTTTCCAGCCGCTTCTTGAGCGTCTGCTCGGCCCATGTGGTCAGCTCGACAGCGGACGGCGCCGTGGTTGCGGCCTTGTCGTCGGGCACTACCGCCAGCGACCATACGGCACGGCTGGCCGGGTCAAAGCGCAGCACGCGCGGCTCTTTGACCTCGGTGCGCAAGGTGGGGCGAACAATGGCCACCTTTTCGCGCACGTCTTCGGCCGCCTTGCGCCCGTCAATGTGCAGCTGGAACTCGATGATCACCACCGCCGTGCCTTCGTAGCTGCGCGAGGTGAGGGCGTTGATACCGGCAATCGAGTTGACGCCTTCCTCGATCTTCTTGGTGACTTCGCTTTCCACGATTTCCGGCGAAGCGCCGGGATAGTCCACCGTGACCACCACCACCGGAAAGTCGATGTTGGGAAACTGGTCCACCTTGAGCCGCTGGTATGAAAATAGACCTAGCACCACGATGGCGAGCATCACCATGGTGGCGAACACCGGGTTTTTCAGGCTGACTTTGGTGAACCACATGACTGGTTACGGCGCGGCGCGCGCTGCAGGGTTTGCGGCTGTGGCCGGGGCTGGAGGCGGGTTGTCTAGGATGCGCACCGCAGTGCCCTCGCGCAGCAAGCCCATGCGCCCGGCCACTACCAGCGTGCCATCGGGCGCGCCGTCGATCGCCACCAAGGTGTCGCCCCCCACCACGGCCCGCTGGCCCGTCTTTACGGGCAGGTACACCACGCGGCCGTTCTGCACTGCCTGCACGTAGGGCGCCGGCCGGTCGGTGCGCACGGCATCGAGTGGCAGCGCCAGCACATCGGCGTGGCCCGTGTCGAGCGTGCCCTGCACAAACAGGCCCTGGCGCAGCTGCGAGGCGGCTGCGCCCTGACGGACGTCCAGGTACACCGGCACGGTGCGGCTGCCGGCCTGAGCGCTGGGGTTGATGCGTGCCACCGTGGCCTCGATGGGGGCGGCTACGCCATCGATCCGCAGGTGAGCCTTTTGTCCCACGCGCACGGCCAATGAGTCGGCCGGGCTCAGCAGGGCTTCGAGTTCGAGGCGGGACAGGTCCACCACCTCGACGATGCGCGTGTCCACCGCCACACGCTCGCCAGGCTGCGCGAGCCGTTGCGACACCTGACCCGTCAGCGGGCTGCGCAGCACGGTGTCGTCGAGCGATTTGCGCGCCACATCGGCTGCGGCCAGCGCGGCCTGGTAGCTCGATTGCGCGGCCTCCAGGTTGGCCTGCGAGGTGACCAGGGCCGTGGCAGAAATAAACCCCTGCTCCACCAGGGCGCGGTTGTTGGCGAACTGGCGCTGGTTGATGTCCACCTGGGCCTTGGCGGCATCGGCCTGTTGCTGGGCCTGGCGCAGGCGGGCGCGTGCCTCGGTGCTGTCAATGCGGGCGATTTCCTGCCCGGCGCGCACGCGGTCCCCCTCGCGCAAGGCCAGGCCCTGCAGCTCGCCGGCCGCGCGGGCCTTGACCATGGCGGATTCGACTGCGCGCAGCGCGCCCGACACGGGCACGGCGAGGGCAATCCTTTGCCGCTGCACCGTGACCCGTTCGCCCGGCGCCAGATCGAGCGTGGTTTCTTTGTTTTGCGCACTGGCTTCGGCCAGCGCCTTTTGCTGCGCCTGCCGCACGGCCAGGGCGCGCCAGACACCGCCCCCCACCAGCAGCAACGTGATGGCGACGAGCGCCCAGGCAATCCAGCGTTTCATGGTGTCAGACCGGTGGAGGTGGAGGGGGAGGAGGGCGCAGCCCCGTGCAGGCCGTGCAGAAGGTTGTCGGCTTGCATGGCCAGGTATTTTTCGGGGTCCAGATCCAGGGCCTTGGGCACGCAGGCGCCCATGGAGTGCTTGCACAGCACGAGAAAAATCATAGGGGCCATGACCAGATACACCGCGTAGTCCAGGTCGAGCGGCCGGAACTCCTGGCGGTCCACGCCGCGCTGCAGGATGCGGCGGATCAGCGCCTGGCCAGGGACCAGCACTTCATGCTGGTAGAACTGGGTGATTTCGGGAAAATGGTGCGCTTCGCTGAGCATGAGCTTGGTGATGCCCGAGGCCTTGGTGTTGCCGATGCGCTCCCACCACACCTTGTAGCAATAGCGCAGCAGGTCGTCGGTGTGGCCCTCGAAGCTGTCGAGCTCAATCGCCCATTCGGCAAATCGGCCTGCGATGTTTTCGCGCACTGCGGCCTTGAACAGCTCTTCCTTGCTGGAAAAATACAGAAACAGCGTGCCCTTGGACACCCCCGCACGCGCCGCTACTTCATCGACCCGCGTGGCCGCAAAGCCTTTTTCGACGAACAGCTCCAGCGCGGCCTCAATGAGTTCGCCGGGGCGCGCGTCCTTGCGGCGTTCGCGTTTGGCTGCCGGGGTGAGTGGCGAGGAGGTGGCTGGGTGCATTTTTAATGACTGACTGGTTAGTAATGTACTGAGCGCCTGCTGCAGCGTCAATTCATAATGTTGAGTTGCCCATCCCACCGAAGTAGAGAAAATTCCATGACACAGCAAACCATCACCCTGGGCGGCGGCTGCTTTTGGTGTACCGAAGCGGTTTTTGACCGCGTGCGCGGCATCGTTGATGTGGAAAGTGGCTACTGCAACGGCCAGGTGCCGCACCCGACCTACGAGCAGGTGTGCACCGGCGACACCGGCCACGCCGAAGTGGTGCGCCTGACGTTCGACCCCGCCGTCATCAGCGTGCGCGAGATCTTCGAGATCTTTTTCGCCACGCACGACCCCACCACGCTGAACCGCCAGGGCAACGATGTCGGCACGCAATACCGCAGCGGCATCTATTTTGAGAACCCCGAGCATGGCGACATCGCCAACGACATGATTCGCCAGATGTCGCAAGACCAGCTTTTTGGCGCGCCGGTGACCACCGAGGTGCAGCCCCTGCGCAATTACCATCCTGCCGAGCACTACCACCAAGACTATTACGCCAACAACCCTTTGCAGGGCTACTGTGCGTATGTCGTGGGCCCCAAGGTGGAGAAATTCCGTAAAACCTTTTCCCGTTTTTTGAAAGACCAATGAGGCCGAAGGCTTGGGCAAACCCGACACTTCGGCTTGCCAAGGAAACACCACCATGAAAATAGCACTTGCCATCGTTACCCTTGCCCCCCTGCTGCTCGCCGCCGCACTGGCGCAGGCACAGCCGCATTCGGACAAGGAAACCAGGGCAGACATCGAACGCCACCGCGCCATGGCCGCTGCGCACGAGGCCGCCGCCAAATGCCTGGAATCGGGCAAGGGCCAGGATGCCTGCCTGAAAGAACTGCAGGCCGCCTGCAAGAGCATTGCCATCGGCAAATACTGTGGCATGAAGCACGCGCACTGACGTCCTTGCGACAGCAAAGGCTTTTCACCGCCGACCACAGCGCCATGCAGAACCCGCGCCGCTTCCTGCATTCCATCCTGCGCCTGCGCCAGGGTGTTGGCCTGCTGTGGCTGCTGCTGGCCCTGGTCTGGGCGCCCACCCTGGGCCGCCTGCACCAGGCGGTGCATGGTGCGCCGCAGGCTTTGCACCACCAGGCCGAGCATTCAGCGGCGTCGGCGGACGGGGCACGCCAGTTTCTGCTCCCCCTCCTGGCACACCACACCCCGGTGGACTGCCTTTTGTTCGACCAGCTCGCGCTGGCCGACACCGCCCTGGGTGCCACCCAGGCGCTCCCGCCCGCGGCGCCCGCCGTGCTGCGCTCACCCTGGCAGGCCGCAGGCATGGCGGTACGCCATGTGGTGCTGTTCCACGCCCGGGGGCCGCCCCCGCAGGCGCTGGTCTGACCGGTTCGGCCCATCGCGCCCCGGTGCAATTACTCCTGAATTCATAGCTGTAAGCGCTTATTAATCAAGCGCTACAGGCCTATTTTCTTTGAAGCCGTGGCATGCCCATGGCGACTGCGTCACCGCGTGCCCGCGCCGGGCGGGCGGGCGCGTTGCCGGCCGTGTCGCAAGCACAAATACTGTTTTATGCAACAACCCCATTCGACCCCTTTCCTGCCCATGCTGCGCCCCGTGGCCGTGGCCGCCATGCTGGCCACTTCGGGCATCGCCCAGGCCCAGAGCAGCGCGATACAAACCCTGCAAACCTCTGGCACAAGTCTGCCTCCCGTAACCGTCTCTGCCAGTGGCCTGCAGCTGGGCGCCAGCGAGTTGGCCACGCCTGTCACCGTGCTCGAGGGTGATGCGCTTGTGCGCCGCCGTGAGGCCACCCTGGGGGAAACCTTGAACAGCGAACCCGGCATCACCAGCAGCCACTTTGGTGCGGGCGCCAGCCGCCCCATCATTCGGGGCATGGACGGTCCGCGCGTCAAGCTGCTGAGCGACGGTGCCGAGCTGCACGACGCCTCCAGCGTCAGCCCCGACCATGCCGTGGTCTCCGAGCCCATGCTGGCCACGCAGATCGAAGTATTGCGCGGCCCCTCGGCCCTGGCGCACGGCAACGGCGCCGTGGGCGGCGTGGTCAATGTGCTCGACGGCAAAGTGCCCACTGCCATCCCGCCAAAGGGCATGGAGGGCAGCGCCGAACTGCGTGCCAACTCCGGCGCGCGCGAAGGGGCAGGGGCCTTCTCGCTCACCGGCGGCACGGGCCACCTCGCGGTGCATGTGGAAGGCATGGCACGGGATGCCGGCGACTACCGCGTGGGCAAGGGCTGGGCGCCCGAGGGCGCGCCCACCCGCAAGGTGCTGGGCAGCTTCAACCGCACCGATACCGGCAGCGTGGGCTTGTCGTGGGTGGGCGAGCAGGGCTATCTGGGCGCGGCCTACACCCGCCAGAACGCCAAATACGGACTGCCTGGCCATGAACACAGTTTTGAAGGCTGCCACGCCCATGGCAACCAACTGCACTGCGGCGGCCATGCGGGGGAAGAGGGTGATGCCCATGCGAACGAGACCGCGCATGGAGCCTTGCCCGTGGTCGATTTGCGCAGCGAGCGTTTTGACATACGGGGCGAGCTGCGCAACCCATTCGCCGGTTTTGCCGCCCTGCGCCTGCGCGCTGGCGTTACCGACTACCGCCACGACGAAATCGACCAGGGCGTCGTCAGTACCACCTTCAAGAACAAGGCCTACGACACGCGCATTGAACTGCAGCACCAGCCCATCGCAGGCTTCAAGGGGATTTTTGGCTTGCAGACATCGCAGCGCAAGTTCAGCGCCGATGGCGAAGAAGCCTATGTGCAGCCCACCATCACGCGCAAGACCGGCCTATTTGCGCTGGAAGAGTACCGCCTGGGCGACTGGCGCTTCGAGGCGGCCCTGCGCCATGACCGCCAGACCGCCGAAGCCCAGGCCAGCGGCATCACAAGCAGCCACAACGGCAGCTCGGCATCGCTGGGCGCGCTGTGGAAGTTCACGCCCGGCTACCAGGTGGGCGCCTCGTTCACCCGCGCCAGCCGCGCCCCGTCGGCCGAAGAGCTGTACGCGCGCGGCCTGCACCTGGCCACCAGCACCTACGAACGCGGCAACGCCGACCTGCGCCTGGAGACCTCGCAGAACATCGACCTCAGCCTGAAAAAGACCAGCGGCGACACCACCTTGGGCGTGAGCGTGTTCAGAAACCGCATCAGCCACTACATCTATGGCCGCACGCTCGATGCAGTCGATGGCCTGCAACTGCTGCAGTACAGCCAGGCCGATGCCACCTTCACCGGCATCGAAGGCCAGGTGCGCCAGCGCATCACGCGCAACCTGGGCGTCACCCTGTTCGGCGACACCGTGCGCGCCAAACTCGACGGCGGCGGCCTGCTACCCCGCATCCCGGCGACTCGCGCAGGGTTGCGCCTGGACGGCAACTGGAACGCCTGGGAAGGCCAGGTCGAATGGGTGCAGGTGGCCCGCCAAAACCGCGTGGCCCCGTTCGAAACCGCCACGCCCGGTTACGGCATGCTGAACCTGGGGGTGAGCTACAACGGCCAGTTCAGTGAAGGCACGCCGTGGCAGGTGTACCTGAAGGCCAACAACCTGACCGACCGCTTGGCCTGCGCACACACCTCCTTCATCAAGACCGCCGCGCCTTTGATGGGGCGCAATGTGACAGTGGGGGTGAGGGTGGCGTTTTGAGGCCGGTGATGGAATGCCTCCAGGCGTGATGCTCCCCATCGAAATAGGCTGGCTGTAGCGCAATGGTGCGGCCGCCTGCAGGTCTGGCAGGTGGCCGCGACCTGACTTGGTGATCCTGCCAAAAGGGCTCCTTGCCATGCTGGGGCCGGTTTGCATGGCAATCCACCTATCAGCAAGGGCAAGGTGATCGCCCGAACGTCTGTGCTCTTGCAGGTTCTAGTTGTTCTTCGACGATGCAAATAAGAAGTGACAAGGATCAAAACATTGGGTAAAAACCATGTTTATCAAATTGTTAATTCTGTGATGGCTTGTCTTTTTTGACCTGCCAGCGGGGCCCGCTCACTTCGCCATTGCGCCTGACCGCTGCCCACGAACCAGCACCAGCACCAGCACGCTGTGGCAAGCCAGCGAACAGCGTCAGGCTCAAGTCTTTCAATTGCTGCATAAATCATAGCTGCTAGCGCTTGATATATAAGCACTAGAGTCATAAAGCGATACAAATTTTTTCAGGATCTTTTCATGTCCACCAGTCAGCTGCCCAGCCGCACCGAAATCGTCTTTGTGTTCGATGACCTGCCCGACTGGCAGACGCTGGCTGCCGCGGCGCCCGAGGGGGCCGAGGTTGTGGTGCTGAGTAGTGCGCAAGATGGCCTGGCGCAGATCGTGGACCACCTGCAGGGCCGCAGTGGCGTGGATGCGATCCACGTCTTGAGCCACGGTGATGTGGGCCAGGTGCAGTTAGGCAACACATTGCTTGACAGCGCCGGCGTGGCCGCGCGCAGCGACCTGCTGGCACGCATCGGCAAGTCGCTCTCGGCCGATGCGGACATTTTGCTGTACGGCTGCCAGACTGGTGCCGACGATGCCGGGCGCGATTTTGTGCAGGCGCTGGCCAGCGCCACCGGAGCGGATGTGGCCGCATCCAGCGACCTGACCGGCGCCTCTGCGCGCCAGGGCGACTGGGCCCTGGAAGTGCAGCAAGGGCAGATCGAGACCACGGCCATGGCGCCGAACGCCTACCAGGGGCTGCTGGCAGCATTCACCGATACCTACAGCAACGATTTTGGCTCAGACAAAACCTTGTTTTCCAGCACGTTAGGGGGGGTGGGCTTCACCTACAGTTTCAGTGCCGATGGGGGGGGGGCACGTTCTCCTCGTTCGGCGAATCGATGATGACGAATTCGACGATTGTCGATGTCGGATCCCTTGAGCAATTCACCATAAAGCGCGCCGACGGCGCCGATTTCACCTTCAGCCACATCGATGTTGACAACAGAGATCCGGACGCCCAAACGGTTACGGTGGCGGGTTATCTTGATGGAGTGCTAACGGGCATCCCCAAGCCTGTCAACGCCGGCTCCATCAGCACGCTGGATTTCGGTACCCTGCGGGTGGACGAAGTACGCATCTCGTCGGTCAACTTCAGCTTTGTGTTTTTCGACAACTTTCAAGGCGATACCAACCCGCTGCCCACCATCACCAGCGCCACTTACGATGCCAACACGGGCATCCTGTCGGTCACTGGCACCAACATGGCCACCGGCGAGACCATCGACGTGAGCAAGCTCAGCCTTGCAGGCCAAGGTGGCAGCTACACACTGACCAGCGACAACGTCACCGCCAGCAGCGCCACCGCTTTTTCGGTCACGCTCAATGCCGCCGACAAAATTTCAGTCAACGGCCTTCTCAATAAGAACGGCATTGCAGCGGTCAGCGGCACCACTTTCAACCTCGCGGCTGCTGCCAACTGGGATATCACCGTATCCGCAGCTGAGGATTTGACGGGCAATGGTGTCACCGTCTCCAATGTTGCGGCGCCCACGATCACCTCGGCCGCATACGATGCCAGCACGGGTGTTTTCACGGTCACCGGGACCAACCTGGTCAGGACCGTGGGGGGCACCAATGACATCTCCGTGTCAACGATCATCATCACGGGTGAAGGGGGGCAGACACGCTCGCTTTTCGTCACCAGTCCTGTCGAAATCACCGACGCCACTAGCTTCAGCTTCACCCTGGCTGGCGCAGACCTTGCGGCCGTGAAGGCCCTGTTCAATAAAAACGGGGGCAGTTCCACCAGTGGCACCACCTACAACCTGGCCGTTGCAGATGACTGGAACAGCGTCATTACGGGTGGAAACATTGCAGACGGCACCAATCCCGTCACCGTCTCGAATGTTGCGGTGCCCGCCATTACCAGCGCCACCTACGACACCACCACGGGCCATTTGGTTGTGACGGGCACGGGGTTCAGCGCGCTCAATGGCCTCACCAATGACATC
>Ga0116174_10003529_pt1 | contig 12798 bp, 10 predicted proteins | sample AD_UKC087_MetaG_FD_89801 | JGI IMG/M metagenome (GOLD analysis project Ga0116174, IMG submission 89801) | Active sludge microbial communities of municipal wastewater-treating anaerobic digesters from USA - AD_UKC087_MetaG | ecosystem: Engineered > Bioreactor > Anaerobic > Digestate | place: USA...
ATCGACCCCAGGAACCCCGTCGAGAACGGCGTCAAGTACGAGATAATAACCTCGCCGAACTTCATATCCTACGCCGTCGAGAACGGCTGGTACGATCCCAACTCAGGCAAGCCCTTCAGGGCCTCGGAGATATACGCAAACCGCGTCAACTCCCACAACAAGCGCGAATGGCGCGTTTTCGACCTGGTGGCGCCGTCCCTGAAGCTGCCCGACAACGCGCCCGAGTACCCTTATTGCGTGAAGCCGGACAAGCTCCTTTCGGTACATGACATATTCCGCATCTCAGGCGACCATTACGAAGGAACCCAGTATGACCTCACCAAGGGGCCGCTCGCCGGACCCTATGGCGACCCTCTCAACAACTACGGGCTTGGCGGAAGGCCCAGGCCGATAGGAATACCGGCGACCTGCTACCTGCAGATAAGCCAGGTCAAGTCGTGGCTGCCTACGGCATTCAAGGGCATAGTCTGGTACGGCTACGGCTCTGTCGGGCATACTTTCCTCACCCCGCTGTTCCCGTTGATGGAGAAGCTGCCGGACCTCTACAGCATAGGTTCCAGGTACGACATCTACAGGCGCGACTCCGGATGGTGGATCAACACCGGCGTACAGGCGATAATCGGCCTCAACTACGCGGCGTCGATGCCGGTGGTGAATGCACTCAGGGAGCCTAAGATGGCGACCGTGTACAAACAGATGGCCGAGCTGCAGGACGTGGCGGCCAAGATGTACCCATCGGACCCGAAGGGCGCGATATCGCTTCTCAGCACCTTCTGCTACAACACATCGATAGGCTGGTTCAACGACTGGCTGAAGCTCGGCGACCAGCTGATGCAGATGCACTGGAGACAGACTACATGGCCGCAGTGGTGGAGGGACTGGTCCAACCCTGCAATCAACACAGAGATAACGAAGTACCTGGGCAAATAGGTCAGTTGCCGCTCCATCGCAAAGAAGGCCCGGCTCCCTCCGGGCCTTCTTTCCATATATCGGCCATATCGGGCGATCCGTTTCATCACCACACCAAGCCATAACCGATGGACTTCGAAGTCCGGTTTACGCAGACCCAGGATGGGGATTCATCGTCAGCGACGGCCTGCAGCCTTATGCATCGCAGATTCCCGCTTGAATGAGCCTTCAAAGGACACCCACCCTGCCTCCCCCTGGGCTTATGAACACGACGCTTCACCAATCAATCGCGTCCTGCTGGACATGTTGCGAGGCAGCCTTTCCACTGTGTCATCCCTATTGCCATCGCTTCTGGGGCAGCGAAAAAGAAGCCCCGGGCTTTTCGCCCGGGGCTTCATCGCTGTTTTCAGCTGCCCTTATTTCCCCGGCATGCTGGTGAAGCCGATCAGGTCGTTCCACCACTGCGGGAACGGGGTGGTCTTCAGGTTGGTCGAACCGAACACATACTTGCCCAGCAGCCTGTCTCCCAGGAGCAGCCAGTCTTCGTGCCATGCGACGGCAGTCGAGTAGGCGAACTCGCTGATGAGGCTCAATGCTGCCTTGGGGTTGGTCTTATAGAGCTCGGCCGCCTTGTCCTGCAGGAGCGGCACCATCGTGTAGAGCATGTCCATGCGAGGCTGCCTGAAAGCCTTTATGTCGGCGCTCGCTGCCTGGTACTTCAGGGTGGCGATCTCCTGCACGTAGGTGTTCGCCCACCATCCGGAGTCGCGCCTGAATTCCTCGTAGCGGCTTCCGACCTGGTAGAACTTCGGCAGGCTGCTCATCGCGGCCCACAGCGGGGTTAGGTATGTGGTGTCCGGTGCTCCGTATCCGTACCAGACTACGCCCTTGATCGGATCAGGCAGCCATGCCTTGGTCTGTCCGATCATGAGGTAGCAGGTCCTGTGCATGTTGATTGTGCGCTCCCAGCTGCCGCCGCGTGGGTCTGAGTTGGGGTATCTGAGCGGGTTGCCCCACGGTCCTGCCGCGGCGCCGACGCTCATGTCATATTCCGTCCCCTTGTAGTAGTCGGCCTTGATGTTCCATACGTCCTGTACCGACAGCGGCTTCTCAGGCTTCACCGAGAGGGGGAACCTCTTGTCGGTCGATACCAGCTTGAGGGAAGGGGCTACCAGGTCCAAGGCGCGCCACTCGCGCCTGGTCGAGTACACGCCGTCGTACGGCGCGTAGTTCTCCCAGCAGAGGAACGGCTTGCCGGACTTGGGGTCGTACCAGCCCTTCTCAGTCGCAAAGGAGATGAGGTTGGGGGAGCCGAGGTAGTTGGCGGGGTCGTTGAGGTTGACTTCGCCGATCCTTGCCCTGTTGGCGGCCACGAAGAAGTGGTCGTCGGGCATCCTGACCGCCGCCCATATATCGCGGCCGTATGCCTCGAATATCCATACTTCCTTGCCGTCGGCTATGTTGATGGTCTCACCGGGTCCGAGCCAGCCGTACTTCTCGATGAGCCCGCCCATAATAAGGACGGCCTCGCGGGCGGTCGCGGCGCGCTCGAGCGCTATGTCCTGGGCCAGCCAGCAGTCGACCACGCCCGGGCTGTTGGACACCATCGTTGCGTAGATGTCCTTCTCGCGGTCGTTCCTGCGGTCGTAGCTGAATGTGGCTTCGCCCATGGAGACGCCCATCTCGTTCATGAAGGAGTAACGGGAGTGCAGATATGTGTAGGTCTTCTTAGGCTGCGGGATTTCTCCTACGACCATCGCCTGGCCGTTCCTGTTCTTCGTGTAATCGACCTTCGGCCAGCTGCCGTAGTCTATGTAGTCGTGCCCGTCGATGACCAGGGGCCTTGTCGCACCGTCAGGCTGTTCTCCGCCCTTGAGGATCCAGAGCCTGAAGTCCGCCACTGTCGAGTCGTCGTTGTGTGTGACCATCGTCGAGCCGTCAGTGGATGCCTTGTTGCCTACGGCCACTATGGTGCAGGCGTAGCTTGCTGTGCTGATCGCAAGGACCATCGCCACGGCGATGGTAAGAAGCAATGCCTTCTTCTTTAACCACATGATCTTTTTCACTCTCCCTTTCTTGTTTGATTGACCAAGTTGTCTCTTGCCCTCTCTCCTCCTGTCTTGCAGTATGCCCGGGCCCTATCGCATGCCGTCGCCATGTTCCGGCGGGTTCCATAGGGTCCCTTCAGAGCTGCCTTCCCGGCAATCCGTCCCGCCATTACAATTATACTTGTATGGGCGGTTTTATAAAAACGGATTCTGGCGGAAAGCAATAAAGCCCGCATCTTGAGGGCCCCTTAAAACCCCACTTAAATGCTTTTTCAGTTTCAGGCGCGCAGCCGACGGGGCTTGATGCCGCCGGAATGCTTGTACGAATATCCGGCCAAGCCGTCCAATTCGCCGGCTTGCTGGCAGGTTAACGACGATTTGTATAGAATAATATATTTTGCTATATGAACAATCCGCAATCAATCTGCAGAGGGAAGGTGAGCTGTGTGGCCTCCCCGGCCGGCTATCCGAAATGGCGTAGCCTGTTGCGCTACAATCCGCTCGCCCGCCTGAGGCTTTCAGCCAGGACAGGCTTCGAGCACGTAATAGAGGACGGCTATTCCACCGATGTGCTCGGATGGCTGGGAGAATCCTGGACCGTCTTCAAAAGCTGCTGGAAGCACGCCTCATTGGCGTCTATCCCGAGCATGGCGGCGGCTTTTGTCGCCATATACCTCTTCTACAGGCAACAGGGGCGCGCGACCAGCACGGCCGAGGTCCTCTTCGGTTCCTATATCAGGACGATATTCATGATGTCCCTGTCGACGCTGCCTTCCTTCATAGCTCTCGGATCTCTCGTAAAGGGCAAGGAGCCGTGGAAGGATTATGCCGGGGCAGTAAAGAGGCTGCCCGGCATAATCCTGATTACTGCGGCCACCTGGTCCCCGCTCGTGTACAGCGGATTCATGCTGGAGATGGGTTCCACGATCAGATGGTGGGCCGTGCCCCTTGCCCTGTACCTGGCTGTAGGTTACTCCTTCGCGCACTTCCTTGCGGTGGACGGTCCAATGGATTTCTGGACGGCCATGGAGACCAGCAGGAGGGCAGTCAGCCGCAACTGGTTCGGGATCGCTTCCATGTATGCGATATTCTACGTGGCGGCTTGGGTGTTCTCCGCGGCCTTGTCCATGATACCCGGGGTGATGTCAACCATGGTAGCCGTGGAGGAACTGACCGTAAAGATGAGGACCGACCCCATAAACATAATGCTCGGCTTCTCGAACGCATTCATGGCGGGGCTCTTCTACATCTTCCTTATGTACTTCCAGATAGCCCTCGCCACGGCTTATGTAAGGATCTTCCGGCCTGTGGGCTATACTAGGGGCCGTTGAGAGGGCTTTCGCCCCGGCGGCCTGACAGGAGGTCGAAACATGGATATCCATGAGATGATGCAGAAGGCAGTGAAGCTGGAATCTTCGGACCTGCACCTGGTCGCGAACATGCCCCCCCTACCTTAGGATCGGGCAGAAACTGAGGCCCCTTACCGACAAGAAGCTCTCCGCTTTCGAGGTGGAGGGAATCGTCTACTCGATGATGAACGAGAGCCAGAAGGAGCGCTTCATAGTGGACATGGAGCTGGACTTCGCCTTCGAATCCCCGGGGGCCGGCAGGTTCAGGGTGAACGTCTACAAGCAGATGGGGAAGGTCGGCTGCGCCTGCAGGTACATACCCGAGATAGTCCCGAAGCTAGAGGCCCTCAGCCTCCCGGTTCCCGTGCTCAAACAGCTCGCCAGCCTGCCGCGAGGGCTAATCCTGGTCACCGGGCCTACGGGATGCGGCAAGACCACGACCCTGGCGGCCATGATCAACTACATCAACCAGAACTTCAAGTACAACATAATGACCATAGAAGACCCAGTGGAATACGCCCACAAGAACAACCTGTCGATAATAAACCAGAGGGAGGTCGGGACCGACACCCTGAGCTTCAACGACGCCCTGAGGCACGTCTTAAGGCAGGACCCCGATGTCATACTCATAGGCGAGATGAGGGACCTCGAGACGATAAGCATCGCCATAACCGCCGCCGAGACCGGGCATCTGGTCTTCGCGACTTTGCACACCAACGATGCTGTGTCCTCCATCGACAGGATGATCGACGTATTCCCCGAGACCCAGCAGCGGCAGATCAGGCTCCAGCTTTCGACGACGCTGCAGGCGGTCATCTCGCAGCTCCTCATGCCCGTGCACGGGGAGAGCGAGGGCAAGGTGGTCCCCGCAGTCGAGATAATGATATCCAACCCTGCCATAAGGAACCTCATCAGGGAGGCGAAGACCTATCAGATACCCAGCATAATGCAATCCAGCTCCAAGGCCGGCATGATAACCATGAACAAATCCCTCGCCAACCTGTACATGGAAAATAAGATCACGCTGGACGAGGCGCTGTCTCACGCCACCGACATGGACGAGATAAAGAGCCTGCTGAAAGTGTAGGAATGGAGAAAGCCCATCCCATCGTTCTATAATGGTGATGGGCTTTTCATTTTCCCGGGCGGGAAAGATGCAGCCCGGCGGCTATTCGCAATATTGTCACATTGCAACGAACAAAGCGGGGGGCCTTTGCGTCAGAATCAACGGACAGGTCCCCGGCCTGGGGAGTGATACATTGCAATACAGGGCGCTCCAAGACGAACAGTTGGCCGAGAGGTACCTTTCCGGGGATGCTAACGCCATGACCGAGATTTATGAGCGTTATGTAGACAAAGTATACAGGCTGGCTTACTCCAAGCTGGGGGACCATCACGACGCTCAGGACGTGACCTCGAGCGTATTCCTCAAGCTCTGTTCCTACCTGCAGCAGTTCAGGGGGGATTCGAAGCTTTCGACCTGGATCTTTGCGGTCACTGCCAACGCGGCGATCGACTATGCGAGGAAGAAGAAGCCGCAGGAGAGCATGGACAAGGAGATAGGGGGCAAGGACGGGGAGCCGATGGGGCTCCAGTTCGCGGACACGGCGCCCGGCCCCGAGGAAATCGTTGAGAAAGAGGACTTCAAGAGGCACATCAGGTCCCTGGTCGACGGGCTGCCTGAGATGCAGAGGCAGATACTAGAGCTGAGGTTCATAGTTGGCATGAGCTACCAGGAGATATCGGAGGAGCTCGGCATAGAGATGGGCACCGTCAAATCGAGGATCAACAGGGCGGTGGCAGGGCTGAGGGAAGCATATAGAAGATCGGAGATGAAGGACCTTGGAATGTAGCAGATTCCGCGAGCAGATGCCGGAGTACTTCTCCGGCACGATGGAGGCTCAGGATGCGAAGGCGCTTGAGGAGCACGTAGCTTCATGCGCCGAATGCGGCAGCGAGTTCGCGGACTATAAAGTCATGCTTTCGGCGCTTGCCGAGCCCATAGAGGTGCCGAACGAGTTCAAGGCGGCTTTGAGGCACATGGTGGTCAAGGAGGCCAAGAAGCAGGTCCCTTCTGGCAGGACTTTCGGCGAATTCCTGAAAAACCCGTTCTTCAAAGTCCTGATCGGCGCGACTGCCGCGTCTTTGGTCCTGCTCGCGGTGGGTCTGATTTGGTTCGACAAGATATTCCCCAAGGCGCTGCCGGAAACCGTCGTTTCATATGTGGACGACCACGCAGCAGGCCTTGAAACCATAAACAGGAGAGGGCTGGCATCGTTGCTGCCGGCCGATTCCGCAACGGCGGAGGCGAAGCTTTTCGCAAAGTACAGCGACGACATGGCCGAGGCCATGGATGAGAAGGTGGTCTCCATCGGAGGAGAGGTCCTCAACAGCGCCAACAGGTCGAAACCATACGCATTATACGGCATTTCTCCTGACGTGATGTCGTTCTTCGTGAACTACCTGAAGACCCTGGGCCCCGTAGAGGCGTCCCTTCCCAGGATAACCAGCATATCCTCCGACAAGGTGTTCATGATAGTCGAAATCGGGCTTTAGCGAGCATTTAAAGGCGAAGGCCTTCCGGGCGGACCCGGAAGGCCTTTTTTTATCCCTGAAACCTAGTAGAGGGTCACGCCTGCCACAGCCCAGCCACCCCGCTCCGGAACCATGCCCAGCCTGCAGTTGCCTGCCAGGACCGGGAAGTTGCCCACATCGATGATGTAGCCGAACCTAATCGAGACGAAACCCCGCCCCGCCCTGTTGGCCCATATGTCGAATATCCTGATGTTAGCCTTCAGCCTCAGCGACGAGAACAGAACCGACAGCGAGATTACGTCCAGCGACCTGTCGGACAGTCCCTCGTTCTCGACGTACGGTGCGACGCCTGACCTGGAATAGCACATGACGTGTAGTGACGGGTCAGACACGAAGCTGGCTTTCCAGGCGGACAGCGCATCTATGGCGAACCTGGTCTCACCTTCATCAGAGGGCCTCGATCCAGGCAGCTTGTCTTCGGCTGCCGCCCAGGCAAGCCATCGGGCGGACCGGCCGGGCGTGTCGAACGCAGCAGCAAGGTCCCATCCGACATCGGTCCTCAGCATGAGCGTCCTGGCTACTATCGCAGCGGGCTTCATGTTGCTCAAGCCTGGTGAGGAGACCAGCAGGACGACATCTACGGTGGCGGCCGACGGGGAAAACGCCTCCAGGCGGGCCGCCGGCTCCACTTTGAACAGGCCCTGGAAGTCCTCCATGTCAATGAAGGATCCGGGCTTGGGAATCATTAGCGAGTCAAGAGCTGCCGCATCCCTGCCCAGGGATTCCGTCAGCTTCGAATAAGCCGGGTCCCCTTCCCTGCTCCCCCCCGTCAAATCCATGAGGGAGGCAATCCTCTTGCTGAGGTAGCATGCGGGCATGTAGGACCTTGCGAAGCTTTCATCCGATATCCTCTCCACGTAACTCCTAAGCCTGGTCTTTCTTTCCTCCCCCGAGGGATAAAGCACTCCATCCCCCTCGGGTATCAGGTCTATCAGCCTTAAGCCTTCTTCGATGTCGTATCCGCAGAAGCCTATTATGAAGGCCGCGTACTGGTCGCATTCAAGCTCCTGGGAGTACATGTCCTGGGCAGGCTCCGTCAAGAAGCTGTAGCCCATGCCCGACAGCTCTTCGAAAGCTTCGGCGTGGGGCTCGTTGACGGTCCATGTGATCCCGCCCTGGATTACGTAATGGCATGCCCTCAGATGCCTTATCTCATGCGCTAGGGCGAACGCTATCTGGTCGTCCGTGCATCCGGCGGCCAGCATGTAGGATACGTATATGGACCCGTCGGCCTGGGAGTAGGCGCTTACGCCACGCCCGGCGGTTATATACGCGGAGAAGTCCGAAGGGTTGTTCCCGCAAGCCTCGGCCACCAGACCCAGAATGCCAGTCAGCCTGGACATAAGGACCGGGTTTTCTTCATCTATGACGGGCTCAGACGGCGGTATGCTGGCGACAAGCCTGGTCCAGGGCGCATTCGCCGGCAAGCGGGCGTATCGCACAGCCTCGGTTATCCAGTTGTGTCCGTGTTTGGCCGCCCCCTGCATGACAACCTGGGTCAGCTTGCCCCTTTCTTCACGCCCTATCCGCCTTCCGCTTCCTGCGAACTCCGCCAGGGCCTCAGCTTCAGTGGCCGCGTTCTCGTTCCTTACCCCGGTCCTTTCGGTGATGAGCGCCAAAGTGAGAAAGACGGTCACTGCCATCGCGACCGCCGTGAGCATCCTGTTCCTCTTCTTCCTGTCGAGTCCCAACTTACTGCCCGATATCCTCCTGCAACCTCATGCGACAGACGCACCCGCGGCTGCGTCGCGCCGCCTTGTTTCGCAAATGCCCTATGCCTTGATGTGATGGACCGTTATGCAGCCCGGGCCCCCGTGGGCCGCCATGGTCGGCGAAAGAAGCAGTATCTCCACGGCTGCGCCCCTGATGCGTTCCCTTATCCTGTCGGCCGCCGCCCTGGCGGCCTGTATGTCGTCACCGTGGCAGATATAGAATCTGTGCAGCGCGTCGGCGCGCCTTTTGAGTATACCGTCGATGATCAGGTCCACAGCCTGGCCCATGGTCCTGGCTATGCCGTACTTCTCGATCCTCGTGCCGTCTTCGTTGAGCCTCAGCACCGGCTTGATCCTCAGTATGGAGCCGATTATCGCCGCCGTCTTGGAGAGGCGCCCGCTCCTTCTTATGTAGCTGAAGTCGACGGCGATTAGGAAAGACTGCATGTCCGAAAGGGATTCCTTGAGGGACTCCATGATTTCCTCCGCACTCTTTCCAAGCTGCGCCAGCCTTGCCGCCTTCTGCACGAGGTACCGCTGCGCGCCGCAGATGGTCTTCGAGTTCAGCACGGTTATCCTCGCCTCGTCGACCATCCTGGCAGCCATGAGCGCATTCTGGTAAGTACCGGACAGGCCTTCGGATATCGAGATGTGGAGCACGCGGTTCGCCCTTGCCAGAGACGCTTTGAAGGATTCTATGACGTCTCCGAGGTACGGCTGGGACGTAGTGGCCTTGGCCCCAGCTTTCAGAAGGCTGTAGAAGTCTTCGTGGGACATCTCGACCTCGTCCCTGTAGGTCTTGCCGTCTAGGTTAAGGAGCACCGGCGTCACTATGACGTCGAGCTCCTTCTTCTCCTCGTCGCTCAACAGCGCGCAGCTGTCCGTTACTACCTGTACTTCCTTCATTGTCATCCCTTCCGTTATGTGCTAGCGCGGCCCATGTCCCAATGTGCAGCCTATCTTATCTCTTTCTCCATCTCGAACAGGTCCCGGATCGGGATGCCGTCGTTGCCCTTAAGCGGTATGCACGGCTTTATGTCCCTGTACCTTTTGACCTCGTCGAGGTGGACTTCGCAGAAACGGTACCCGAGGCGCTGGAACAGCCTCATGGCATAGGTGTTGTCGTTGGTCGTCATCAGCCACACCCTGGTGCAGCCCGCCGCCCTCGCCGCATCTTCGGCCATGGACATGAGCTGCCTTCCGAGCCCTTCCCCGGGCCTGATCGAATCTAGGGAGACTATCTCGCATTCCCCGCCCTCGATGTAGTAAGTAACGCATGCTATTATCCTGCCGTCTTCCTCGCAGATGAATGCGTCGAGGTCCTTGGCGTGGTAGATCTTCATCTTGGACACGAGATAGTCGCAGCCCCACCTCTCGGTGATGAACTTGGCAAGCGCGTCCCTGTCGTTCGAGTTGACGCTCCTGAACTGCATGGCGACACCTCCCCACAGATAAATCTTACCTGGATTATTTCACATACCGCACTTTCATGCCAGCTCCCGTTGTGCTATCCTTAATTCGCGAAAAATACCGGGATGCAGTATGCACTGGTGAATGCCCTGCTGTTATGATTCAATATCGCGCCGCCTATTCCTTCCGGGCGGCAACATTACCGAGGCTGCTGGCACACAGGCCTCATGGCGAAAGGACGTGGGATGATGACAAGGAGGATAGCCTTACTCCTCATGCTGTTGGTCCTGGCTTCCGCAGTGGGCTTTCTTTATTACCTCTCCGGGCAGGACCCCGAATCGGCTTCTTCCGGGCTGGACCTACTGGGTGGGGAAGAGCATTCCTATGACGACAGCAAGTCGCTTCCGATCGAGGGGGTGGTCACCCTCGACGTTTCCGCGGTCTCGGCCCACATAAGGATCACCTATGAGGACGTATCCCGGATAGAAGCCCATTTCTACGGGACGGCCAGCATCACGGGGGGCTCTCCGTCCCCTGAGCTCACGGTGGCCGTCGACGGGGATGTGGCAAAGGTTTATGCCGAGCCGAGGGGCGGCTCGAGCTACAGGATATTGAGGTCGAATCTGGCTCTGGATGTTAAAGTCCCTGCGGGCTTCGATGGCAACCTGATCGTAAAGGGCGTCTCCGGCGGCATAGAGGTGGGGGATTTCAGGGCCAGCTCCTTCGATGCCGATGACGTCTCTGGGGGCATAACCATCGGCAATGCTTTGATCAAGGGCGCGTTCAGGGCGAATACGGTTTCGGGGAGGATCGAGGCTGAGAGCATAGAGGCAGAGACGATCAACCTCGGCACCGTGTCAGGGAGGGTGGCTCCCGGCAGAGTCTGGGGCAGCGCCTCCATGAAGATGGACTCCATTTCCGGGGCGGTGGAGCTCGAAGTGCCGTCCGACAAAGGATTCAGGCTCAAGGCCAACTCCGTATCCGGAAGCATTTCCTGCGGCCTTCCCGTAGACATAGAGACCTCCAGCCCAAGGAACCTTGTGGGCAAGGTCGGAGACGGATCCTCGCTTCTCGACATAACCACCGTGAGCGGTTCGATAAGGATCAATTCCCAATAGGTCCGAAAGAGGTGCTGACGTAGTGACCGCCTGCCGGAATTCCGGCAGGCGGTCACGTCTACATTGCGATGCCAGTCAATGATATTGCCTCTGGATCTTGGATATGGCTTTCGCCCTCCTCTTGCGCTCCATGAAAGCTGCGGCCTCCGACCCTGCCCTTACGTGCTCTACCTCCTTTACCATCTTCAAGTAGCTCAGGTACCTGCGCTTCTCCAGGTCCCCTTCTTCTACGGCCCGTAGCACCGCGCATCCTGGCTCCTTGGTGTGCGAACAGTCGTCGAAGCGGCAGGCCTGGGCCAGCTCTTCAATATCCGGGAAGGATGAGGAGGCTTCGTGGTCCTCGGAAGTCAACCCGAAAGACCTCACGCCGGGTGTGTCCAGGAACAGGCCTCCTCCGGGCAGCAGGTGCAGTGCCCTGTGGGTCGTCGTATGCCTCCCCTTGGAGTCTACTTCCCTGATGCCCTGCGTCCTTTCCGCTTCGAAGCCCATGAGCCTGTTGAGCAGGGTGGACTTCCCTACGCCGGACGAGCCTACTACTGCAGTCGTGACACCCTTCCTGAAGTAGCGGTCCAATGCCTCAAGTCCCTGCCCCGTCAACGAGCTTATGGCCACCACGTCAGCATCGGGGGCTACGGACTCAGCCTGCATTATCATGCCGTCCCTATCGTCGCAAAGGTCGAGCTTGCTAAGCACAAGGACCGGTACCCCGCCGCTCTTCCTCGCCGACGCCATCAGCCTTTCTATCCTGTTAAGGCTGTAGTTCGCGTTCATCGATACCATGAAGATTAGGTAGTCGAAGTTCGCTGCCACGACGGTCGTCTTCCAATCCACCATCGTGTCCGCCCTCCTGAGTTCGCTGAGCCTGGGCATCACCTCGAGGACCTGTGCGTGCCCCCCTTCAGGGGCAGGCCTTGCCAGGACCCAGTCGCCGGCGACAGGCCTTTCCCCGGAAAGCCCGTCCATGAGGCCCCCTGACAGGGCCGCGTCCAGTTCGCCCGCATCCGAGGCCAGCACGTATCCCAGCCCGTAGTCCTCGAGCACCCTTGCCCTGATGGTTCCGGCGGGCACTCCCCGCCTGCGGTATATATCTTCTACCCTTTCGGAATACCCGTAGTCAGTCAGATTCAATCTATACCCATCCTTTCGTCTCACAGAAGGCCCATCTAACGAGAGAATCCGCAGAGGCACACCTCTGCGGATTCAAGAACGGGACTCATCCGGTCCCACCGCTGCATCGGTTTCCTCTTTCACAGGCTTTGGGCAAAAGCCCTGCCCGCCTCCATCCTACTGGCTGCCTGCCTCGCAAAACCCATGCACAGTCATCGAAAGCCCCCTTCCGTGGAAACGATATCCTGCATTGCCGGCCCCAGCCGCCTGTGGCCTTGCAGGGCCGCTTACTGGCAACATGTTACCACAGTCACGGCGGCTGTCATCATGCATCACAAATAGATTCCCATTGCTTGTCAGGCAATGGCGGGGTTTTCTTCCAGCATCGCTCGCATCTTCGGCCTTGCCCTCTTTGCCGCGATATGCCTGCACCGATGAAGCCTCCTAGAAAAGGTCGAAGTCGATCGTATGGTCCCATATGTTTACGCTGAACTTCCCGGTGGCTATGTCGACAGACCCGCTGACCGACGTCGGGCTGATAACTGGGGCA
>Ga0116174_10003536_pt1 | contig 12786 bp, 6 predicted proteins | sample AD_UKC087_MetaG_FD_89801 | JGI IMG/M metagenome (GOLD analysis project Ga0116174, IMG submission 89801) | Active sludge microbial communities of municipal wastewater-treating anaerobic digesters from USA - AD_UKC087_MetaG | ecosystem: Engineered > Bioreactor > Anaerobic > Digestate | place: USA...
ACCGGACGCGTTTGCGAAACTGACGCAGTCGGAGGCGAGTTCAGGGAAATCAGCAGTCCTGCCTTGAACTTTCTTCAATGATTTTCGGTCGAACGATTGGCCTTACTTAGTTTGCAGGACCATTTGCGCATCTGTTTTGGTTCCGAGAAAATGTGTACCATATCGTCGGACGTCTGGCGAGGTGGTATGCCTTGATCTTGTAGAGAAGTCTTGGCATCCACCACCCCGGCAAATCCAACTCTTTCCACGATCTTGACCACGGAAACGGCGGCGTAAGCGCTTGATTTCGTTAGGTTGCTCTTTTTATTTGTAATTAGGGTTCGGGGTGGCAGACGCGTCGCGCCAGGGCGCTAGCGTTCGATTCTCCGCTTTGGCTCTGTAATTCCAAATACTTACGGCACTCAAATTCCCCGAAAATGTTTTTGTCCATGAAACTTCCGGGGGTGCCGGAGTGTTTGTCAGGCGGGGATGCGTTCAAGGTTCCTGGTTTTGTTCCGATTTCTGGTCAAACTCGGGTGGGGTGGACTTTCCTATGCCATCTGCGGCCAGTAAGGCGGTAGTTTTGGTAAACGACAAAGGTGACTGGTTGGGGGGCTTGTTGAGGTCGCGCATTACGTCTTCATGCGAAGTCCGAATCATTCATCGCCTTCCCTTGTCAGATTCAGGACATTTCGAACGATGTATTCCGACTGTTCCGCGCCGCGTGCGGGATGCCGAAGTACGTCAAGTGCCGCCTGAAGCGCGTCAACGACAGGCCGGCCATCAACGATGACGGCCCCGTCAACGATCGACCGTGAGGATCCCGAGCGCAGATTTCTGGGTTGAACAAGGAACAGGTCCGCGTCGCGGGCATCACATTTTTCCACCAGGAGCTGTTCAAGAATCTCGTCCACCGGCCTGAAAATGTGAATTTCCGGTTTCACGGGCGCGGCGGTGTGAATCAGCCCAAGCAAGCGACAGGCCTCGAATCCGCCAACCACTAACGGGGTATTCCCTGATTTCGCCCCGACATATGTCTGGCGTGAAAGGATCGTATTCACGGCGTCATCGAGCCCGAACATATCGCGGACCGGAATAGGACGCCTTGCATCAAGAATCTCGTCGGAACGCCACATGTCCCACAGTACGGATCGCCTGACCAACTGAACGCCGTCCCTCCCCTGCCGCAGGAATCCCTGCTGTTCAAAGGCGCTCCAGAACCGCCGGACCATCTCCGGTGACACGCCGGAAACCTGGATCAGGTCCGACCTCCGCAGGATCTTCTTTCTGGGTCCACCCCAAAGTCCGGCGCTGACTTCATTCAGCAACAGCACCTTCAACAGCCACCGGTTGACGTCCGAAAACAGGTACTGACTGGTTCTTGATGGCCGTGGCGCCCCAACCCGGAGGCCCAGATGTTCCACATCGACAGCAAGTTGCGGGACGACCACCTTCATGTTGCCCGCCGCGTCGGCAAGCGCCCAGGCGACCAACGGCGCGTTGATTTCCATGAACCTGACGGCCTCGCGAACCACCTTCCTGCCCAGAGTCGGCACCACGACGGCTGCCATGAGCACAGCCTCGCATTCCAGGGCCAGCCTGGTTGCCTGCAGAGTAGCCATGGCCAGTCGGGAAAGCACGTCATCCACAAGTGCCTGCGCAACGATCTTAATTTCGGCGACGTACCTGATGCCACCGGAGGACATGATCAAATCCGGCCGCTGGGGAGGTTCGCCCTGGGGCGGCTCCAGAACAACAGGGCCCAGAGCCACCCTCATCGCGGCGAGGACAACAGACTCAGAATCAGGCGCGTCCATATCTACCACCAAGTAGAAATCTACCTGCAAGTAGATACGTCATAAGACCCCGAAAGTCAATCTTTTGGGTTGCTGAACTGATCTGCACCCCGATAACTGGATCACGATTCCGGGGTACAAATCACGAACAATCATGTTGACTTGGGCAGAAGAAGGATCGAAGTCCGCTGTTCTTCGCTGATCCCTGCGGCCTGGAAAAACTCTTCCGGCGTTGAAAACCAGCCTTTTGTGTCGCGCAGCTCGATCAGTTCGCGCGCCTTGGTCGCCGACACGCCCGGGAACATGCGGAAATCCATTTCCTCGGCCGCGTTCAGGTCCACCTCGAACGGCGAGCAGGTCCCCCACTCATTGCAGAGCTTTTTCCCTTCCAGACGTACCCATATCTCGGGGCCGCAGGCGGCAAACAGGACATTCGCGTCCTTGATCGTGTCGGCAAGCGCCGTCAACTCGTCTGTCAGCAGTTGGACGTGATCCGGTTCACTGTCATTCAGCGGGAAGTTTTCGCTTGCAGCCAGGAAGCGCCTGATTTTGCTTGAGAGCTCGATCGACGCTGTTGCCCCCATCGTCGTCATCACTACCGTACGGATTACGGTTGCGGCGTCTGACGGCAGCATCTTCAACCATGTGTCGACGAGCCGGTGAAAACTGACGTTCAGAACTGTAACATCTGGATGATATTGATCAATAGAGAGTATGGCAAGCACCAGACGCAGCAATCCGCGGCCATCAGGGCCAAGACTGGCAAGCCAGGCATCCGGATTACTGCCGGGTGGAGCGATCTTCGTGACAAGCTCCGGCGGCAGGGGTGCATCCTGCAGTTCCCGGCTGGTAATCAGCCGCACGAACAGCGACGCGAAAACGCCTTCGGTCGCCATCTGGGGCCCGCATGGCTTCAGCCGGTGGTTGTCCAGCGGCATGGTTCGCCGGTACAGCATGTATGCGGCATCAAAGCCGATTTTGTTTTCGACTTCGGGGGATGGAGTTGCCTGCTCGAATATCAGCCGGTTCCAGCGAATCAAATCGGGTCGTTTTGGTCTTATCGTGTGCCTGCTTACCGATCTCAGCGATTGAGCGGGATCAAGTTTCCAGGCATCCGCTTCAATGACAGGTTTTCGTATCGTTAAAAGGGTTTCCCAGGCCTCGGCCATGCCTTCTTCGAGTGCGCCATAGCCAAAGGTAGTCTGCTGGATGTCCTGAAGTTGTCCGGATCTCAGTCTGAGCAGAGGCGTCAGTTGGTCCAGAGACTCAATCCTTGATACCTGATCGAAGACAGGAATAACCCAGGCGGACGCTGAAAACCGGGCCAGCAGATGCCCGGTTTCGTGGAGAATCAGGTTTATGAAGCCTGGTTTGGATATTTCGTGAAGAGTTGACGCGCAGCCAACATATTGTGTCAGTTGATGCTCCTCGTCGCCCTTTTCCGTCCTGATCACCAGACCCTGTGACGGACTGTTGGTCAGGATGCCCTCTACAGCCAGATACAAGGGGTCTTCCAGCATTCTGTGCCATTGGACGGGATCGATTCCCGCAGGTACCTTTTCAGAGTTTTTCAGGAATCTTTTTGCCGCCTCGATCAATTCGATCAGGAGGCGGTATTCCGGGGTTTTGGCATAAACCTGGCGAAAGGCCACTGATCTGGGGTCGTCGGCCGGAAGACGTGAATAGACGCGGAATGATGTTTCACCCTTCGTAATCTTAAGCCAATCACCGTTTTCGTCCTTCAGTTGAACAATAAGTTCGGGCAGATATGCCAGCAGATCGGCATCCGCAGGCTTCACTTCGGGTTTGGATGCGCAGTCCGGCATCGGTCTGTCAGTACACGATGCCACAAGAGCGGATAACAGCAGCCAGATAGCAAGAAACCTGCATGAGCACTTCATGATTGCCGGCCACTTCCATTAAGTCGTGTGCCGATGATGGTACCGCAGCAGCAGGATTATCGATACCGAAAATGGTTCTGGATGTGGCCCGGTGCGGCCAGCGGTTGACACATGCCAGGTTGCGGGATTTGTCGAAAGTGAAGTCAAGAAGCTTAAGAATTCCGGGGCGCAGATCACCAGGCCCAGAACATCGACAGCGGAATTGCGAACAGGCGATCGCCGAACGAAAGAACCTGATCACCAAGATAAAAGGTTATTCCCGTCACATTCCTGGTGCGTCCCGGGCCATGCGACTTGAACCAGCGCAGATTGGCAATGTCGTCGGCATTCAGTGTCGAGGATGCCTTCACCTCGACGGCCACCAGCCAGTTGCCGCATTCGGCGACAATATCGACTTCCCGTCCGTCCTGGTTGCGCCAGTGCCACAGGCGCCAGTCCCGGGACTGGAATGGAATTGACTTTGCCAGTTCGGTAAATACGAATGTTTCGACAAGATGACCAAACGCAACGGGGTCACCGTTCGGGCCGAATGATTCGCTGTCAAAGCCCCTTAAAGCAGCCACTACGCCGCAATCCATGAAATGAACCTTGGGTCGCTTTATTTCGCGTTTTGTCGCACCCGAGGCCCAGGCTCCAAGGCGGGTGAGCAAGCCCAGGCTTGTCAGCACGTCAACATATTGTTCAAACGTGGCGCGTTGGATTCCGGACACCGCGCACAATGCCTCGACCGACAATTCTTCGGCCGTGCGCGCCGCAAGCTGGTCGATCACCCGCCGAAGTGCGTCGGACTTTCGCACTTTCAGCACGTCGGCGACATCCTTTTCGACAATCGCATTGATGACATCGCGATAGCGCCGATTACGGATCCGGTCGGGCAGGACGCGAATTTCGGGGTAGCCGCCTCGGATAAGAAGATCGATGTAGCGACCTCTTTCCATGACAGGTGGCTGGGGCAGTTCCTGCGGGGAAGCGTTGGCGCTGGCGCCCCAGTCAAGTATCTTCGCGGGCCCCTTCATGTGAATCTCGGCGGAGCTCAAGGGCATGAGTGTCAGTGTCTGGACACGACCGGCCAGTGAGTCAGCAATGCTGGCGGTCGCAAAAACATTGGACGAGCCCGTCAGCAGGAACTGTCCCGGCCGCCTTTGTTCATCCACGATTCTTTTGATTGCGATCGCCAGCGACCGGGATCTCTGGATTTCGTCAATGATTACCGGGGCATCGCCGGCGGCGGCAGCCATAGTGGTCATCTGGCCGTATGGATCGGTCTCGACGGCGGTCAGCACGCCGGTATCGTCCAGCGTTATGAAGCGTCCTGTCCCCAGCAGATCCCGAACCAGTGTGGTCTTTCCGGCCTGCCTGGGGCCGATGACGTTTACGACCCGTGCCGCCCGCAGGGCGGTTTCAACCTCGGTGCGGAGGTGACGCGGAAGGAGTGGTGTTTCCATTGGGCGTTTCTTTCAACCTGCCAATGACCGGCAAATTGTAATTAGATCTTCCGGCAAATTGCAAATAGAGCCGCCGGCAAATTGCAAATAGGCTGATTTGTTGATTGTTATTAGAAAGCCGGATCATGTTCATATGCCTGACCTTTTGGGTCCAAAAGACTCGCGGAACAAAGGTTGCATGATCAAGGGATTCGGGGTGGCGTCCGTATCGCGCCCGGGGCTGCCCGATCATTTGTCCTTGCAGCAATACTTGTAGCCCATTGCGCAGGCGGCTTCGATGTCCTTCATTCCTTCCTTGTCGCCGTTATTGTGTCGCATTACACCAGTCCAGCATGTAACTTCCGGAAGCAATTCGGATTTCTTATCCAGTTCGTTCTTCAGCCTGGTCAACTCCGGAATGCAGGTGCTGATTTCGCCATGCAGACATACCGTCTTTAAGTATTCCAGGCGCCACGAGGGATTTGGAAATACCTTTATCGCACTTGCAAAGTCCTGCAGCGCTTCGGTGTTCATCTTCAACGCGGAGTGGATGTGGGCACGCAGATAGACGAAAGTGATTACATCCGGCCATTTTTTGATCAGTTCGTTGGCCTTGGCCAGGGCGCCCGTCGGGTCTGTCCCGATGGACCTTCTGACATCATTGAATTGCTTCCAGACATCTTTATCAATCAGGCGGAATCCAGCCGGGGGTTCCGGGGCGGGGCCTGTCGGCATGAACACGACGCTTGCCGTCTTCCCGTCAGGGCAACCCACCTGATAGGTATCGATGAACCGTTTCTTGTCGTCCACGCTGGAGCCGACGCTTATGAATTTCGCCGGCGCGCCGCCAGGGCAGGTTAGTCTGGCAATGTAGCCGTGCCCTTCGGCAACTCTTGCGGCTTCGTTGTATTCCTCCTCTGCCTGCAGGGCTGGTGCGCTGTCCCCGGGGGCTTTTGTGGAGTTGGCTTCCTGGCCTGAAGCCGCGGCTGCCGCAAAAATTATCAGGGCAACTACCGAGTTCTGGATCTTTATGGTTCGGCCTCCGAGAGTTGTTTGACCGAAGGCTAGGCCTTTGTATTCAGCCTGTCAACGGGTTGGTTTGCAGAACCCTCCAAAGCGGCGCAACGCGGCAATCGCAACAAGGATCGCGGCCAGCAGCATGGCCACGGGCAATTGCGACGAGCCCGGTGCCGTCGTGGGTACACTGCTGCAGCCGCCTTTCGGGGTGACGGGGTCTTCGTTCAGGTCGTCCTGGAACGCATCGCCCACGTCGGATCTGTCAAGCGAATCGGAACCTGAATCCACGGACGCATCGATTCTTTGGATGTCCCCGCAGCAATCCTCGGATGATTCGACGACAGATTCCTCAGCCGCTTCGACGACTTGCACTTCCGTCGTCTCGGGGGCCTGCTCTTCCGCCACCTCTGGAACCAGCCCCTCCACCGTTTCAACTATCGGGTCATCGGGAATCGGATCCTCTGCCCGGGAAATAAGAACCGGATCGTTTGTCAGATTCAGGGTGATTGAACCGGGCCCGGTCAGAATCAGGGCTTCATCCGAAAAAAGGCTTTCGACCCTGGCCCTGGCCCATTCGATGGGGATTTCAATCGCTTCGGGCGGAAGATCCCCGCCGTCAAATCTGTCCCGATTCTGCCACGCGACCAGAACCGTTTCGCCATCCTGCCGGGTCACTTCGAACAGCATCAGGTTTGAATCGCCGCCGATGTTCAACCGGTTGACCGCCGTCGGTTCCCCCAGCCATTCAAATGTCTTGCGCATGTACTCGAAGGTCGGCAGGTCGGTTGGCGGCAGGTCGTCAAAACCACCGTCAACCAGGCGCAGCTTTCCAAGCTCGATGTCGCCAATCGGTATTTCGCAGTCATGAACCGTCGGTGATGAAATGGAATGCCACCAGACACGATCGGCGCCGGAAGTCAGGGAAACCAGGATTCTTTCGACCTGCTCGCGTGCCTGCATGCGGTCGCGTTTTACGTCCAGTCCAATATCCCTTCCCGGGGCGAACGAGAACAACTGCATTGCCTCCGGGTAGTCGGACAGATCGCCGGCGAAGATGCACGGATTGATCGCGGCCTCGGCCATCAGGCTCTGGGCCTCGGCAGGACATTTGTAAGCCATCTGGGAAGGCGTCGGCCCGCCGGTGCCGGTAATCCAGATCGGTTTTCCCGCGATGCCCGGCCGCGCATCCATGGCCTGCCGAAGCCACCCGACCTGTCCGGCAATTTCATCGGGACTGCCGAACAACCGAACGCCAAGTATGTCGAACATGGCGGACGTCTGCCGCACTTCAATCAGATCCAGCAATTCAGTCCACCAGGCCTGTTCGGCCGGGCTGTTTCCGAAAGCGAAGTCGCCAATCACCAGTCCCGCCGTCCTGTTGCCGGAACGCACCCCACCGGCCGAAATCCGAATCAATTTTTCGTAAGTGGATGGTGTCATCGCCAGGTGGGTCGGCCCATCCCATGAAACCGGGGTCGAGAAATAGACTGTGTGCCCGGTGGTGACTTCCGACAGTCCCCCAAGCAATCTGGCAAAGGCGCTTTCCGGATCCATGGTCGAAAAATCGATCTCGTCCGGCTGGAAGCTGGTTCGGATAAGAATGCTTCCGGACGCCTTATCCGTTTCCAGGAAATCCGTCAGGTCGTGGAAGTCGAAATTCGTGTCATCCTGCAGGATGCCTGAAAAATGCAGTTCCACGCTGAAGGATCGGGCGCCGAGTCTTTGGGCCGCGGATGTCAGCACGTCAACGTCCCCCGGGCCCGTCGAAATCCCGACTTTTGTCCGGTCGCAGTCAACCTGGCAGTTCATCGCGTTTTCGCCGTCGTCACAAAGCCTGTCGCCACATCCGTCTGCCAGCGGCTGAAGGATGCTGACCGCCTGGCGATCGACACTCGTTTCGCCAAGCATGTCGGAAACCTGGACCGATATCCTGTAACGGTTGGGAATCCGGCAGGTTCCATTGCACAAACGGGATTCCACGTCGGCCCAGGAAAGCGCCAACGTCAATTCCGAACCGTCGTCGAATGAACCGTCATCGTCCAGGTCCCACATCACCGAAGCGATTCGGTCGCCACATGCCGTGTCAGGGTCGAACGAGGCGCCGGCATCGATTTCAAGGGGGTCGCCGGCAATCATCACATACGGCCCGCCAGCGTCCGCCGTCGGCGGCGTGTTGCCAAGCGTCGCCGAAACCGTCCTGGTCGTGATGTCGGTCAATGCAGGTTCGTTGTTGTCCGTAACCCGCAGAGCGACAGTGAAATGCCCGAAACTGTTGAATGAATGTGTCGTGGATGGCCCGGTTGCATCGACATCGAAATTCGTTCCGTCGAAATCGAAATCCCACGCGTATTCAACGATTTCCCGATCCGGGGCGGAATTGTCGGATGCGCTGCCATCGAAAGAGACCGTCTCGCCACAGCCGCACGCGTCATGGCTGGCATTCATGCGGGCGACAGGTTGATTCACGAAGAAGGTGACCGTGGTTCCGGCTTCGGACCAAACGTCAAAGGAATCGGTGATCCGCAAGGTGATCGGGTATTCACGACCTTCCTCGCATGTCCCCGGGCCATCGCAGATTGCCAGTTCGATTTCTTCCCACGACAGGACGACCGTTTCGCCGCTGACATCAAAGACGTCATCGCCGTCCAGGTTCCACAGGAATTCGGTGATCTTGTCGCCTGCCGGGATATCCGGATCGGAGCTTGCCGTCGAATCAAGCGTCAGGTTCGAGTTCACCTCGACAAAATAGGGGCCGCCGGTTTCCGCCAGGGGAAGGGAATCCAGCAGGATCGTGTCAAGGGCCGCCGGCCCGATCGAGCCCGCGGCATCCATGAACCTTACGCTTACCGTCCTGATTCCGGGCCGGTAAGACAGAATCCATTCCCTTGACGTGGCGAAGGGCTCCCACGGCGACCACTCCAGCCCGTCATTGCTGAAGCTCATCTGGGCCAGGCCGGATCCTTCGTCGTGCCCCTCGATGGTCAGGGTGACTTCGGCGGTCTGGGTCATTTCGGACGAATCGTTGATGACCAACTGGCCTTCCGGTGGCCGGTTGTCCAGATAGATGCCGTCGGAACTGCCCGTGATGTTGTCCGCAAGATCCCGCACTTCGATTTCGACCACGTTGGGGCCCTGTTCGCCGGTCAGAACCCACGTCTGCCGGTCGGCCACCGGCATCCAGTCGGACCACTGGGTCGTTCCGCCGCGAAGCCGCATCGCGTCCAGCCCGGATCCGACATCGTCCGCGAGTATCGTCAGATCCACCAGGCCGGAAGCCGTGAACTCGGCGTCGTCGTCAATCGAGATCGATACCGTCGGCGGCACCGAATCCAGATTGATCGAATCCGAATATGTCGGACTGATGTTCTGCCAGACGTCCCTGTACTGGACATGGATGGTTCTTACACCGGTTCCATTCTGGAATGTCCAGTCCCGGGTTACTTGGAATGATTCCCGGGTTTCCCAGCGTCCCCAGCCGGAATCGGGATTTTCCGTGTATCGGACCCAGATGACGGGCCAGGCGTCGGTGGCGCCAACCGACAGAACCACCTTTTCACTGGTCGTCCATTCCTGATCGTCGTTGATGCTGATGAATCCAACCGGCGCTGTAGTATCAAGGACAATCGGGGTGCTGGAGATGATGCCGGTATTTCCGAACTCGTCCATGAATTCGGCTTCAACCGATACCCGTCCATCGGGCTGGGTCAGTTCCCATGGGATTGGCTGCTGGTGCAGATAAGGCATCCATTCGGACCACTCGTCGTCAACGCTGTTTCGAAGGCGTGTTGAAACGACACTGGACTCATCCCCCACATTCGGGGTCACGGTCACGTCACGGGATGTCAGGCATGCATTTGGAGTCCAGCAATCCATTGCCTGGTCAATTTTGATTGTTCCGGAGGGTGGCGCGGTGTCCATGCCGATCTCGTCCCAGCAGTCGTACGAACTGGTTCCCGGGCAACTTGACACGTTGCCGGCCGCGTCCTGGAATTCCACAAAGACCCACTTGTTTACCCATGATTTCGTCGGGTTCGGTTCCAGTGTCCACGGTGCCGATGTTGCATATGGCATCCACTCGGTCCACTGGCCGTTCTTGTTGCGAAGGCGCATCAGCGACACGCCCGAATCCTGATCGCCGCCGCAAATCGTCAGCATCACTTCCCGGCTGCCGACCATGGCGACACCGCCGGCAATCGACAGTCCCCTGGGAGCGTTCCAGCAGGGATATGGCGCGGTCGTGTCCAGAACTATCGAGTCAGCGACCGCGGTGCTGGTGATTCCGGAATTGTTCTTGAACTGGGCGCGGACCGTCCTGGTACCTTCCGTTGAACTCAGGATCCAGGCGATATCGCCGCCGCCGGCCGGATACGCCATCCAGTCGGACCATGCGCCGTTGTTGTTGTCGAAGCGCATTGAAACGACGGTTCCGCCGGGATCGTTCGCCCAGGCGGACAAGGTGACGTTCGTCGAATTGGTGAATGGTTCACCGTGATTGATTGTGATCGTGCCGACGGGCGGATTGGAGTTCAGGACGATGCCGTCCTGGACCGGATCGCTTAAAAAGCCCGCCCCGTCGCGGAACTGCGCCCAGACTGTCTTTGGCCCGTCACCATCGGTCAGTGTCCATGTGGCGCTGGAAGACAGCGTCATCCAGGGCGACCAGTTTCCCGAGTCGTTCTTGAACCTTACGGCATTGGCGCCGGTTCCTGAGTCCGCAGCCGCCAGATCCAGCGTCACGTTGCGTGTCGTCGTTATCCCGGTACCCCCAGGATCCCTGATTGTCATCTGGCCCGACGGGGGCGTGGTGTCCAGCATGACTGCCTTGCTGGCCGGGGGGCTGACATGGCCGGCAAAATCGGCGAACTGGTACCAGATGTACCTGATGCCGTCCTGGTTCCTGAGGGTCCAGTTCGCGCGGGTCGCGTATGGCTGCCAGTTGTCGAGCCATTCGCCGTCGTCATTCTTGAACCGCATGCTTTTCACGCCACCCACGTCCCAGGCGGCGACGATCAGGGTCAGATCGGGCGTTGTCACATAAACCTTGTCGGAATCGACCATTACCCAGCCTTCGGGCAGTGTCGAGTCGACAAGCAGGACGATATCGTCGTAACACTCGGAAATGTTGCCGGCCTGGTCACGGAACTGCGCATAGACCCTTCGCGGATAGGCACCCTGGGCCGATGCGTTTTCATTGCTCAGTGTCCAGTCGGCGTTTGTCGCGTAGGTCTGCCAGTTCGACCAGGTCGCCTGGCTTTCGTTGCGGAAGCGCATCTGTTTCGTGCCGCTGAGTGCGTCCGTTGACAGAAGGGTCAGCGTCGTTTCAAGGGTCGTTGTCTCGTTGTCGCCGTTGATTACAATCGAGCATGACGGCGCGGCGCGATCCAGAATCACGGTATCGGTCGCGACCGGCGCGGCCTTTTCGCTTGTGTCGAAGACTTGAAGCTCAACGGTCCTTGCGCCGTCGGCGCGGTCTCTGAGCCGCATTGAAACTGGCGACGAAGGATAGGCATGAAGGGCGCCCCAGGCGTCCCCAGTCTCGCGCAGCTTGAATCGGTACGCGGCGCCCTGGGCGGTCACGCGGGCCATCAACGACTGGTAATTGCTGTATTTGACAGTCTTACCCAGGCCGTCCGTCCCGATGCTGACGCTGTTGCCGAACAGTTCCACAAACCCCTTGAGTTCCTGGGTGTTAAGCTCGATTGTGGCGGAATATACCGGTGATTCATGGCCCAGCTTGTCGGCGACCTTGTATTCGACGGTTCTGGAGCCGTTCCCATCCTGAAGCTCCCAGGCCATCACGTTGTCATCAATGGCGATGCGTTGATCCAGCCACGTTGAAAGGGTCCACCAGCTCCATTCGGAATCGCCCTGGTTTCGAACGGCAAAGGATCCCAGTCCGCCGCCGGAGTCCTCGGCGTGAAGATTCAGATACACGGTTCGATCCCCGGTCAGAAGGTGTCCATTATTGATTTCGATCTGGCCTTCCGGGGGCTGGGTATCCAGGTAAATGACTGTCAGCGCTTCCGCATGATCAAGCCACGAATTGGTCACTTGAGTTCTTAAATACTTCGGGCCGTCACCGGGCTGCAGGGTCCAATAGCTGAATGGATTGTAGGTCTTATAATCATAAAGCGAGCAGGCGTTGGTCGAACATTCCCAGTCGCCGTCGCCTTCCTTGAACCGGACGCTTGAAAGCGCGCCGTAATTGCACCAGGCATACACTTCCAGGATTATTTCGCGTTCATCGGTGATGCCTGCCTCATACGAACTTATGTCGCGCGCGTACATCTGTGTCTGGAAGACGCGATCCAGGGGGCCTGCCTGAAGCGAACCGTTCGAAAGAACAAGGGATGCAAGCAGGACGAAGGCGGAAGCTGCGACGATGCCGCTAGGCGGAACATAGCCCGACCAACAAGGACTCTTCATGAATCTGTTCATGATTTCCTTCGTTTATTTAGCAATATAGCTTTGAGATGGTACTTGATGTGGCGGATTATTCAACAGTTGATCGACCGGGGTTGCTTCAACCGCCTTCGGATCCACCGGCCGGGGTCGGTGCCGTTCGGGATGGCCGGACTTCATTGTAATCGTCGCACAAAGGGATGCGTCGGGAATTTGCCGTATTGACCAAAGGGCTCGTTGCGGATAGTTTCGCCTTTATAATCCGGA
>Ga0116174_10003541_pt1 | contig 12774 bp, 9 predicted proteins | sample AD_UKC087_MetaG_FD_89801 | JGI IMG/M metagenome (GOLD analysis project Ga0116174, IMG submission 89801) | Active sludge microbial communities of municipal wastewater-treating anaerobic digesters from USA - AD_UKC087_MetaG | ecosystem: Engineered > Bioreactor > Anaerobic > Digestate | place: USA...
ACCAAGACGTACAACCCGTCGGACTGCACCTGTTCGGACACGATGGATTCGTGCGATACGGCGGCCGACTGCAGCGACGACGCCGGCGTGGGCGACCCCAGCCTGATCATCGCGGTCCCGGTCGAGCAGTACCGTGACTACTACATCTTCCTGGTTCCGACCAAATACGCCGACAGCTACGTGTCGATCGTGGCCCCGACCGACGCGACATCGGTCAAGCTCGACGGCGTCGCGATCGCGAAGTCCGAGTTCTCGACCATCAGCGGCACCAGCTTCATGACGGCAGTCAAGCACATGAACCCGGGTTCGCACACGCTGGAATCGGACAAGAACGTCGGACTGTACGTCTACGGCTGGGACTCCTACGTTTCGTACGGATACCCGGGCGGAATGATGCTGTTGAAGATCGCCGGCGACCTGGGCAAGTAGTCATCCCGATTAACCGAAATCCATGGGTTCGGGTTCAATTGACGGGGCTGGTGCGCGCGCCGGATCTGATGGACAGGATCAGGACCCCGCAGACCCCGCAGGCCAGCGCGCCGGCCCTGAATGCCCATGAAGGCCCCAGGTGCTCGCTGATGGCGCTGCTGACCAGCGCCCCGCACGGGATCATCGCCCCGATTACGGTCGCGTAAACGCCCATTACGCGCCCCCGGAACGCCGGCGGCACGCTTGTCTGGAATCTGATGTTGGTCAGATTGATGTAGGCGGTGATGCCGAGTCCGGCCGGGGCCGCCAGCAGGATCGCGGCATTGAGACTGTGGACGGCGCCGAGACCGACCAGGCAGATGGCGAAAAGCACCAGCCCGAGTCCCGCGGTCCGGTCGCGGTGCAGGCCGAGCCGCACGGCCTGTGACACCAGAAGTGAGCCGATCAGCGCGCCAATGGCGGTCGACATCAGCAGCGCGGCGTAACCGTGGGTCGAGACGCGGTATATCTCGGTGGCGGCCGCGGGCAGGACGACGATCCAGGACCAGCCGAGGACGCCGACCACGAACAGCAGGACAACGTGCATCGGCAGCCCGGGAATGTCCCTGATAAGCCGGAACCCCCCGGAAATCCCGTTGTACCGATCATGCAGCGACAAATTGCATTCGCCGACACGCTGGCCCATCAGGGCCAGCACAGGCACCACCGCCAGGTAACTGGCCGCGTTGATGATGAAACACCAGCCGAATCCGATCAGCGGCAGCAGCACGCCGGCTAGGGCGGGCCCGATAGCGCGCGTCACCTGATACTGCGCGGAGTTCAGGCCGGTCGCGTTGGGCAGGATCGTGTCCGGGACAAGGTCGCCGGTGATGGCGTTGCGTGACGGCATCTCAAGGCCGGTCAGGACGCCGTTGACGAAACCGATGACCGGGAAGTACCAGAACCGGGCGTGCCCCGACAGGATGATCAAACCCAGCGTCAGCGCCATCAAACCCGCAAGCGACTGGGTGACGGCCATGATCCGCGCGCGGTTGAACCGGTCGGCCAGGTGGCCGCCAAGCGGCGCCATGAACACGACCGGAAGCGACGAGGCCGCCATGACCAGCCCAAGCGCCAGGTTGGAACCCGACATCGTGTAGACCAGCCAGGTCAGTGCGGTGTGCTGTATCCAGTAGCCTGTCAGCGACAGAGACTGCCCGACGAAGTACCGTCGGTAATCACGGTGCGCCAGCGACGGTGCCGAGCGAATCATGCCGGTCAGACCCTGGGGGCTACAAGCCCTGCCGATTCGTGCAGTTCGCGGATCTTTTTCGCCAAAGCCTTGATGGCGTCCAGGTCGTTCCTGTCCGGGTGACCCTCGGCTATCACCGGAGGAAGAACCTCGGCCTTCAGTCCCGAAACGGCCGCGGCAAGCTGTTCAGGCATGCGGCCGCCCCACGAGTACGAGCCGATCACGCCCACGAACTTCGTCTTGGGCCGCAGCAGCCCGACCACGCCAGCGGCGGAAGCCACGAAAGGATGGGGACCGCCAAGAAGCGTCGGCGAGCCCAGGATGATGGTCGCGGCGTCGACCGACGCGGCGGCGAGATGGCCCAGATCGGTCTCGAGCATGTTGAAGGGCACGACTTCGACATCCAGCGCCGCCAGTTCCGAGACCAGGGTCGCCACCATCTTTTCCGTGCTGCCGTGCATCGAGATGTACGGGATCAGCACCTTGTTCATGGCCGGGCCGGACACCCATTCGCGGTAGGCGTCAAGGATCATCGACGGGTCGTCATACATCGGACCGTGCGACGGGCATATCTTTTTCACCGGCAGAGCCTGAATCGTGTCCAGGTATCCGGCGATCTTGCCCCTGAACGGCATCATGATCTCGGCGTAATAGCGCTTGGCGCCATCCTGGATCCTTTCCCACGGCTCGGTCAGGCGCGACGTCGCCAGATGTGACCCGAACAGGTCGCACGAGAACAGGATTCCATCCTTCTCGTCCCAGGTCACCATCGTCTCCGGCCAGTGAATCCACGGCATGTGCATGAACTTCAGCCTGCGGTCGCCCAGATCCAGTTCCTCGCCGTCCGCGACCGTGCGGATCCGGCTTTCGTCCAGCGGCATCATGCGCGTGATCATCCTTGCGCATTTGGGGGTGCACAGGACGATCGCCCCGGGATAGCGTTCCATCACCGCGGGCAGCGACCCGGAGTGGTCCTGCTCGGCATGGTGCGTCACGATGTAGTCGACCTTCTCGATGTCCGCGAGCTGATCCAGCAGGACGTCCGTCTTGGCCGGGTCGACCGTGTCGAACAGGACGGTCGCGTCGCGGCCCACCATCAACCACGAGTTGTAGCTGGTTCCTTCGGGCGTCGGAATCAGCGCGTCGAACATGCGCCTGTCCCAGTCGACCGCGCCCATCCAGTAGACACCCTTTTCAAATTCCTTTCGATTCATGTGGTTACCCCCATCTGCCGGCGCCGGGCACCGTCTCAGGTTAATTCAATAAACGCCGATATCATGTCGGGCCTGCCGATAAGCACGAGCGTGTCACCTTCGTTGATGACGTCGGTCGGGGCCGGCAGCCCGCCGTTATCGTCCAGACCGCCATGTCCTACATCATTGCCACCCGCGCGTTTGATGGCAAGTATGTTCAACTGGAATCGCCGCCGAAAATCGAGTTCGATGACGCTGTGGCCCCACAGGGGGGAAGGGGCCGCGACCTCGATCACCTGCTGGCCCGTGGACAGCGTGATACGGGATATGACATCAGGCGCGAAGATTTCCTGTGCAAGGCGCAGACCCATTTCTTCCTCGGGATCGACCGTCCGGATCGCGCCAAGCGTGGAAAGCACCTGCGCGTGGATGGCCGAGTGCGCCCGCGCGTAGATGTTCTTGACCCCGTTGTTCGCCAGCAACGCTGTGACCAGGATCGACTGGTCAAGACTCTCGCCGATCGCCACTATGACGCAGTCGGCGTTCAACACCCCGGAATCCTTCAGGTTGGCAGGGTTCGTCAAGTCGGTGCGCAGGGCGGTGGTCACCTGATCCTTGACCATATCCACCAGGGCGCCGTTGCGGTCAATCGCCAGCACCTCTACGCCCAGCTTGGTCAGTTCATACGCGAGACTGCGCCCGAACAGGCCCATCCCGATGACGGCACAACTTTTCACGGCCATGTCAAACCTCCGGCATCAGCCGACCAGGATGCGGCCCTGGGGATATCCGACCCCGACGGGTGCGCGCCTGGCCAGCGCGAGAGTCAAAGTGAGCGGGCCAATCCTGCCCAGGTACATCAAGGCGGTAATCATCAGCTTGCCGCCGGTGTTCAGGTCCGGTGTAAGGTTCATCGACAGCCCGGCCGTTGCGAACGCGCTGACCGACTCGAAAAGAGCGCGGGCGGGCGTGACGCCGTCCTGCGACCACGTAAGCAGGAAGGTGGTCACGAAACAGGCGATCATCGCCAGGAAGGTGATGACGATGATGTTGTGCAGGGTCCTCGGGTGCACCGACCGGTTGAAGACCGTGATCTCGGCGCGGCGACGCAGGGACGCCTTGACCGACAGAAACAGCAGGGCGAACGTGGTGATCTTGATACCGCCGCCGGTGCCGCCGGGCGCCGTGCCCACGAACATCAGGAAAACATACACGAAAACAGCCTGCGGCGATGTCGCTCCGATGTCGACGGTGTTGAAGCCGGCGGTTCGCGCGGCCACCGATTGGAACAGGCTTGCCCAGACGCGCTCGTCCAGGGCCAGCCCCTTCTGTGCGCCGTTGTAGTCGGCGGCAAACAGCAGGATCGCGCCGCCCAGCACCAGCACCGCCGTCATGATCAGTACCAGCCTGGTGTGGATGCTCAGGCTGGAAAGACCGTGTCGGAAGCCCTGGGACCATGTGTTGCGCGAGGAGAGTGCGGAGATGACCGGAAAACCGATGCCGCCCAGGATGACCAGGCTCATCACCGAAAGATTCACGATCGGGTCGCCGGTGAAGCGGACGAGCCCGTCCGAAAAGAGCGAAAAACCGGCGTTGCAGAAGGCCGAGACCGCGTGGAAAACCCCGAACCACAATGCCTTGAAGGGGTGTCCGGGAAAGACCGACCAGAAACGCGCGGAAAGAGCAATGGCGCCCAGTGTCTCGATTAGAACGGTCATGGTGACGATCTGCCTGACCATCGTCACGACCGATATGGCGGAGTCGTCGTGTCCCACGCTGGCCTCGGCGACGTTGCGGGCATGGGGCTTCAACCGGCCTGAAATCAGTGCGACCGAGGCGGCCGACAGGGTCATGATACCGATGCCGCCAAGCTGGATCAGGGCAAGGATCACCACATGGCCGAACGACGAGAAGGAATCCAGGTCGGCCCGCGCCCACTGATCGAGCGACGTGTTGATGACCGTGAGTCCTGTTACGCAGTGGGCCGACGTGGCGGTGAACAGCGCGTCCACGAAGGCAATTGACCGGCTGTCTGCCGAGGCCCGCGGGAGCGACAGCAGAACGGTCCCGATCGCTATCAGTCCCAGGAATGAGAAGGCCATCGACTGCTCGGGCGTGCCCACGATCCGGCTGACAAACCAGCGGCCGGCGCCGGTCTTCTTGAATATCTTGACCAGGTCGTAGACGATGGTCAGACCGGTAAGGGCCGCCATGATGACCGGATGGCCGAAGAATGCCAGAATGACTATCGTCATCAACAGATCCGGCAGCATCGTCTTGAAACAGCGCCACTTGTAGATAGCCTGCGCGAGCCTGAGCGAGTGCCGCAGAACCGATGACGCGATCAGGAAGCCTAGCAGCGAGTAGAAGAACGCCCGCGCGATCGGGTTGTCCCACAGCATCGAGCCTTCGATGTACAGGATCGCCGCAAGGGTGATGATCTCGATGACCGCGGTCGCGACCCGCGCCAGGTAGATGCGTGCGGGAAGCGTCCTGGGCAACTTGAGTGCCGCCATCTGGTCTCCAATGTACGTCAGCCCTGGAGGGCGGCGTCCGAGCGCACAAGAAGGTAGTTCGGGTTGGTGTTGATCAGACGCGCGAAACCAAGTGCTTCTTCGGCGTTTCCCTTGAGGATGTAGAATTTCCACTCCACGTCGCCTTCGGGCGGCACCGTTTCATCGATGAACTCGACGGTGAAGTCGGTTCCCGTCGTGGCCACGCGTGCCGCCAGGTGAACCGTGCGGCAGTCCTTCACCAGCCACAGGTCGGGTCCAATCCCGATCAGGCCGTTCGCGAGCGGCAGATACATCTGATCCGCGAACAGGCTGAAGTTGGCGAGGGGGGTCTGGGTAACGGCGTCCTCGACCAGGCCGGGCGAGTACATCAGGTCCGGAAGGTTCAGCGGCATCGAGATCGAGACGGTTCGCTTGACCCGATCGTCCCCGGTCGGATTGTCGCTGGCCCCGATGGCGACCGTGAACTGGTAGACCCTGCCGTCGTCCATCCATTCGGTCTGAACGTTCCGGCCAGCGCTGGTCAGGGTAATGGCCACCGGCACATCGGCCGGATCGGTCGGGGCGAACTGGAACATGGGCTCCATCGTCTCGAAGCTGTCCTTTACGATATTGCCGTCGAGATCAACGATGGCCCATTCCCGCCCAAGCTTGAACAGCAGCTTGTGCGCGGCTTCCTGACATTTCTGCATCGCGCCCTGGTTCATCTGGTAACCGTAGACCCATTCACCCATCCACGGATTGATGCCGGTCGCGTCCGAGACCTCGGCGCGGATCAGATCCAGGTACCCGGCGTCGATCGTGGCGCGTTCGAGGTTCACATCCACGCTGTTCTCCGCGAGCATGTCGGCCACCGCCGAAGCCGCGGCCAGACAGGTCGATGCCTCGTAGTTTCCGGTCCGAATCAGGTTGTCGTTTTCATGCAGCGAGTAACCGAGCGAGCCCATCCTGCCCATCCAGCGGCTGATGCCCTCGGTGCTGGGCGGCTGCCACGTCGAGTCGGCGATCGGCAGCAACGGATTGGGTGTGATGCCAAGTTTTCCAAGCCGATCGACATAGTCCGTGATGGTCGTGTGGATGAACCCGCTGTCGGCCAGCGTCTGCAACTCCGTCTCGAACTTTTCAACCTCGCGCATGTTGGCTTCGGGCGTGAACATGGCCAGATAGGGATTGCCCGGGGTCGCCAGCACCTCGCCGTCATCGAAGAAGGTCCACTGGACCTCGATGTTGGAGGTCGGATCGACGCCGCCGCCCACGACCACCAGGACCGGATCGGTGGCCCCGGGACCGGTGCTTTCGTAATACGGCCAGACACCGTCCTCGCTGTCGGCGTTCTGATGGTATTTGTAAAGGTTCCGGTGCATTACATCGATCGTATAGTCGTTTTCGGCCATGATGCGATGCTTGCCGACACCGGACTGTCCTTCCTGGTTGAAAACGACCTTTGACAGAGGCAGGCCGGCCTTTTCGAACACCTTGCGGTTGTAGTCGATGGACCACTTCAGGTCGCGCGACGGGAACGGCAGGAAGAGCTGGTCGGAGTAGTGGAAGCTGACAAGCTCGATCTGGCCGGAGTTTGCGGCGCACTGCAGCTTCGCCAGGATGTCGGGGTGGCGTTGTTCTATCAGCTCGATCATCAGGCCGGGCATCTCGAAGGTGGCACGCCAGTCCGGGTGCGCCAGGTACAGATCCAGAATGGGCTGGAACGAGACGCGGACTATCCAGTCGGCCAGGACGTCGTCGGTCCAGCCTTCGCACGGCGCGTGGTCGCCGGCCATGTCGTAGCAGATCGAGATGGTTTTGTCCTGCCAGGTGCCGATCAGGCCGCCGGGGACGTACTGAATGTTCCAGTGAAACATCGTGAGTCCGAACTTGCGGGTTCCGTCCTCGCTGGAGGGCCACGCCGCGTATTCCGGACATTGGAAGACGTCGGTCGGCACGTCGTCGGTGGAGTCGGGCAGGGTGTCCGGGGCCCCGTTGTCGCCCGGGACTTCCTCGACACGGTCCTGAGTCACGCCGTCATCCACCGTGTCGGGTTCGACGATGTCGGACACGGAGTCGTTCGTCGTGTCTTCGATGGTATCGACCGGGGGGACTTCGTCGCCACAGCCTGACGCGAAAACGCCAAGCACTAACATCACGGGCACGGTTATCGCCAGATTCGGAGTCTTCATCGCCATTTCCCCCAGGGAAAAATCGAGGGCGTATTATAGATCGTAGCCCGCGCTCCCGCTAGGCCCGCCTCCGCGTAGGGGCGAATCACATCCCTGACACGCCGCAGCCTTGGCGGAGGCGGTTCGCCCTTCTGGTCAGGGTCAGGTTCCGGCGTAGGGGCGAATCACATTCGCCCCTTCGCAATATGGTCACGGATTGAATCCAAGCCAGTTCGTGCATGATGCTGCAAGAGCAAACCCTGTGGTTCAAATGCAGCGACCTGACTGGCATGTGCCAACGAAATCGTTGAAACTCTGTGAGTCTTCGTAAATCGTATAGCTGCAGGGTGAATTTTCATCCAGATCCATGCATGCGCATCGTTCCCGCGAAAGGTTGAGGCAGCCCAGACAGTAGTCACTCTTGTTCTGAAAAAGGCAAAGTCTGTTGGGGCACGCCAGATAAGGGCTGGGGCACTCCTGGCTGCATTCGCCCGTGAGCCCGATGCAATAATACTTCCGATTATTCAGCATCATTTGAGTCAGAATAATCCTGTATCTGCCAGCGTGGACACGAATTCTTGTCCAGTTCGCCAATACGCCTACGTCGGATATCTGATCAAGCACCTCCACCCCTTCAAGTAAGGGATTTGCCCAGAAATTCACATAACAGCCATCTGAATCGGTAGGGCAATCAGACGGTATTGGAATATCGGTTGAATCCACGATCAGATCCTGTTCGAAATCGACATCATCGGTCAAAACAAATCTGGGGGCATCAAAAGCAAGCCAATCGGGCCACGGGCCGTTTAGAAGGTCCGCAAGTTCGCTAACGGACTGGATAGTTGTTCCTGGCTCACACACGAAGTTGTCATCGGACACGACCGAATGGTCGGGAGGCTCTTGAGTGTCGGCGGTCGCATCCGCATCTGGTGGTGAAATGCCATCGCCGCACGAACATGTCAATAGTACCCCGAAGACGAGCACTGACGACCTCAATTCTGCAAACCACGAGTGCATAACTGCTCCCAAGTCCATTCTCCCCATCACACCAATCGGCAAATATTGCAGAGTTTTTGAACAGACGCCTTTTAATTCCGACTTAAGGAATATACAGCCAAATGGAGTCGCGGGAGATCAATTCATCCGGAAGTATATTAACAGAGAGTTCAGCCAGCGATTTCGAGGACTCACCCGTGCTTCCAGAATAGCCAGTTCCTGAAAGATTGATGGAAATCGGGCTCATCGGATCAATGGCTTTACACCTGCAGTCGATCCGATAGGAGCCAACCGTGCGCCAATGCTCGTCGGGAACCACCGATTCACACAGGCTCTCTCCTTCTCCCTGGAGAACCTCGACGCCAGGCACGTCGTCATAGGACGTCATCGATTCAGACATCTTTATGGACAGCGAATTACTAGCAATTTCGATTGAGCTAATCCTCAAATCGTGACCGAAGCGAAACCTGCTTCTCCACGATGCTGTACCTGTGAGATAACGTTCATTGCTTCTGTTCGCCTCAAGGATATCCTTGGGAAGTTCCGGTATCAAAACTTCATACCATTCGGAATCCGAAAGGCTTCGATCCGGGACGATTTCGATGACACTTACAGTCGCGATTCCGCTTACGAACGAACGCTCAAATCGAACATCACAAGACACTCTTTCTCCATTGCTAATCTGCCTGAGCTCGACTAAACCCAATATAAGATTCAACCAATGCTCCGATGTGTCATCATCAACCCCGATCATGGATAGAGAAAGGTAAATCGGCTGCTCCCCAATTCCCGAGGACAAATCTTCAACAAATGGAATCATTGCGATCGATTTATCCCCAACATAGGCTGAAACACCATCAGGATCTGCCTCATTCGTCTCTTTGAAAACCGTGTCCTGCAAAACCACGTCAGATGCAGAATCCATAGCCGGGTGGTCACAACCTGTAACAAAAACAAGGAGTAGTTGGCCTGCCAGAAACGTCGAAACCACAAATGTTTGCTTCATAATCGCCTCCATTCTATTCTCCCTCCTATAACCAGGAAATGTAACTAATGTCAAAGACTTCCGGATAGCTGCTAAACAAAGGCGTCACATAATTGTAGTGATCCGGATCCTCTGTCGGGTAATAGCCATCCGGTGTGACCCCTCGAGATTGTGCGTAATCCCAACCGCCTGCCTGCCCTTGCCAGCAAGTTGACGATTGAGTCCAGTTTGGGGGAATAGTGCCATCTCTTCCATGGTTGCAACGATAGCCCTCTCCGACTGGATTCTCATCAAAACAGATATTATTACACAGATCGCCGATTTGTTCATCAGAGAACCTTCACAGCGAAGGTGGTATCTAAGCAAACACGTTGTCGGATGGGTCGGCTCGCCGTAGGATGTACTTGGATGATTTTGGCGAATTCGCGATTCTTAGGTTTGAGTCTTTTTCGCTGGGCGATTAAATCGCCCAGCCGACAGGAGGAAGCGATGAAATCGATGAATCCGGCATCCACGGTCGGGGTTTGTCTGGCAATAGTTCTTTTCATGACGGGTTGTGGCGATGGTGAATCGATTGCTGACAATGCGACATCCATGGATGGCCTTGCGGATGTTGACGATGTGACAGAAGTCGATGGCATGGCGTTGATTCCAGCGGGCTCATTCTGGATGGGCTGCAACGAGGCAGTGGATTGGCGGTGTGCAACTTGGCTGGATCCTTATCACGAAGTATACCTGGACGGCTTTTACATGGATGAAACCGAGGTGACCATGAAGGCATTCCAGGATTGTGTGACGGCAGGCGTATGCAGCCATCACCTTAAGGATGGCGCCTGTTACTACATGATTTTCGAAACGTTGGAGTTGGCGCAGGGGCGGATATGGCCTGCATACCAGGGGGACAATCAGCCGATGGTTTGTGTCGACTGGACGCAGGCGAAGCAATACTGCGAGTGGGTGGGTAAGCGACTGCCGACCGAAGCTGAATGGGAAAAGGCGGCTCGGGGAACGGATGGGCGCGTGTATCCGTGGGGAAACGATGACCCTGACTGTGCCCACGCGGTCATGACTGTGGGCGACGGCAGCGAATGTGCGCCCGAGGTCACGGCTGATATATGCAGCAAGTCACCGGTTGGTGACAGCATTTATGGGTTGTGCGACATGGCGGGTAATGTCACGGAATGGGTTGCGGACTGGTATTCGAGAGATTACTACAATGTCGGCCCGACAGAGAATCCAACAGGCCCCGACACCGGAGAAAGAAAAATTACCCGCGGTGGTGGTATCGGTTTTTCAGGCAATGTCAGGTCATCGGCTCGCAAGTCGGAAGACCCTTCCAAGGCATTTGTCTACGGTGGCTTCCGTTGCGCCAGGGATCTGTAAGGGCGAATGACAATTCGCCCTTTTGGTCAGGGGCAGGATCAGGTTCCGGCGTAGGGGCGAATCACATTCGCCCCTTCGCAATATGGTCATGGTGATGTGATCAGTCGGCGGATCAGGAATGTGCCTGGCTGTACCCGTCCCTTACCGCGGTTTCCATGCGGGCGACTTCGTCGTCGGTCAGGGCTTCAAAATGTGCTTTCCGCTTTGTGGGTGAAAGCCTGCCGTTGTTCTGAAGACACAGGCGAATGAAGAGGTCGAGCAGGCGGTCGGGAATATCGGCGATCTGTTGAATCGCACTTCTGGTTTCGTCGTACCTGGCCAGAAAGTCCAGTTCTTCCAGCAATTCATGATCGACTGTCTTCCAGACGAAGTCGTACAGCGCCTCGGCCTGGGGCGTCATGTCGATGTACCTGTACAACATATCGGTATCGTTGCGGACGGTCATTCGTCCAAGGTCATCCAGGTCATAGTCCACATTCTGCATCAGAGGTCCCGAAAACGCCTCCAGCGCGCGGTCGTACAAATCCGGATGCTTCAGCATCGATGCTGAAACCGGGAACATCAGCCCCTTGGGAACCGCCCCGCGTATCGAAAGGATGTTGTGTATCAGGAAGCGGTGGATTCGGCCATTCCCATCCTCAAAAGGGTGCAGGAAAACGAATCCGTAAGAAATCACGGCCGCGTGGATCACCGCCGCGACCGAACCGTGCTTCATCGTCTGGTGTGCATCCATGAATCCCGACATCAGCCCGGGCAGGTCGGCGGGTATCGGGGAAACGTAATGGACGCGCTCACGGCCCGGGGATATGGTCTGGCCCACATAGTTCTGGTTGGCTCGGTAACGATCGGCTTTGAAGCGCCCGTCGACGATCGCGTTCTGAATCGCCAGCAGGGAATCTTCGGTGACGAAGTCCTGAAGCCTGGCGTGCTCAAGAAGGAAAATGAATTTTTCGGTTCTGGAAGAGTCGACCCGGATATGTTCGATTTGAAATGATGACTTCGTTTCCCTGCTGTACAGATAGGCAAGAGCCCGCCGCATCAATTCGGGTGGATACGCTGTGACGATCTTCGCACACCGCTGACTCAGGTCCATTGCCTCCATTTCACGCAGTCTTTCTGTGCGGCGTACGACCGGGCTGAACGCTGGCACACCGAGTTGGTTGTCGATGATCCTGTGTCGCGGACTGCGGCGGCCGGGCGATGACGTGTAGTAGTCGTCCGGATCAAGCAGATTCACGTAGTTCCCTGTTTTCACGTCGGGCAGCGGAAGCTTTTTCCCGGTGATGAATTCGAACATGAACCAGGCCCTGCGGGCATTCCTGCCGGTCGGCCGGGAAGAAACCCACGAAGCGATCACAATCGGATCGATGACCTGGAAGATCGCGGCCAGAATGCCCGGGTTGAATCCATCGTATTTCAGGGCGAATTCAAGGTGATCCTGAATCTGATCGCCGGGCCAGTATGAGGACGGATAAGTCGATTCGACCAGCCCATCTTCGATCCTTGACCGCGTGGTTCCGGTCGCAGCGACCCGGGAGGCATGCCAGTTCGGAATGACTTTCAGATTGAAATGCTCAATCAGGAACGCGTATCCCGCGGGTCTGAAGTCCGGACTCTGTAAAACCATGTTTTCCCCGAAATTCTGTTACGAGGTAAGAAATGCTATTACAAATCGACGTTTATTGCGAAATTTTGTTAGAAATGCGGTCTTGTGAAGGAAAACTGTTTTCGCAGATCTGATTTCTGACAGTCACGTTTTTTGGGGGTGCCGGGATCCCAGGGCTGGCGCCCTGGGCTCAGAATGGGCGGACCTCCTTCGCTATGGGCGAATGTAATTCGCCCCTACGAGGGCAGGGTTCAGGGTACCGTCTACGCCAACGGCGGACCACCT
>Ga0116174_10003543_pt1 | contig 12766 bp, 9 predicted proteins | sample AD_UKC087_MetaG_FD_89801 | JGI IMG/M metagenome (GOLD analysis project Ga0116174, IMG submission 89801) | Active sludge microbial communities of municipal wastewater-treating anaerobic digesters from USA - AD_UKC087_MetaG | ecosystem: Engineered > Bioreactor > Anaerobic > Digestate | place: USA...
ACCGGGCTTATCTTAACTTTTTTACCGTTTATATCACCGAAGCCGTAGCCTACCGTTACCTTGACCAAGTTGTCACCCAATCTCATTTCCATAGTCTCCGGGCCGGCATACCAGCTGACTTTATAGCCCATGCCTTCCCCCGCATGCCTCAAGGGTATGTAAACAGCGTTGTTCTTTATTACCGGGGCATCTGTTCCTATCTTTTTCCCCAGTACGTACAAGCCTTTGGTCTGTGCTGCTGTTTTGTCCGCTTCCGTTTTCTTGTCAATTGAGATTATGTTCTTGGTTTTGTCATATGTAGTAGTATAGTTGAAATGCTTCTGCACAAAAGTCAATGGCATGTATGACCTTTCCTTATACATTATGGGAGCGGCATCCAGCTTTACCTTATTTCCGTTGACATAAGCATCCGTACTGCCTACTTTTATCTTCAATGTCTGCTTGGAGTCCTTAAGCTCCATGGTACTGGTTTTGGCATTCCAAGTGGCTTTGTAGCCTAATGCTTCCCCTACCGCCCTTACAGGAAGAAATATTCTGTTGTTCTTTACAATAGGAGGGCTTGCTGTGCTTACTTTCTTTCCCAGTATCTGCATTGACAGCGGAGGTGCTTTTGCTTCAGATGCTTGTGCGGATACGGTGCCTGCAAAGCTTGTCAATAATAGGCAGAGCACAGTTATAACTACAAATACTTTTTTCATATAATTCCTCCTCGCAGATTATTTTTCAGATATCCTATCCATGCGCAATTCAGCAAGATTTGCGGAATATCTTATACAATGTCAAAATAGACGTATTCTACTATATATTTCGACCATATTCCCCAAATACCTTTACATTAATATTATAATTCTGTTACCATAATGTTTCATTTCTGTTTCAAAGCAAGGAGACATGGGGACGTTTCGGGGGATACAGGGACGTTTCTCCGGGGACACGGGGACGTTTCTCCTGTCCCACTGAAGGTGGGACAGGAGAAACGTCCCCGTGTCCCCCCATGTCCCGCAAAGAAAAAAGATACGATATGCTCGTATCTTTCGACGGGAATTTACATGTTTTGTTCCGGTTTATTTTAAAGCTTTATAAATTTCATCCGTATCAGGAGGGTTCAAAAGAGAAATATTCCCATTTCTTATTATATTTCTGCCGGCCTCGGTTATCCTTCCGATTATTGCAGCCGGTATTCTCTTCTTCTCAAGCAGCTTTGCCAGTTCGGCTCCCTTTGATGCGGTAATAAGCATTGAGCCGCTTGATATCAGTCTATAGGGGTCAATTCCATAAAAACTGCAGATTTTTTTTGTAACCTCCCAGACAGGTATCTTGTCAATATATATGTCTATACCCTTTCCGGAGCTTTCTGCAATCTCCCAGGCAGCCCCTAATATTCCCCCCTCCGTAACATCATGCATGCTGTTGGCACCGAATTCCCCCGCAGTCACTCCTTCTTCAACTACACTGATATTATCGATAAAAGACCTGGCAGACTCTATCTCCTCCGGTGTCAGAACGGCTTCAAGCTCCTTTCCCTTATCCGAGGCTATTATTGATGTGCCCTCCAAGCCTGCCCATTTGGTCATAATCACATCATCCCCTGCCTTTGCTCCCGAAGACCTTACTATTCTGTCCTTCCGCACCTTCCCTAAGGCAGTTGTGGATATAACAATACGGTTTACCGCAGAGGTTACTTCGGTATGCCCTCCGATTATTTCGACTCCCAGCTTTGAGGCTGCTTCTCCCGCCTCCTCCATTACCCTCCTTATATCCCCTTCTGCCGCTTCCGGAGGCGCCAGAATCGTTATCATTATTCCAACCGGCCTTACCCCGCTGGCTGCTACATCATTGCAGGATATATGTATTGCCAGGGCACCGGCATTCTTGACGGCTCCTGTTATCGGATCGGTGGACAAAACGCATGCATGGCTTCCGAAGTCTATGGCAGCACAGTCCTCTCCGATTTCGGGCCGCAATATTACTTCTTCATTTCGTACCTTGATATTATTGAATACCAAGCTTTTCAATAGTTCCGGAGGAATCTTCCCTTCCTTCACATTCAACACCTTCTTCAGCAGTCAATATATAGTTTAATTATAGCATAAATTCGCAAGAATTTATGTTATCCGTCTATGTATCTTATGCCTATTATTAAAGTACCAGCTTTTAGTTTTATCCATCCCTTTTACTGCATAAACATATATAGATATACCAATTGCAATATTTTTTATCGGGTGGTGTTTCAATGATCTTTGAATTCTCATATCCTGACATAATAAAACAATGCAACACAATGACATATCTCAACGTAATATCCTTCTGCCTGCTTTCGGGCTGCGGAAGTATAGAGATGCCTGATGAACAGGAGTTAAGTCATATATACAAGCTTCTAAAAGGGGCAGGCAGCATCAGAATGCCTAAAAATATTACTTTTATGTCTTCCCTTTATAAAAGGTGCATTCCCATATATGCAGCCATTCCGGAAGCTTCCTATGACTTCAAAAGCTTCCGCTGGCTGGAGAAAAAGATGAAGAAATCCGTTGAACCCAATGTACTGGCCCATTCCATATGCAGCATGACTGCCCTCATACCTATTATACAAAATGGGGAAATACAAATGGAGAATAAGGAATTTATTGCCTACTGCCTCGGTGTAAACTCAATTAAACAGGCCCGCTTCCTCATAGACTATCTTAAGCTTGGAGACTTTTATTATTCCGGAGAGGATACGGGGGATAACGTCTATGGTGAATATAGAATTACCATTAACAACGAAAATCCGGATATCAAAACTCAATTTTTTGTTGCGGAAGCCCTTTCTTCGATATTGGGGCTGATTGATCGGGATGATTCATATTCAAGAGATTTAGTACCCAGACTTAAGAAGGCTTTGGAAGTGCTGCCGGTATTATGTGAGAATATTACAGAAAATATAAACGATATCAGCTCACGGGATCTGTCAGTCGTGGGCTTGTGCCTTTTGTCCATTCTGGGGCATACCGCCGTGTACAAAGAAACAGTATACAGCACAGCCAATGTAATAGGCATGGAGCTTTGCGAGCGTTTGGCCCATACCGGCGATATTGCAAGAAATATTTCCGATGATAGCTTCAGCTCCTTCATAACCTTGTGCAACTGTATGAATTTCCTGATAAAGCTGCATGAGGTCAATGACTTGATTGTATATGAGGCTTCATTCCTTAAGCTCTATGACCGGATTGATTCATATTGGGACAGAAGCAGCGGATTATTCCTGGTCACGAGAAAAAACAAGCAAAAATACAGCTTTAAGGAGACGGCAGCCGTTTTTGCCGCTTTGTGCATGCTTCGCAGCTGTCTTACCGACGCCGGCCTTTTCATGCATGTGGACAGACAGCTATCCGCATTTTACAGTGCAACATTTATAAGCAGCAAGCTGTTCAACAACCAATTCTACCCTATACTGCAGGATACCAAGCTGGAGCTTCATAACCTGGGCTCCACGGAAAAACGCTCAGCTCCTGTCTTTTCTGAGTATTTTGAAGTCAAGCTGAATAAAAGAAAATATCATTGTGAGCCGGGGTACTTCCAGGCCGAAGACATATTGTCAGGCTGCAAATATCTGTTGTATTGAACTTCAGCATGAGGGCTTCCCGGTGTGAAATATTCCTTCCACGCCTGATAGCTCATTATCCGGTGATCTGATACTATATAGAGGCATTCAATATTCCGGGGAGGTATGGGATGCATTACCAGTACTTCGGCATCGTAGCCTTCCCTTTTGTCATACCTTTTGATAAGGTTATCGTTGAAGCTCAATGAGTTCTGCCAATATTTCCCCGCAAATGCTTTTCCGTTAGCCTTCATGAATTCTTTTGTGCCCTCGAATCCATCCATGTGCTGAAGTATAAAGGGCTCATATATGAAATTTGCCAGATTTTCATTACATATCCAGCATCTGTCTTTTAAAATCCTTATCCTCAATATGGCGCTGTGAGAGTGCCATTTATGACCTTCCTTGAACCCGATACTGGCAAATATGGCCTTCCTCCTCTCTACCCAGTCCGGAATTCCTTTGGGCTTGTAGAGGTCGAAAAAGCTATGGAAGTCAGTATATTTACAGGCATAAGTATTCTTATCATCGTATCTGATCCCTTCATGCAGGGTCTTTTTCAAGTCAATAATACTGACCACATGATATACACAGCCTTCCTCCAAATAATCTTCAAGGGTCATGGCATTGCTCTCCTAAATAATTTGTGGTATTAGTTTTCACAAATCTGAAAAAACTATGTGAATAATGAGTAATGGCGCTGTCGAATATTGCCCGGGCAATATTCGACAGCGCCATTATCGAATTATCAACTATACAACATGGCATGCCGCAAAATGATTTGCTGCCTTCTCTTCAAATACGGGTGTTTCTTCCCGGCATCGTCCTATGGCATATTGGCACCTGTCAACAAACCTGCATCCTTCTCTGGGGTTTATCGGGCTTGGTACGTCCCCCTCCAGCATTATCCTTTTCTTGTTCCTTTGTATTTCAGGATTCGGTATGGGTATAGCCGACAGCAAAGCCTTGGTGTAGGGATGAACAGGATTGGAGTACAGTTCATCCGACTCTGCAAGCTCCATCATATGCCCAAGATACATAACCGCAACCCTGTCGGATATATATCTGACCATTGACAAATCGTGAGCTATGAACATATAAGTCAGGCCCAGCCCGTCCTGCAGTTCTTTCAAAAGATTAACCACCTGGGCTTGTATTGAAACGTCCAATGCGGAAATAGGCTCATCACAGACGATAAATTTCGGATTCAGAGCCAATGCCCTTGCTATGCCTATTCTTTGACGCTGCCCTCCTGAGAATTCATGAGGAAAACGCATGGCATGCTCGTCATTTAAACCAACAAGTCTTAAAAGCTCTATTACTCTTTCGGTACGTTCTGCTCTATTCTTATAGGTCTGATGTATGTCAAGAGGTTCAGCTACAATATCTTCAACTGTCATTCTCGGATTAAGGGAAGCATAGGGATCCTGGAATATCATCTGAAAATCCCTTCTGATCTCCTGCATATCCTTTCTTGAAAGCTTATATATGTTCTGTCCGTTGAATATAAGCTCTCCCTCCGTTGGATCGTACAGACGCACTATAGTCCTGCCGGCAGTTGATTTTCCGCAACCGGACTCTCCAACCAAACCAAAGGTCTCCCGGGGAAAAATATCAAAGCTGATGCCATCCACAGCTTTTAGCTTTCCGCCCTTCACATCAAAATACTTTTTTATATTTCTTGCAGAGATTAAAGGTTCTGTCATCATACTTCCCTCCCATCCGTTGAATTTGTTTTTTGTGCCATGGGATGGTTCAACCAGCAGCGGCTTTGATGAGTTGCACTGTGCTCATCAAATTCCGGCATATTATTCTTGCAAATCTTCATGGCCTCACTGCAGCGGTCATAGAAAGAACAGCCCTTGGGCGGAACATACAAATCCGGCGGTGTTCCGTCTATTGAATAAAGCGGTTCCTCCCTGCTCATATCCAAACGAGGTACCGAGGCTAACAATTTTCTTGTGTAGGGATGCTTCGGCGCAGCAAATATCTCATCAGTCAAACCTACCTCCAATATCTGCCCCGCATACATAACAACGACCCTGTCGCTCATGTCGGCCACTATTCCCAAATCGTGTGTAATAAGGATTATTGACATCCCCATCTGATCCTGAAGCTTCTTCATCAGTTCCAGAATCTGGGCCTGAACCGTAACATCCAAAGCTGTGGTAGGCTCATCGGCAATCAGCAATTGAGGATTGCACACCATAGCCAATGCAATCATTACTCTCTGGCGCATACCTCCGGAAAACTCATGAGGATATTGGTTTATTCTTTTTTCCGGCTGAGGTACTGCTACCAGTTCAAGCATTTCAATAGATTTCTTTTTAGCTTCTTCACGACTCATCTTATTATGCTTCACTAAGCCTTCAACTATCTGATATCCGATTTTCATTGTTGGATTCAAAGAGGTCATGGGGTCCTGGAATACCATTGATATTTTATTTCCTCTTATTGCCTGCATTTGCTTTTCCGTTTTCTTCAAAAGGTCTTCTCCGTTGAATAGTATTTCTCCTCCCTTGAAAAATGCCGGAGGCTTAGGCAGAAGCTGCATAATACCATTTGCTGTTACAGACTTCCCACAGCCTGATTCTCCAACAATAGCTAAGGTTTCTTTCTTGCCTACACTGAACGTGATACCTCGAACAGCTTCAACTTCGCCAAAAAAGGTCTGGAAGGATATCTTTAAATTTTTTACTTCTAGTACATTTTCCATATTTCCACCTCTCTCTATTTTCGCAGTCTTGGGTCCAAAGCATCACGAAGTCCATCGCCTAAGACATTAAAAGCAAACATAATCAGTGAAATAAATATCGCCGGTATGAATAATTGATAAGAATTCCCCACCGGAAGGCCCGCTAATCCGCTGTTAGCCAAAGTTCCCAAGCTTGATTTAGGTGCTTGAAGTCCGAGACCTATAAAGCCCAAGGTAGCTTCTGCAAAAATAGCTCTGGGTATTGATAAAGTAATATTAACCAATATTGGTCCAAGAGTGTTTGGTATAATATGCTTCCTCAATATCCATTTCTTATCAGCCCCCAGGGATTCTGAAGCCAATGAATACTCGCTTTCTTTCAATTGAAGCACTTGCCCACGGACGAGTATAGCCATAGGTACCCAGCTTGTCAAAGACAGTGCCAAAATCAAAACAAACATTGAACTTCCTTGGCCGGCTGCAGAAAACACAACTGATATAAGGATTACCACTAATAAGTAGGGAATACTGTATATAACCTCTGCAATACGCATCATTACAGCATCTATTCTTCTGGTAGTAATACCTGCAATACCTCCATACAATACTCCTATGGAGAAATCAATAAAAGCTGCCGCAACTCCTATGAATAAGGAATATCTGACACCAAACCAGGTTCTTGTGAACAAATCTCTTCCTAACTCATCAGTTCCAAACCAGTGGACGCTGTCAGGGTGCACATTTATCAATGAATAGTTTTGTTCAAAATATGTATATCCATTAATTTGAGTACCCACAAACGCCATAATACCAAAAAAAACTATAAGACTTAAACCTACCATGGCTAATTTATTTAATTTCAGTCTGCGCCATACGTCCGGCCAATATTTTATGCTGGGACGACGTATTTTTTCTGCATTTCTATCTTCTTTTGATGCTAATTCAAATAGCTCAGGTGAATATTCAAATTCAGTAATCATCATCGCCCCTCCTTAGCAAGCTTTATTCTTGGATCAATGAACATATAAGCAATGTCCACAATCAATAACATAACAATTAAAATAATGGCATAAAAGATTGTAGTTCCCATAATCAAAGGGTAATCCCTATTATTGATCGAAATAATAAAGAACATTCCGAGACCCGGGATACCAAATATTTTTTCTATAACAAAGCTACCGACCAAAAGGTTGGTTGCAACGGTACCTAAAACTGAGACAACAGGGAGTATGGCATTTCTTACAGCATGCCTTAATACAACCGTAGCTTTGGATATTCCTTTGGATTTGGCAGTATTTATATAATCCTGTCCCATAACCTCCAGCATACTTGAGCGCATAAACCTGGCAAGCTGAGCCAAGGGCATAAGGGCTAAGGCAAGAGATGGTAAAATTGAATGCCTGAAACTTCCCCATCCTCCAATAGGCAGCCATTCTATATTTCGGGCCAGAAATTGTATAAATACTGTACCCATTATAAAACTTGGTACAGAAATACCGATAATAGCAATTATCATAGATAAATAGTCCGGCCACCTGTTCTGATTCAAGGCGGCAATCGCCCCTAATGCCGGGCCGAATATTATAGCTATCAATAAGGCCTCAGCACCTATTACCGCAGATACCGGGAAGCCCCTTCTAATCATATCATTTACTGTTTCAACCCTTGATTTCATAGAATCACCAAAATCGCCCTTAACTATCTTCCCTAAATATATGAAGTACTGTTCACTTAATGGTTTGTCCAATCCATATTTTTTCAAAAGATTTTCGTATACTACCTTAGGCATCTTATTTTCTTGTCTGAAAGGATTACCCGGAACAGAATGCATCAATACAAAGGTTATGGTAATGATCGCCCAAATTGTAACAACAGACATCAGAACCCTTTTTATTAAATACTTTTTCATTCTTTACCTCCTTTACCATTAATCTTTGCCATTAATAAAAAGAACACCGAGGGCTGTATATAAACAGCCCATCGATCTTCTATAAAAATTTAGATTATTTTATCTTTTGCTCATATCCATATCTGCAAATGTGAATATAGGATACCTGTTAAGCGGTTTAAATACGCCGGTTACATATGGTTTCTGAGCATATGGCTGAGTATAGAAGTATACCGGAACTACCGGCATAGCTTCCATTAGCATCTGCTCTGCTTTACGCATGTTTTCCATACGAACCTTCTGATCTGTAGTTGCTTTTGATTCTTTAATCAATCTGTCATATTCCGGATTGTTGTATTTTGCATCGTTAAAGGCACCTTCGGATAACCACAGGTCCATGAAAGTCATCGGGTCAATATAGTCGCCTATCCATCCGGCACGTGAAATCTGAAAATCTCCGGCTTTTTCTCTGTCAAGCTTAACCTGGAAGTCAACGTTTTCCAGTGTAAGTTCGATACCAAGATTTGTTCTCCACATTTCCTGAGCTGCCTGAGCTATTATCTTATGAGCTTCAGAGGTATTGTAAAGAAGGGTGAATTTGCTGAAATCTTCAACCTTGAAGCCTGTTTCAGCCAGACCTTCGGCAAACAGTTTCTTTCCTTCTTCCACATTATACTCTACTAATTTACCTGCGCCGTCCCTGTATTCCTTGTTGTTTTCATCAAGCATTCCGAAAGGAACAACTCCCTCTGCCGGAAGCTGTCCACCCTGGGCAATCTTATCGCAAATTGTCTGTCTGTCCAAAGTCAAGGACAAAGCTTTTCTTATTTTAGCATTGTCAAAGGGTTTTAATTTATTATTAAGGTTATAATAATATGTTCCGACTTCTCCGCCGATTACCAGTTCAGGATTGCCTTCAGCTTTTAACTGTGCAGTAACTGCTTGTGGCAGAGGAGTAAGGAAATCAAATTCTCCGCCTAAATATTTCTGCCAAGCGGTATTTTCATCTGCAATAATTGCAAGCTCAATACCATCTAACTTAATGGCTTCTTTATTGTAGTAGTTTTCACTTTTAGCCAACGTAATTGTAGCATTGTGTTCCCATCCTGTTAATTTGAAAGGTCCGTTTGACACATGAGTATCAGCACTTTTTGCCCAATCGGCGTTAGCTTCTACAACCTTCTTGTTAACCGGATAGTAAGTATAGAAGGATGTTAACTCCAAGAAGTAAGCAGTAGGTGTTGCAAGAACAACTTCTAAAGTTTTATCATCAATAGCTTTTACTCCTACGTCATTGACAGAGCCTGCACCTGTATTGTAAGCTTCCCCGCCTTTAAGATAATAGAGTTGGAATGCATAATCTGCTGCCAAATCCGGATCCAATGCACGTTTCCATGCAAATTCAAAATCATATGCGGTAACAGGGTCACCATTTGACCAGGTGATTCCATCGCGAAGCTTGAATGTATAAGTAACCTCATCATCTGCTAAAGTATAGCTTTCTGCCATACCCGGTACAGATATACCGCTTGGATCTCTTGCCATAAGGCCTTCAAATGCATGGTCAAGTATCCAAGATTCATGAGTTCCTTGTGCCAGAGCCGGATCCAGTGAGCCGGGCTCGCTCATATTGTTGGTTCTGAATATTTTTGGTTCTGCAGCCGGTGCAGGAGTTTCTGCTCCGGGAGTTTCTGCAGGAGCCTTCGGTGCGCATGCTGATAATGCAAAGCTCAAGATCATCAGCATTGCCAGTACTAAAACTAAAGACTTTTTCATAATTCATCCCCCTTTATTTTAGTTTTAGGCATCTATGTAAATTAATAGCCTAACAAAAATATTAAATCAACAATGAAAATATTTTATGAACATAAAATATTAGTAATGCAAACCTTCTTGCCGTTATTCCGGCGTCAAATAGTAAAAATACTTCGATATGCTTGAAATGTCCTATAATTGTTTAAAAAAATCAGCAGGTGTTCAAATTCAATAGTAATCTAATATAACAACTAATCTTTGAAACCCTGTTTCATCCGTTGCCATGACTTAACAGAGATGAAACACTGTCTTGATTATGCTGTTGTAAGATATACCCCTAAAACCTGCTAATCGATGTATATTTGATATACATCTTAAATATTAATATACCAGAGTATTGTGAATTTTTTGTGAACTTTTGTTGATTTTTTTATGAACTTTAATTGTATTAATCTTCTATATTTCAGCCCAGCTTCTGAAGGTATCCTTATCAATAACAGCCACATTGAGTTCATTTGCCTTGTCAAGCTTTGAACCCGCATTTTCACCTGCCAGTACATAATCTGTCTTATTACTTACACTTCCCGATACTTTTCCCCCAAAGCTTTCTATTATTTCCTTCGCCTGTTCCCTGGTAAAGTTTGCAAGCCCTCCTGTAAGTACAAAGGTTTTGCCTTTGAAATGTTCATTTTCCTTTATTTCCTTTTTTGATCCCTTTGTATTCACACCGCATTCCTGAAGCTTTCTTATTAATCTTATATTCTGCTCCTGCTTGAAAAAAGTTATTATGCTTTCAGCCATTTTATCCCCTATTTCGGATATTCCGGTCAATCTTTCATAGTCCGCATCAAACATGGCTTCGATATCTTCAAATTCATTTGCCAGAACCTGCGACGCCCTCTGTCCGATCATCCTTATTCCGAGGGCATAGATAAGCCTGTTCAGCGGGTTTACCTTGGAAGCTTCAATTGCATCCAAAAGGTTCTGTACTGATTTTTCACCCATTCTTTCTATTTCAACAAGTTCATCCCTGTGATTCTTTAACAGGTATATATCGGCCGCATCCCTGATAAAGTCTTTATCCATCAGCAGGCTCATTATCTGGGGCCCGAACCCTTCTATGTTCATTGCATCCCTTGATACGAAATGAAATAATGCCCTTTTAAGCTGGGCGGGGCATGAAATGTTTGTACACTTGGTCACTGCCTCTCCCTGCTCCCTAATGGTGTCTGACTGGCAAACGGGGCATTTTTTCGGCATTTCGAAGGGCTGCTGGGATCCGTCCCTGTCCTCCCTGACCACTTCCACGACCTCCGGAATCACATCCCCGGCCTTTTTGATTAATACCGTATCCCCGACTCTTATATCCTTTTCCTTTATGTAATCCTCATTATGAAGGGTTGCCCTACTGATAACAGACCCTGCAAGCCTTACAGGCTCCAGCTCGGCAGTAGGGGTTATGGCTCCCGTCCTTCCCACCTGGACTATAATATCCTTAACTTTGGTCTTTTTGGTCTCCGGGGGGAACTTATATGCTGTCGCCCACCGGGGGTTTTTTGTCGTATATCCCATGGCTTCTCTTTGCCTGAGGTTGTTTACCTTTATAACAAGGCCGTCAATTACAAAGGGCAGCTCTCCTCTTTTGTCAGCCCAGTATTTGCACTTTTCTATTATTTCCTCGCTGCTTTTGTGCACGCTGATGAAGGGGCTAACCTTGAAGCCCAATTCCTTAAGGTATTCCAAGGTTTCCACATGGGTATCAAAGTTTTTTCCCTCTATGCTTTCAAGATTGAATATAAATATATCCAGGGGCCTGCCTGCAGTCACTTTGGTATCCAGCTGCCTCAGAGAGCCCGCCGACGCATTTCTCGGATTTGCAAACAAAGGCTCCTCCTGCTCTTCACGCCTTGCATTCAGCTCTTCAAAGGCTTTTTTGGACATGAAAACTTCTCCCCTGACCTCCAGGTCAACCTCCTCTTCAAGCAGCAGGGGTATGGATTTTACCGTCTTTAGATTTGAAGTAATATCCTCGCCCTTTATTCCGTCACCTCTCGTTGCCCCCAGAACAAACCGGCCTTCCTCGTAGTTCAATACCACTGTGAGCCCGTCTATCTTCAATTCGACAACATATTCCACGTCGCCTCCTACGGCCTTTCTTACCCTGTAATCAAAATCCCTTATGTCGTTTTCATCAAATACATTGCTCAGGCTCAGCTTCGGGGTCTTGTGCACGACTTCCGCAAACCCCTTAAGGACCTCTCCCCCTACTCTCTGGGTGGGAGAATCGGCCCGCTTCAAAGCCGGGAATGTGTTTTCCAGCTCTATAAGCTCCTTCATGAGCAAATCATATTCATAATCGCTGATTTCCGGCTTGTCAAGCACGTAGTAGTTGTAATTATGCCTATTTATGAGCTTAATAAGCTCATCAGCCCTTTTTCCCAGTTTATCTATACCCAATCGGATTCCTCCCTTCGGTTTGATATACTATTATTTTAGAATTACATCAGGAATTAAGATTATATGTTTTGAATTTGTATGTTTATTGTAAAAGCAGCCTTGCGTAAAAGCACTAGAACTTCTTAACGAAGTGGAGGGTCAGCTGCATCAACTGTTTGAGCTAAGCGAGTTTTGATGCAGCCCGGAACGAGTTTAGAAGTATCTGGCTTTGAAGCTCCGGCTGCGTTATACCTTTACCATCAGTTCTTTGGGAATCTCCCGTACAAATTTTGAAATTGTATTAAAGGTAGTATTTCCATATAATGTGCGTTCAAATGCAGCTGTCAGGTAAAGCCTTTCCTTAGCCCGGGTTATACCTACATACATCAGCCGCCTTTCCTCCTCCATCTGA
>Ga0116174_10003551_pt1 | contig 12759 bp, 10 predicted proteins | sample AD_UKC087_MetaG_FD_89801 | JGI IMG/M metagenome (GOLD analysis project Ga0116174, IMG submission 89801) | Active sludge microbial communities of municipal wastewater-treating anaerobic digesters from USA - AD_UKC087_MetaG | ecosystem: Engineered > Bioreactor > Anaerobic > Digestate | place: USA...
AATATAACGGCAAAGTTTTCATTATAAATATATGATTTTCAATATTCTAATGAACCGTTAAAATTAACCCCGTACATATCATCATTGCAAAGCTTGCCGAAATAATCCCCGTGTAATACAATCCGGGCCGGGAACTGTGGAGGTAACTCAGTGTAGATCTGATGGAATTACCCAGAATATATCCCGGATAAAACGATATAGTGGAGAAAAACGCCCAGTAAAGTACTTCGGTTTTTATGAATGCTGCGAATCCTCCCGGGACGGAATATGTAAGCAGGTACGGGCATGGTGCGCAGACCATGCCCGCATAATAGAAGACCATGCCAGAAATAATCACGCCGCTACCGGCGACCAGGCCGCCGATAGCCATGTTTCCGTTCATCAGTCTTTCATGAATGCCGAAGGCCAGTGTCACCGATGATCCAAGTAGAAGCAATGCCACAACAGAATTCGCGCGGCAAATCGGGGAGCATCCGAGCACTGGAACGACCAGCATCCTGGTTATTATCGTGAACACCGTAACGGTGATGAAAACACCGTGCTTTTTATATAAACCGTAACCAGTTGACATTACCGCTATTCCAATACCCGTCATTATCGCGGAAGCGAACGGCTTACCCCCCATTCCAAGGACATCTTTGAAAAATACCTCAAAAAAACCCCATAGTGAACCGAGAACCATGGCGGTGCAGAAATATGCGAAGATCGAATTGCTCCGCGAATCGGAATGTATGTTATTTTTCATTGCTGTTTCCTGTAATAAACATTGTAATTATCATTGAGGATTATAATTAACCCCATTGTCTTTTATCAGAAATATTTCGATTTAATGTGCTATCCGTTCCAACCTGACCGCGCACGCCTTGTACTCGGCGGTTTTTGTTTCCGGATCGAAAACATTATTTGTCAACCAGTTAGCGTTACCCTCTCTGAAATGGAAAGCCATCCATATAAGCCCTGGCGGAATCTCTTCGGTGACCCTGGCTTTGACTTTAACCGATCCTCGACGGGAAGTCACTATAACGTATTCACTATCGGTTATACCGAGCCTTGCGGCATCTATGGGTGATATATCTGCCGTTTCTTCTGAAAGGATTGCATCCAGGCCGGCACGTCCTGTCTGGGTACGGGAATGATAGTGGAACAGGCGGCGACCGGTACTGAGGACCATCGGATATTCCTTGTCCGCAACTTCGGCCGGTGGAGTCCACTCGATACCTTTAAAAAGACCTTTGCCGCGGGTGAATTTGCCGTCTCGATGAAGGAATTTCGTGCCGGTGTGTTCCGCGGTCGGGCACGGCCATTGCAGACCATCCCCCTCGAGGCGGTAATATTTTATTCCGCCATAGGCGGGGGCAAGGGACGATACTTCATTATCCCATATCTCCTGCGCGCTGCTGGATTTCCACTCATGCCCCAGGCGTCGCGCTATTTCCTTGAATATCCACCAGTTTGGCTTCGCGATTCCCGGTGCATCCTTTATTTTTCGCACACGGTTTACGCGGCGCTCACTGCTTGTGAACGTTCCTTCGTCTTCACACCAGGCGGCCGCCGGAAATATGACATTTGCAAATCTCGTCGTCTCAGTCGGGAAAATGTCATTGCATACAATGAATTCCGCTGACGCGAGTTCGTGCTCGACATGAGCGATGTTTGGTTCGGTGTTCGCAAGATTTTCACCAAAGATATAAAACGCTCGTATTTTGTTTGATGTCAGTCCCGCCATCATATCGGGTATCATTAAACCAGGTTTTTCAGGCAATTTTTCGACCTGCCATGCTTTCATGAATTTTTCTCGATTCGCGGGATCCCCTACTCCCTGGTAACCCGGGAATACTCCCGGGAGCGCGCCCATATCGCACGCGCCCTGAACATTGTTCTGCCCGCGCAACGGATTGACGCCCGCGGATTCCTTTCCAAGATTTCCCAGGAGCATTTGCAGATTCGAGATGGACATAACGTTATTCTTGCCGCATGTGTGCTCGGTAATCCCGAGAGTGTAACACAGCATGCCGGGTTTAATCGAAGCCATGGTGCGAGCTATCTCATTCAACATATCGACGGAGACGCCCGATATTTCCGACGCTTTCTCCGGAGAGTATTGCATTACGGAGGCTTTTAAAGATTCGAAATCCTCACAGTTTTCAGAGACGAACTGTCTGTCGTACAGGTCTTCCGTGATAAGGATATTCATAAGCCCATTGAGGAATGCGACATCAGAACCGACTTTGATCTGGGCGAAAATATCCGCTTTTCTCGCCAGCGCGTGCCGCCGTGGATCCACGACGATTAATTTTGCGCCTTTTTTAAGGGCTCTTTTGACGAAATATGAGGCGACTGGATGTGCCTCCGTCATGTTGGTTCCGATAAGAAAAAACAGCCTTGCATTCTCGAATTCGCCGAAGGAGTTGGTCATCGCGCCGGAGCCGAAGGTGGTTGCCAGACCGGCAACCGTCGGGGCGTGTCAAGTTCGCGCACAGTGATCAATATTGTTCGTACCAATCGCGCTCCTGAAAAGTTTCTGCATATTATACGAATCTTCGTTGATGCTTCGCGCACAGCTGACTCCGGCAATGGCATCCGGGCCTGATTCTTTGATGATCTGTTTGAATTTATCGGCTACGAGATCGAGCGCCTCATCCCAGCCGGCTTCTCGGAACTCTCCGTTGGATTCCCTGATAAGAGGGGTGGTCAGCCTTTCTTTAGAATATATGAAATCGTATCCATACCGTCCCTTTACGCAGAGATGTCCCTGATTCGGCTGTGCCCCCTCGACACCAGTCACTCGAATAATCTGGTCGCCCTTTACATGAAGCTCGAGCTGACAACCAACACCGCAATACGGACATGTTGTTCGGACGGCGCGCGTTTCCCACCTGCGCGCTTTGCCCATCCCCTTCTTTTCTACGAGGGCTCCCACGGGGCAGAGCTGAACACATTCACCGCACTGGACGCAACTGGATTCCCCCATGGGTATGTCATTGTCGCAGATTACTTTTGTATGACTGCCCCTGAAGCCGAAATCGAGCACTTCGTTGACGACCATGTTATTGCAGCCCGAAATGCATCGGCCGCAATGAATGCATTTGTTGGAATCGCGCACGATAAAGGCGGCGGATTCGTCGCGTTCCTCAGTCTCTTCCACAATGAACGCGGGTACTTCTATGCCAAGACTGTAAGCGGCATTCTGCAGTTCGCAGTCGCCGTTCATTTCGCAGGATATGCAGTTATGATTTCCATTGGAAAGCAACAGGTTAACGACCATTTTTCGCGCTTCGATTACACGCGATGTTTGCGTGTTTATCCTCATTCCATCATTCGGGACGAGGGAGCAGGCGGTTTGCAATCCTCTCATCCCATCTACTTCGACCACACATACGCGGCATTTGCTTGCGGGCCCCAGCCTGGGATGGTAACACAGCGATGGAATATATATCCCATTTTCACGCGCGGCCTGCAGAACAGTGGTTTCATCTCCGCAGATGATCTCTCTGTCATCGATAAAAATCTTCTTGCTCATTGAGGTCCCTCCTTTCTTGCCTTCTATTGCTTTGCCAGGGATTCGAATTCCGGCCTGTACTTTGTAATCATTGCATGTATGGGGACCGAGAATGCCTCTCCGGTCGGACAGAGCGTGAGCCCCCTTATGTTTTCGCACAGGTAAAGAATAAGATCGATATCAGCCAGCGTGCCTCTGCCTTTCAAAAGCGCGCGCAATTTCTGTTCTATCACATGAGAACCCTCCCTGCATGGAACGCACTGCCCGCAGGATTCATGATGATAGAATTCGATGGTGCGCAATGCCAGTTCGGGAATGGATACAGTTTGGTTGATAACGATGATCCCACCCGAACCGAGAGCGGTACCTGCCTTCTGGCATGACTCGTAATCGAGAGCAAGGTCTTTGGCTTCGGAGGCCGTCAGTATAGCGACTGAGAGGCCGCCTACAATTACACCTTTCAAATTCCCTTTGACGCCTCCCGCCGCGTCGAGCAACACGCTGAGTTTTGTGCCGAGGGGGTACTCGAAAACACCCGGCTTGTTTACATGACCGGAAATTCCGAATATTTTTGGTCCATGGTTATTGGTGGTGCCTATTTTTTTATAGGCGGCGGCTCCGTGCTCGATTATATATGGAACATTCGACAGGGTCTCGACGTTGTTTACGACGGTGGGACATCCGTAGAGTCCCGAGTTGGCAGGGAAAGGCGGCTTCACCCTGGGATTACCGCGCTTGCCCTCGAGAGATTCGATCTGTGCCGTTTCGTCCCCGCATACATACGAACCTCCGCCACGATGCACGATGATATCCACGTGCTCAAGAAGCCCGGCCGTTTTGGCTTCATCGATCGCCGTTTCGAGAATGTCCGCAATCCACGCAAACTCTCCTCGGATGTATATGAAGGACTTCCTTGATTTGATCGCGTACGCACTGATGGCAATTCCCTCGACAAGCAGATGAGGATTGAACTCCATTATCTGCCTGTCTTTAAAAGTGCCTGGCTCTCCCTCATCGGCATTACAGATGAGGTACACAGGGCGAGTATCGTTTTTAGGCAGAAACGACCATTTCATCCCGGCGGGGAACCCGGCCCCTCCCCGCCCGCGCAGCTGGGCTTCCTTGACCTCGTTTACGATATCCTCGGGTTTAAGTTTGATTGCTTTCTCCAGCGTCCGATAGCCGCCACGCTTTCTGTAGTATGCAAGTTTACGGCAGTTTTTATCCGTTCTATCGTTGAGAAGTATTCCGCATTCTGAGACAACGTTCATTGAAGTATCGCTTGAGTATTTTTTGCCTTTATTCAGCGCATCGATGAGCTGATCTGTTTTTTCAACTGTCATATTCTCATAGTAAACCTCATTGACCTGGATAACCGGACCGGTCGCGCAGGATGCCAGATCCTGCACGGTAGTAAGAGTGAACATTCCGTCCACGGTTGTTCCGCCCACGGCAATGCCCAGTTTTTTACACAGGTGTTCTACAATCTCATCCGCGCCATGTAAAAAACCAGGTACGCATGTATCCACCTGAAGATGATACCTCCCTACAGGGTGGGTATTAAACATCGTGTAATAGGTGCTTATTCCATAAACCCGACTGCGGCTCATGCCGAGAGCCTTTGCTACCGTATCTATGGATCCGGCCTCAAACCGGTTTGAATTCTCTTTCTGAAGCAACTGCATGATCGGCATTACCGCCGATTGCCGTTCGGGATACTTTGCTGAGATATCTTTAAAAGTCGATTCACTGCTTTTTTTCATGTTCTCACTCCGGATTGTTGGCCGATTGACCGGCCGTGAATGATTCATTCATAAATTTTCATCCCCTGACACGCCAGGCAAACCTTACCATCGATTTCAGGGTATGCTTCCCCACATATAGAACAAAAAGCGATTGAGCTGGGAATATGCTTCCCCCGGTAATTTTCTGAAATAATGACGTCCTTTACAGCGTATATATCCTTCCCGGCATGAAGGATTTGTGCGATAAGCGCATCTTTGTCCTGTTCTTGTTTACGTATAAGACGCAGGAACCATTTTTTTATTTCTGGATACGGTTCGAGCCTTGACGCATCGAGGCTGACGCGTACACCTTTTCCGGTTTTTTTATCGTATAATGCGATGGCGAAGCGTCCGGTATCGACTATTTTCAGCCATCCGTTTCCAACGGTACAGGGAGTCAGCATTTGAATAGCATCAGGCAGGCAGGCGGGTGATTCGCAGATCGCATCGTAGATTTCATATTGCTTCATGTTTTGAGTGGCGATTTCGACCATAAAGCCGCCAATTAGAAGTCCTGGTGCAAAATTACCATGAAATTCGACGAGTTTTTGAATGTAGTCCTCGGCGGTATAGTTGCAGATCATCATAACTCCATGAAATCAAGGGCAATTATAGAGCAAGACGCACTTTAAAGGAACATAATAACATAATACTGACTAATACTAACCATTAATCATAAAATATACTCAAAATTCAATTATCTAATGTCAAGGATTATTTCAAAAAAATGTAATTAGACCATTAAATATTGTAAGCTTCAGTCGACTACGACCACTTATCCTTTTCGAGGAGACGAGATTAGCTGAAACCTTCAGGAGGTAGTGATTATAATAAGGCTGCGGAGTAAGGGCGCATGGATATGTTGTATGAAGCAGAATGGAGGATTACCGGTGTGATTGTATTATTGGAGCTGAAGGAGGTAGGTATGAACGCATGAAAGAAGTTATGATTCACCAAATAATGCTGTCGGGCAATGAACCATGTGATGTTTCGACAGTGTTTACATATTGAGTCGTTTCATTATAGTGGATACGAGTGCTTCTGGCGACACCGGTTTCTGTAATACTCCGTCGAAACCAAGTTGCTCAATGCTTACGTTCGCCGCTGTCGCATTCCCGATACTGCTGAGCAGGTAGATCGGAATTGACGGATGATTGAGCTTGATTTCATCCGCGACCCGGGTTCCGGCATCGATCCGCTCCATCATCATGTCGCACACAATAAGGTCGGGCGTGATGGTTGTGAGAGCATTGATCCCCTCCTGGGCGCTCATCTGGGTGGAAACAATAAAACCCTCGCCCTCAAGGACGGCCTTTGTAGAAGTCAGAATATCGGGATCATCGTCTATCACCATGATTAGCTTTCTGCCTGACATATCCAACCTCCTCCATCGACGATGGAGCAAGAATCACAATTAAGCGGCGGCTTGTAAAGAATTATTTACCCACGGACACATTCGGTGTGCCAGAATTCATCGTTTCTATATCCCGGAAAAAGGTCCCGGCGGTGTGATGGGTGCCAGCCAGCGTTCTATCGGATTGTCATTCGCAGTTATTCAGCCGCCCTCTGTCTGGGGAAATGCCGTATTCGCGTACAGGTATTCAACTTTTTCCTTATGCTTCAATTCTTCATTCGCCATTTCAAGGAGCATCTCACGCACTTCCCCCTCAGGCTGGACCGCGGCGAGTTCCTTGTAAAAGTTGTGGGAATTCAACTCGCGATGAGCGGCGATAAGGTATACATCCTTGGATTCAATGTCCTTTTCGATGTCGGGAGAGTCGATATACTGCGCGATGGAATAATCGATGACCTCGGTCATCCGCAGGGCGTTTGACTGGTATCCACCATCGCGATATGCCACCAGAAACTCACGGTGCTTTTTTTCCTCAGAGGCGAGAAACTTAAGCGCGTCTTTTGCCGTGGCATCCTTTATTTTCGACTGCAGGGATGTATAAAAGGTGTATGCCTCTTCTTCACGTACGATCGCTTTCCCGATAAGGGTTTCCAGTGACTGTTTTTTCATTGTTCCGCCTCTTTCATGCACGAGAGTTGACGCGAAATCGGTGGAAGTAAAATCTTCAATCGATTATACCTGCGAATGAAAATTGTTCCAGCCGTCTAATCGCACAATATTTTTTTACTATGGAATACCGATAGAGTCAAGGTTAAATTCGGTGCGGAGAGGATCAAAATAAGAAGGGGAAGGTTTTATCCTTCCCCCTGAGTGTCATGAGTAATTCTCTTATCAGGCGTTTTTGCCCTTCGGAGGCTTGTATGCTAGCGCGATGAAGAATCCGACGCTGAGCAGGCCGGCCGCTATGAACAGGGACTGGTCCTTGAAGACCTCGAACACGTAGGGGCCGATCAGTCCGGCCGCGCTCCATGCGGTCAGCATGAAACCATAGACCTTGCCGATATAGGCTGGACCGAAAGAGTCGGCCGCAAACGCGGGCATGGTTGCGAATCCGCCTCCGTAGCATGCGAGGAGATAACAGGAGACGACGATAAAGAGATAGTAGTTGGCCACATATCCTTTGGCTACCAGGACATACATAACGGCCTGGGTTGCGAACATTATCAAGAACACCATCTTGCGACCGATGTTGTCCGATATCTTCGCCCAGAAGAGACGGCCGAGTCCGTTGAAAATCGCCGCGTACGCGACAACGGCGCCGCCAGCGGCCGCGACTACCGCGACTTGCTCGGGGGTGAGGTCCCCGACAAGGCCCATGGTCTTTTTATAGACATCCTGGGCGAGCGGCGAGTGCTGTGAGATAAGCCCGAGTCCTGCGGACACGTTCAGGCAGAGCATCGCCCAGAGCATCCACCACTGGGGCCTTTTTACGGCTTCACCGAACATAAAGGAGTCGGCCGCGGAAACGGTCGATTTAGCAGGAGTGAATCCCGCGGGGAGCCATCCCTGCGGAGGATTTTTAAAGAACTGCGCGGCTCCGGCTACAAGTATGAGGAAGATAACGCCCCAGATGTACCAGGTTTTTGCGACTCCGGATGCCGTTACAACACCGGCCTCGTCAACGACCTTGAAAGCCGCGATCATCCCGGGAGCGATCTTGCCCATAAAAAAGGCGCCGGCGCCAAAACCCATAACGGCAAGGCCGGTAACAAGACCGCGTTTATCGGGGAACCAGCGGATAAGCGTGGCAATCGGAGTAACGTATCCAAAACCGTTGCCGAGCGCCGCTATGACGCCGAAACCGAGATAGAGAAGCGCGATGCTTCCAACCTGGTCGGCGTAACCGGCAACAAGTGTTCCGATACCGAAAAGAATACCGCCGATTGTGGCCACAAAACGGGGGCCTTTCTTATCGACCAGGGTGCCGCCGAACGCCGCGGCAAGACCGATAATTCCCATAAGGATCATGAATGTCAGCTGTACTGTTTTACCGTCCCATCCATGCATATTCATTAAGGGAATTTTAAAAACCGACCATGCGTACACGGTCCCGAGACAGAGCTGGATCACGACGGCGGCTATCGCGATCAGCCACCGTTTGGACTCCAAATTCTCGTTCGCCATACTACCTCCATAGACTGTATGTTTTGGTTTTCAGTATGAGCATGTCGGAATATTTCAAATGCCGGCCTAAATATTCATAGCGCCTCCATTTGGCAATGGAGAGCAGCACGAATGATTCGGGCGGAAGGAAATATTCAGGACATTACCGGGCTAAAGGATGTGAGAGGTGTGACAATCGTCAAGTTAAAAATGTACAGGAGCCGGAAAACGGACAAAAAAAGGCCCCTCTCGGGGCCTTTTTTGTATATTTTACTTTTCCGACTTTTTAAGGTACATCATGAAGTACACTATTCCAACGAAAATCGCGCCGCCCACGATGTTGCCGATAGTTACGGGGACAAGGTTGTTATTCAGGAAACCGCCCCATGTAAGGGCGTCGGCTTTCGCGCCGAGTGTGCCAACATATTCAGCAAGAGCGGGATCGGCCTTGAGAGCGATACCCATTGGAATGAAATACATGTTCGCGACGCAGTGCTCGAAGCCCGAAGCGACGAATGCCATGATCGGGAAGAAAATTCCCCATACCTTCCCGCTGATATCGTCCGCGGCCGCGGCAAGCCAGACGGCCAGACATACGAGCCAGTTACAGCCTATACCACGATAGAAAGCTTCTCCCCATCCGAGATTTACCTTGCTTATCGCGATACCGAGAGCCGTGTTGGCGCATGCTCCGCCTTCAAGCGGGCACTGACCGGCGACAAAGCCCGTCTTCCAGAGGTTTGATTTGTACATGATATAAACGAGGATGAGGGAGCCGATAAAGTTTGCGATATAGACGATGACCCAGTTTTTGAGCATAGCGGTCCATTTCACTTCTCCGGCGGACACGCCGATGGTCATCAGGTTGTTACCGGTGAAAAGTTCCGCTCCCCCTATGACGACGAGCATGAGGCCGACGCTGAAGACCGCGCCCCCGAAGAGTTTGGACATCCCGAGTCCCATGGTGGTCTGGGTACCGGTAAGCACCATGGTGGAAAGTTCCGCGCCGAAACCAATATACGCGCCGGCGAGGATTCCGAGTATGAGCATTTTGAAGATGGTAAGAGATCCCTTCGCCTTGCCCACACCGATAAAATTTTCAGCAATTTTTGCTGGAGCGTTGAAAGCCATGACGACCTCCGTATGTAATTATGAAACGGCAGATTGAGAATATAACATAAACTCTATTTATGGTATATTCTTTTGTATACTATATTTTAATTATCAATATATTTGTCAATCATTCTTTGTTCCGGTTCTGTAATTCTCCTGAAGGAATTGCACCGAAATTATGCATGTGATGCGTCGATGAATCTCTTTAAATTATGGACTGATGGCATTCGGGCGTGGCGCGCGGAATGATGATCGCGGAATTAAAATATGGCAAGACGGCCGGTATAAACCGGCCGTCTTGCGGTGCCGCGGATCGGGTGAAGTGTACTCGATTCTAATGGAGATGTGGATTCGCGTAGTATTTTTTAAGCGAAGCGTCGCACGCCGCGCATTTGTAGTCCGGCTTGCAGTGCTTTACGAACTCGCCGCGAAAATACTTGAGCATCGTTACGATCGGCATTATCGGCGACTGGCCGAGCGCGCACAGCGAAGCCTTCTTCATGAGCGTTGCCTTTTCGATCAGGAGATCGATATCGGATTCGCTCGCGGTGCGCGTGGCGAACTTCTTCAACAGATGGTGCAGCTGCACCGTCCCGACGCGGCAGGGAACGCACTGGCCGCATGACTCGTGCTCGAAGAAGCTCATTATCTGAAGCAGGTAGTCCACCGCGCAGGTGTCCTCGTCGCACACCAGCACCACGCCCGAGCCGAGCGTAACGCCCTGCTTGATAGGCTGGTCGATATCCAGCGGCAGGTTCATGAGGTCTTTGCCCAGGATGCCGCCGGCGCTCCCGCCGACATGCGCGAACTTGAACTTCTTGCCCTTTTTAAGGCCCTTGCCGTGCACGTCGATGATCTGCTTCAGCGTCGCGCCCATGGGAAGCTCCACAAGGCCCGTGCGGTTCAGCTTGCCCGAAAGGCAGTAGAGCTTGGTGCCCGAACAGTTGGTGGGACCGGCAGAGCGGTACCACTCCGCGCCCTTCTCGATGATCATCGGGACCGACATGAGCGTCTCGACGTTGTTGACATTTGATGGAAGGTTCAGGAAGCCGGAGCCACCTGGGAACGGCGGCTTGAAGCGGGGATAGCCCCGTTTGCCTTCCATGGAGTTGATGAGAGATGTCTCCTCGCCGCAGACATACGCGCCGCCGCCTTCCTTTATGAAGACATCGAAGCTGAATTTAGAGCCCATGATGTTCGCGCCCAGAATTCCCTTCTTGCGTGCCTGCTCTATTGCCGCCTGCAGGCGCTCGATCGAGCGACGGTACTCGCCGCGTATATAGATGTAGCCGATCGACGCGTCGATGGCGTAGCCGCAGATTGCCATCCCCTCCAGAAGAAGCTGGGGATTCTCTTCCATCAGGATGCGGTCCTTGAAGGTGCCGGGCTCGCCCTCGTCGGCGTTGCAGATGACGTACTTCTGCATCGAGCCTTTGGTGACGAAGGACCATTTCATACCGGCCGGGAACCCGGCGCCGCCGCGTCCGCGAAGTCCCGAGTCCTTGACCACCGCGATGATGTCGGCGGGCGACATCGACAGGGCTTTCTTCAGAGAGTCGAAACCGCCCCTCCCGATGTATGAATCGATTGTATGCGGATCGACCACGCCGATGTTTTCCAGAAGACGTTTTGTCTGTTTCGGTTCGTTGATGATGCAGGCCTTGCCCTCGACCTCTTTGCCGCACTGCTCGCCCGAGGTGGCCTTTTTCTTCCTGTACGAGTCGAGGAGCTCTTTTATCCGCTTCGGTGTCAGGTTGCCGTGGATGTCGTAGTTGACCATCATGGCCGGCGCGACCGAGCAGACTCCCAGGCATTCACACTGCTCGAGGAAGAACATCCCGTCCTTGGTGGCCTCGCCTATTCCTATCCCCAGGTGCTTCTGAACGGCGTCGAAGATTGTGGTGGCCCCCATCACGTGGCACGGACCGGATTTGCAGACCCGTATCACGTACTTCGCGCGGGGCTTCGTCTTGAACATCGTATAGAAATCGACGAAACCGGACACGGCGCTCTCGGGAATGTTCATCTCGGCGGCGACGTTCTCAAGCGTCTCGACGTCCAGCACGTTTTTACCCGACGCGTTCTCGAGATCGCGCAGGATGAGCATCAGGTGCTCGCGGTCGTTACCGTACTTCTCTATGCTTTTACGTATCTTATCAGCTTTCATGTCATTCCCCCTCACGCGCCAACCTTCTCGATTTTACACGCACAGACCTTGAACTCCGGTATCTTACACGTGGGATCCAGGGCGTCGATGGTCAGTTTGTTGGCCGCGGCCTCGGCGAAGTGGAAGGGGATGAACACGACGTTCGGCATGGGCCTGTCCGTGACCTTCGCTTTTATCCTGATCGATCCGCGTCGAGTCGATACCGCAACGAGCTCGCCGTCTTTTACGTTGAAGTTGCTGGCGTCGTTCTGGTTCATTTCCACGTAACCTTCGCTCACTATCGCCTCGAGGATGCTCGAATTGCGGCTCATCGTACCGGTGTGGAAATGCTCCAGCAGTCGGCCGGTGGTAAGGATTACCGGATACTCCGGATCGACTTCCTCGGCCGGGGCCGTATACTCAATAGCGCTCAGAAGACCGAGTCCCCTGGAAAACTTGTCCTTGTGCAGGAACTGCGTACCGGGATGCTCGGTCGTGGGGCATGGCCACTGAATGAGTTCCTTCTCGAGCCGTTCGTAGGTAATTCCCGCGTATGAGGGAGTTACCGTGCGGACTTCCTCGAAAATGTCCTTCGCGCTGGAGTAATTCCAGCCGGCCCCCATGCGGTTGGCTATCTGCATGATGATCCACCAGTCGTCCCTGTTGTCTCCGACCGGAGCCACGACCCTGTGCATGAGCT
>Ga0116174_10003552_pt1 | contig 12758 bp, 10 predicted proteins | sample AD_UKC087_MetaG_FD_89801 | JGI IMG/M metagenome (GOLD analysis project Ga0116174, IMG submission 89801) | Active sludge microbial communities of municipal wastewater-treating anaerobic digesters from USA - AD_UKC087_MetaG | ecosystem: Engineered > Bioreactor > Anaerobic > Digestate | place: USA...
CCGGTCTCTTTTGTCGTTGATAGGTTTTAAGCTTATGCCATGGTTTTCTTGATCATCACCGAAAGACGGCGGACGCCTTCGCGGATGGTTTCAGGATTGGCAGCGGAGAAATTCAGGCGCATGGTGTTCTTAGGCCCGCCATTCGGGTAGAACGGCACGCCCGGAACATAAGCAACCTTTTCTTCCACAGCTTTCGGGAAGAGCTCCAGACTGTCGCAGCCTTCGGGCAGGCGCAGCCAGAGGAACAGACCGCCACGCGGGGTCGTCCAGCTTGTGCCCTCCGGCATGAAGTCTTCAAACGCCTGGATCATGGCGTTGCGGCGTTCTTTGTAAACGCGGCGGATGGTTTCGATATGCCCGGGCAGCCAATCCCCCGCAGCTAATTCATAGGCGACATATTGATCAAAGGTGGAGCACTGCAGGTCAGCACCTTGTTTGGCTTGGACCATTTTCTTGACGACTTCCGCGGGTGCAATTACCCAACCAATACGCAGACCCGGTGCAAGGATCTTTGAGAAGGTACTGGTGTAGATAACGTTGCCGTCAAACGAGGAGTTATCACACCTGTGGTACTGAGCGTCCAAAACGGCAATGGGAGGCAGCATCTCGCCTTCGAAGATCAGTTTTCCATAAGGATCATCCTCTATCATTGGCACGTTGTAACGGTTTGCCAGTTCAATCAAATGCTTGCGCCGTTCAAGGTTCAGGGTCACGCCCAGAGGGTTCTGGAAATTGGGCAGAACGTACATGAATTTAACGTTTTGCTTGATAAGATTTTCCAGATCGTCTGTAATCATTCCGTCGGCATCGGTGTTTACGGTCACATACTGTGGACCGTAGGCATTCCATGCCTGGAGGGCGCCAAGATAGGTGGGCGATTCGGTCAATACGCGATCACCACGGTTGATGAAGATTCGACCGACAAAATCGAGGGCTTGCTGTGACCCGGTTGTGATCATGATGTTGTCAAGGGTGACGTTGATGCCATTCGCTTTTGCATCGTCCGCGATCCACTGGCGCAGGGGGTTGTATCCTTCTGTGGTGGTGTATTGCAGTGCTTTGCGACCGTATTGGGTGAGGACTTTATCGCAGGCAGCCCGCATTTGTTCAATTGGGAATAGTTCAGCAGCAGGGAATCCTCCGCCGAAAGAGATGACGTCAGGTTGGTTGGTAACCTTCAGAAGCTCGCGAATGAATGAGCTCTTGATACCTTCGGTTCGATGAGCAAATCTTAGTTCCCAGGGTGTTGGCATTATATTTTTTCTCCTTTTTTCTATTGCTTCAGGTTTAAGATTTCATAAACCGGCTGATGACTGTGGCAGCACCCGGAAGTGCAACCCTATCCCCACGAGTCAGTTCAGCAGGGGGTTTCTGTCTCCAATCAGGGGCATTCTGGAAGATAAAGACCTTGGTTCCTTCCACAGCCACCTTCTTATCCACGAAGGCTTGTCCGGTGAGGTAGCCTTCCTTGTCAATCGCACAACTGGTAACAACACCCACCATGCGTCCTTTGAGGTCGCAGACCGGGTCGCCGTGGTGCGCCATGCGAACGGCTTTTTCGTCAAAGCGGAAACGCGCTACCACACCAGTGCGTTTTTCTTCGCGTTCCACGAAGGTTTTTCTGCCGATGAACCAGGCAGAGTTCAATTTCAGGAAAGGCAGGAAGCCTGCTTCGCCGATAGTCAGGTTGAGGTCACCGCCCATTTCATGCCCATAGAGCGGCAGGCCAGCTTCAGTGCGTAATGAATCGCGCGCGCCAAGTCCGCAAGGTTCGAGACCAAGCGGCTTACCAGCTTCAAGCAGAGCGTTCCAAAGATGAACCGCCTCATCCGGATGGACGAAAAGTTCAAAGCACATACTCTCTCCGGTGTAACCGGTACGCGAAACAACCACATGCATTCCATCCAGGACTGCTTCGCAGAGTTGAGTGCGGTTCAGGCGGCGAATGCGGCGCTGTTCGGCTGGATCTGCCAACTTGAGGAGGATCTCGCGGCTGAGCGGACCTTGAATGGCGATATCCACCAGTTGATCTTCGCCCTCTTTGGGGTCTTTGAGGTTGCGCAGGGTCACTTTGCGCCCGGGAGCACGCACCCAGGGGCGATCCGGATCGACCATGACCTCGCCGTTTCGAACGGCATTTAACCATGCCCAGTCCTTGGCTTCGTTGGCAGCGTTTACCACCACAAGGTATTTATCAACATCCCGGCGGTAGACCAGCAGGTCATCGATCACGTTGGCATGCGGATCCATGAAGTGGGTGTACAGCGAGTCACCGATCTTCAGGGAAAGTGTGTCATTACCGCAGACCACGTCCAGGAATACCGCGGCATCCGGACCTTCGGCCTGGAAAACGCCCATGTGGGTCACATCAAATAATCCGGCCGCGTTGCGCGTGGCGAGATGTTCCTGCAGGACGGAGGAGTACCACAGCGGCATTTCCCAGCCAGCAAAACCACTCATTTTCGCCCCCAGAGCCAGATGGTTTTCATACAAAGGCGTTCGCTTTAAGCCCTCTTCTTCAGGCTCCACCCAGCTAAATTCAGGCAGGGCGGGCAGGTCTGCTTTTTCAGGCATGCCGACAAAGTACGGCTTGCGCAAGTCGACCCGGTCGTTCTCGGGTTTGACCCAAACAGGGTCGGCTCGCAGGATAGAAACCGGACCTGGGATTCTTTGGGTCAGGTCGGGGTCGTAGTAAATGAACGCGCTCGAGAGACCAACGAGCCAGCTGCCCGCCAGCCCCAGTTTCTCTGCCGGAACAGTCAGAGTGAACCGCTTGCATTCATTACAGGTCAGGATGCCTTCGATATCGCCATCGGTAGTGTGCATCATGGTCAACTGCGAAGCGCCTGGCTCCAGGGCTTCTACGTCGCTGGTCATGGTGTAGTTGAGGAAGGCGCGCACATTCTCACCGGTGACCATCAATGCGCCAATTCCCTGGCGGGGATGATCCTCGTTGTAAAAATAGTGCGGGTAGCCGTGGCGCTGATGAATATCGTCCATGGCGGGTTTCCCGTCAGCCATGGCGCGGACGTCGGTATTGACTTTGCCGAGGGTCGCAAAATTGACCTTTGCGCGGGTGAGCTTGCCGGAGCGTCCGATCATGTGGTAGGGAGTTGTAGCGCTGAATAGTTCGTGGATCAGGTCTGCGATCTTCGCGAAATCCTTCTCCTTAAATCCGCGCTGGGTCAGCCAGGTGGCGCCCATCCGGATACCCGTGGAGGTGAGGGCGGATCGGTCACCCGGAATGGTATTTCGGTTGACCACAATGCCGACCAGATCAAGAATTCTTGCTCCGAGATCGCCAGTTAGGGGAATGCCATCAGCGCTCTTGTAAGACTTGCAGTCGATCAGGCACATGTGACTGTCCGTGCCATCATAGGGCACACGAACGCCCAGTTCTTTGAAGTGATTAGCTAATGCAGCGGCATTCTGCAAGGTTTGTTTTTGAAGCTCGATGAACTGTTCAGTTTTTGCTAACTTAAAGGTGAGAGCCATTGCGGCGATGGTATTTACATGCGGTCCACCTTGCTCTCCTGGGAAAACTCCCTTGTCAATCTGTTCGCCGAGCTCACGGTCATGGGCGATGAGAACTGCGCCACGAGGACCGCAAAGCGTTTTATGGGTCGTGAAGCTGACAACGTCAGCAATCCCGATTGGTGAGGGCACAACTTTAGCAGCGATCAAGCCGGCAATATGCGACACGTCTGCCAGTAACCATGCGCCAACTTCATCCGCGATTTCACGAAACTTTTGCCAATCCGGGATCCATGGGTATGAGGTGTAACCCGCGACGATGACCTTGGGTTTACAGGCTTTTGCCTGCTCCAGAATTTGATCATAATCGAGCCGTTCGATCTTCGGATCCACGGAATAGTGGAAAGCGTTATAGAACAAACCAGAGCGGTTTACCGGTGAGCCGTGGGTCAGGTGACCTCCAACCAGAAGATCCATGCCTAAAATCGCGTCGCCGGGTTGGATGAGCGCGGTGTATACAGCGGTGTTGGCAGGGGCGCCAGAAAGCGGCTGCACGTTTACCCAAAGGTCATCTGCGTTGAGGTTGTTGGCAGCGAATAGTTCCGCAGCCCGCCTGCGAGCAAGCGCTTCGACCATATCAACGTATTCAACACCTTTGTAGTATCGCGGGTCACTATGACGCCGGTAGCGCCCGAGTTGGTAGGCGTAATCCATGATGGTTTCTTCGTCCTGGTAACGTGTTTCCGGACGGGGGTAACCTTCGGCATAAATATTGGTAAATGGTGAAGCCAGCAAGTCGCGAACCGCTTTGGGAGCGATACTTTCACTGGGGATCATGATCAGCCGTCGTGCCTGGCGTTCGGCTTCGAACTCCACCAGTCCGCTGACGTTGGGATCATAAATATCAACATCTTTCTTGAACAGAAAATCACTCATGGTTTATTTCCTTTGGGTGTGAAGATAGGATTCGCAGAAACAATTTGGAGCAGGGTTGTTCTGAAATCGTTAAAACAGGGATAATCTGAGCTTGAAAAGCAGGAATCAAAATACGACCGGCGCAATAAAAGCGTAATGATGTGCCATGCTGTCCCATTCTGTTTATTGTACCCCAAAGCGGAAGGCGTGTCTGTTGAATCTTGATAGATGGCGTGGTATATAATCAGAATTTGGATGGTTAAGTTGACTGAAGAAATCGATGAAGTAACCCTGATCAATCTCGCCCGAACAGATCCAGAGGCTTTTGGCGCTCTGTACGAGCGCTATGTGGAACGGATCTATAACTACGTCTTTTTTAGGGTAGGCAATGCAACAGACGCTGAGGACCTGACGTCCAAAGTGTTTTTCAGGGCATTGAAGAGTATAGGCAGCTATAAACACATGGGCTTGCCTTTTTCCGCCTGGATATATCGTATTGCCCACAACCTGGTTGCCAATTACCATCGCGACAGGCTGCGTGCAAGGGAGATTTCCATTGAGAACCTGATCTTACCAGATACCGGAAAACAACCAGCCCCTGAACAGAAGATGCAACAGAACCAGGAAAACGAATTCTTGTTACGTATTATTAACGATCTTAGCCCGCAAAAAAGAGAGCTAATATTGCTCAAGTTTGTGCAAAACCTCTCCAATCAGGAGATCAGTTTCATTTTCGGGAAAACCGAGGGAGCGATAAAAAGCCTGTATCATCGGACCTTGCTCGAACTGCGTGACCGGGTGAAGGAATTGGAGAATCCTCGTATCTAGATAGCGATTGGTGAGTTATATTAAACAGGATGAACGAAAAAACAAAAAACATTAACGATTTTGACCTGCACAAGCTTGAAGAGCGCTTTTCGCATTTACTGGAGCGCCAAAAGCCCCGTTCCACGTATGTGAGATCCTTACGAGATGAATTAAAAAACTCGCAGATTTTCGAGTTGCGCCGTTCAGTTGGGGCGATCCTCGTTGCGAGTTTTGGAGTTCTGTTTGCCGGCGCGCTTTCCGTAAGCATTGCTGTCTTTGCGCAAAAGGCACACCGGCGTTTCAATACCTAAGCGTGTAAGCCGGTCTTGTGGGCTTCCAAAGCCCGACGCAACTGACTTGAATCAGGCTCCACCAGGATCATACCATCCGGGAAAATGATCGTTGGCACGCTGCGATTTCCACGGTTTGTTGCAATGACGAACTTTTCTCCGGTTTTGTTTTCATCAATATCTATCCAAACGTAAGGCACTCTTTCTTCATCGAGGATAGCTTTGCTTTTACGGCAGTCAGGGCACCACTTTACGCCATAGACGGTAATCCGATCTTTTGACGTTGGGCTGGAAGTCGTGTCCACTGTGGTTCCCTTCCTGAAGAGCCCGCTGATCAGCCTTCGTATGTTTTGCGAACCCACTGACCAACCAACCAGTACTGGAAGTCATGCCCATGATAGGTTTCTACAGCAGCAACGATGCCATAGATGAGGGCGCCAAACGGAACCAATGCCAAAAGCAATGCAATCGTCAGCCCAAAAAGACCGACGCAAACGAGGACCAGCGGGGTGGAAACGAGAGCAACGATACCAGCCAGGATGGCGGCTCCAAAGAAGTACACCAACTGGAAAATGATCGCCTGCAAGCTCTGATATGCCACATAACGTGAGCGGTCTCTGTACGCGAAATAAATGATCACAGCAGGCACCAAGCCCAAAAAACCAGTGACCAGGTTAAGCAGGATGGAAAGGTGCGCAAACAATGCCAGCGTATTTTCTTCGCTTTTCGACAGGAGCGGTTGTGGGCTTTTTTGATCGTCTTCAGGCTTGACATCGATCGGGTCAACATTCACAAATTCTTGAGATTCAGTCATCATTCACCTCTTTTCAGATATGCTTAAGCTTAACACAAAGTCCGGTTTCCGGCGTTAAAACAAGCTATACAATCATAGGAATTATATGGTTCCAGTATAAGCCCTGTGTTAGAATCCTTTACATGAACGAACGAATCGTCTTCATGGGATCACCTGATTTCGCTATTCCCAGCCTCGAAGCCTTGCAAGAAAAGTATGGACTTGTGGCTGTGGTCACCCAACCGGATCGTCCGGCTGGCAGGGGGCGCACGCTCACGCCTTGCGCGGTAAAACAGCGCGCGCTGGAGCTTGGCTTGCCTGTCTTGCAGCCGGTCTCTCTGAGAAAGCTCGGAGCCATAAGCGAGTTGGCGCAGTATAAGCCATCTCTGATCGTGGTCGCTGCTTTCGGGCAGATCCTGCCAAAAATGGTGCTCGAGATGCCCGCAAAAGGCTGCGTGAATGTGCACGCTTCGCTGCTTCCCAAGTGGCGGGGCGCTTCCCCAATCCAGGCCGCAATTGCGGCTGGCGATACCGAAACGGGCGTAACCATTATGCAAATGAATGAGGGACTGGACACCGGTCCGATCCTGGCGCAGCGCAGCGTTCCGGTTCGCCCGGGAACCAACTCCGAGGAACTTTCGCATCAATTGGCTTTTCTCGGCGCACAGACGCTGATTGAGGTGCTGCCGTCCTACTTGAGCGGCATGCTGGCACCTTTGCCGCAGGATGGCACCGATCAGACCTATGCCCCGATGCTAAAGAAGGAACAAGGTGAACTTGATTTCTCAAAATCTGCCCTTGAACTTGATCGCAAGGTGCGCGCTTTTTATCCATGGCCAGGTACGTTCTTTCTGCTGGATGGTAAGAGGGTGAAAGTGCTCGAGGCGCATGTGCATGATAGCTTCGCCAGCCAGGCGGGCGAGAGATTTGTGATCAATGGTTTGCCAGCGATCGGCACAAGCGAGAGTTTCCTGGTTTTCGACTGCTTGCAACCGGAGGGAAAAAAGCCTATGTCCGGTCAGGCTTTTCTCAACGGTCAGCCTGGTTGGCTTGAGCCTCAATAAACAGTATGCGTCTTCGTAGGTCAGCTCTTCTTGCTCGAAGAGCATGCGCATTTCAAGCTGACATCAACCGGCTCATGGTCTTCATTGAGCAACCATAGGGTGGATTGGCGTCAGAAGGCGAAACAGATCCAACAAGTTCAATATAGCCAACCCACCACCCAATGTGTCGTTTTGGTGAGTTGACTTTAGCCGGATGTTATAGATTGAAATTTGTTGACGTCAACCCACCCTACCCAGAGCAATCCACTCATCGTCCACAATCCGCCCTTATCCTCAAAAACAATGTTCGCAGGGCGCGATTGGATGCGGATTGGATGCACCGCACATTGCATTCAATCCGCCAACATAAGCTCAATCGTTCAAGAGAAAGATATTTGCCTGAGTCTTCCCGCAATTCCCGATTCAAGGATAAGGAATGATCTCAGTCGGGGTCGGCGGCGGGGAAGTGACAACGATGGTTGGAGCCGGTGTAGCAGTCGGCAAAACATGCCGGGCAGAATCAACGAATTGTCGCGCCAAGGTGTCGAACCAATAAACATTGTTGGAATCTTCAGCCTGCAAAGTCAGCAGTGAGCCATCCATCCCTGTAATTCTTACGGGCTTGGTTTCGAGGTTCGGTATCCGCAGCCAGAGCGGCTCAGTCTGATCGGCAAATTCCATATATAGCCAGGTCTGCAAAGGGTTTTGACGCTCCTGCATCATGATAACGATCAGGTGTTGACCGTCATTGTAGCCATGCCAACAATTGATCTCGCTGAAACCGTGGATTTGCCGAAAAGCAAGACAATCAAAGATCTCAGGTGTCACTTCCCTCGTTGGAACCGGTGTGGAAAATTGCAAAGTGCGGATTGACATTGGGGTGGCGGTCAGGCTTTGCATCTCGTAGCCAACCTTCGTTGCCCAAGCACTCTCCGACTCAATTCGTTCAGAAATTGCTGTTTGAACGGGGGGGTCAGTCACCCTCTGCAATTGAGTCTGCAGGTCTGCCAGATAGTCTTCATTTTCTTCATTCCACGAGTTTTTTCCTTTAAACAAAGCAGCAGCCTTGCCAGAAAAAATGTAAACCAATGACGTGATCGCCATTGATCCAACAACGATTGCTGCAAGCACAAGCATTACTCTTTGAAGCTTGGTGTTGGTATAAGATTTCTTATTTATTATTAGCTCCTTATCATGGAGTGCCTGAATATTATTTTACATCGGATTCCCAATTCAGATAATGAGAGGCTGTTGAAAAACAAGCACTAAAACAATCCACACAACATACATACATGGTTTAATTACTCCACACCGCACACGAAAGGCAATAAGCGCAGATGGGAAGCCCCAGATACATCCAGACAGACCAGCAATCTTTCTACGCAGACCACCTTTACAATCAGATCGTCCCCGAAAACCACTTTCTGCGCAAACTCAACGCCCTGGTCGACTGGTCATATTACACCAAAAAGCTGACCAAACTCTATAAAGGCGAAGGACTGGCAGGAAACAACCGCAGGGTGGATTGGCATCAGAAGGCGAAACAGATCCAACAAATTCAATATAGCCAACCCACCACCCAAGGTGTCGTTTTGGTGGGTTGACTTTAGCCGGATGTTAAAGATTGAAATTTGTTGACTGAAATTTGTTGACGTCACCCACCATGCCCATAAAGCAATCCACCGCTGACCTGATTGCAATAATGGTGTGTTGACCATAATCGAATGTTCGTAGGTTGAAATTCCCTTACGTCATCCTCTTCGGGTACGATGTCCTAACCTACACCTACTCTTTGGCAAAGTATTTCCTCTTCCACTCGTAAAGCAGGTTCAAAGCCTGGATGGGGGAGAGGGTTTCGAGATCGAGTTTTTTGAAGGCTTCGATCATCGGATTGTTCTCAGGGAAAAGGCGCAACTGGTCTTGCGTGGCGGAGGCAGCCGGCAGGGTGGTGCCGGAGGACTGCTCGAGCTGTTTGAGGATCTCATTCGCGCGCGTGATGACCGAGGGCGGCAGCCCCGCCATCTGAGCCACATGAATACCGTAAGATCTGTCAGCCGCACCGGGAACGATCTTATGCAGGAAGACGACCGTGCCATCCGCCTCGGAAACCGCCACATTATAGTTGCGCACGCCCGGGTAGAGGTCTGCCAGTTCAGTAAGCTCATGATAGTGTGTGGCGAAAAGCGTCAATGGTTTGAGTTTTGGGTGGCTGTGCAGATGCTCGACGATTGCCCAGGCGATCGAAAGCCCGTCATAGGTGCTGGTGCCGCGACCGATCTCATCCAGGATCAAGAGGCTGCGCGGGGAGGCATTGTTGAGAATGTTGGCGGTCTCGAGCATTTCCACCATAAAGGTCGACTGCCCCTGGTGGATGGCGTCCTGAGCCCCGATCCGGGTGAAAACCCGGTCCACGAGACCAATTTCCGCCTGATCCGCAGGTACAAAGCTGCCAATTTGCGCCATGAGTACGATCAGAACCACCTGGCGCAGGTAAGTCGATTTACCGCTCATATTCGGACCAGTGATGAGGCGCACGATCTCGCCTTCCTCGAATATCACATCGTTGGGAATGTAGCGGGTCTCGCTGCGCATGCGTTCAACCACCGGATGGCGACCGGCAGTGATCTTGAGACCCTTTTCAGCCTTGAGTAGAGGTCGGGTATATTTGTTGAGCGCTGCCGCGCTGCCAAACGAGAGCAGGCAGTCCAGGCTGGCTATGGCGCGCGCAGCATTAAGGAACCCGGACGAGCCCAAAACCAATTGGGCGCACACCTGTTTGTAGACCCGCAGTTCCACTTCGTGGATTTGGGTCTCAGCATTCAGCACCAGCGATTCATATTCCTTCAGTTCTGGTGTAATAAAACGTTCGTTGTTGACCAGGGTCTGCTTGCGGATGTAGTTTTCCGGGGCTTGGTCAGCCATGCCGCGCGAGATCTCAATATAGTAGCCAAAGACCTTATTGAAGCCAACTTTGAGGGTCTTGATGCCTGTTCGCTGGCGTTCGGAGCTTTCGAGCCCGGCGATCCATTCGCGGGCGTGCTTTGAGTTGGCAAGGATGGCATCCAATTCTTCTGAATAGCCTGGTTGAATGATGCCGATATTGGCAGTTGTGGCAGGGGGATCCTCGGTGATGGCTTGCTCAAGCAGCTCCCTTTGGGATTCGAAATCGCCGATGGCATCTATCAGAGCCTGGAGGGCTGGTTCATTCGCAGGCAGCAGGGCCTTCAGTTGGGGAAGCGCGCGCAAATCTTCCCGCAACGCCACCAAATCTCCCGGGCGGGCGCTGCTGTTATTGAGCCGTCCGACTATCCGTTCGATATCGTGAAGCTCCGCCAACAGTGGTTCCAGTTTCTGGCGCAGAACACCATTTTTATAGAAGAATTCGACCGCATCCAACCGGGAATTGATCTGGTCGAGGTCGAGCAAGGGTTTATTGACCCAAGCCCGCAGCATACGCTTGCCCATCGGCGTTTTGGTACGGTCAAGCACGCCTAACAGCGATCCTTCCGGCTTATTGTCGCGCAAAGTTTCAGTCAGCTCCAGGTTGCGGCGGGTTTCCGCGTCCAGGACCATGAAATCATTCAGACTGTAGGCGCTGAAACTGAACTGAACTTCGGAAAGACCTTTTTGCGTTTCCTGTAAGTACTTTAACAGTGCGCCGACTGCCCGCGCTGCCAATGGCAGGGATTTCAGCCCCAATCCTTCCAAGCTGCTGACCTTGAAACGGCTTTTGATGAGTTCCTGAGCCCGACCGGGTTCAAAATACCAATTGGGGATGACAGTCAGATTGCCGTTAATGTTCTCAGGCAGACTGACCGCGTCTGAAACCAGCAATTCCGCAGGCGAAAGGCGCTTGAGCTCCGCCCGAAGCTGGACAAAGACGTCCTGGTCTGTCAGTTCGGTGGCGGCAAATTCTCCGGTGGACACATCCACGTAGGCTAACCCGGCTTCCTTTTGCTGGGTATAGACACAGGCGAGGTAGTTGTTACGTCCAGAGGGAAGCAGGTTGGGCTCCACTACCGTACCAGGGGTGACCACCCGCACGACTTCCCGCGGGAAGAGACCTTTATCGGGCTGGTCACCGACCTGCTCGCAGATGGCAACATGGTGCCCCTTCTCAATCAGTCTTCCAATGTAGTTATCGACGGCGTGGAAGGGAATGCCCGCCATGGGCACGCGCACGCCCTTCGCGACCGGGCGCGAGGTCAGCACGATATCCAGCGCCTCTGAGGTGGCTTTGGCGTCATCATCAAAGGTTTCATAAAAATCACCCAACCGGAAGAAAACAATCGTATCCGGATACTGCTTCTTGATATCCAGGTACTGCAAGCGGAGAGGGGTGATATCCTGTGCCATGGTCTATTTCAGATTCTCACGAATGTAAACGGAAACCTGGTCGAGCGCTTCTGAGAGCTTGTCCGGGTCTTTACCGCCAGCCTGAGCCATGTCCGGTCGGCCACCGCCGCCGCCGCCTACCACAGCGGCGACCCGTTTGATCAGGTCGCCGGCTTTGATGCCGCGAGCGATCAGATCCGGCGTGACGGCTGCGATCAGCATGGGTTTGCCCTGGTTGACCGTACCAAGCACAACACATCCGGATGTGTATTGCTGGCGGAACTGATCCGTCAGACCGCGCAGGGCTTCCGCGTCGGCGTTGGGGATGATGGCGCTGAGAACGGGCACGCCCGAAACCTGCCGGACATTTTGCATCTTTTTGCCAAATTCCGCCTGGGCGCCTTGCGCGCGTAAGTTTTCGAGTTCTTTGTCGAGTGCCTTGAGCTTGTCTTCGAGCATTTCTGTTTTTGAGAGCAATTCAAAGGGACTGGTCTCGAGGAACGCCGCTGTTTCGTTGAGCAGGTTAAGACGTTCGCGAGCCCAGGCATACGCCTTCTCACCAGTCACCGCTTCAACGCGGCGGATACCGGCAGCCACGCTCGATTCGCTGGTGATGAAGAAGGAGCCAATCTCAGCAGTGTTATCGAGGTGCGTGCCGCCGCAGAGTTCGTAGGAAACGCGTCCACGCTCATCGGCAATTTCGATGGTGCGCACCTGGTTGCCGTATTTCTCACCGAAAAGCGCCATGGCGCCGTCGGCTTTGGCTTCTTCAAGGGTTTTCACGCGCTTGTGGACCGGGTATTCCCCGGCGATATTGCGGTTGACCAGGGCTTCAATTTGAAGCAACTCATCGTTATTGAGGGCGCGAGGGAAGTTGAAGTCGAAACGCATACGTTCCGGGTCCACTGCTGATCCGGATTGGTGCACCTTCCCGCCCAGGACTTTTCGCAGCGCGGCATGCAGCAGGTGCGTGCCGGTATGGTTGCGCATGGTAGCCTGCCGTGAGGCAATATCCACGCTTACAAAAACTGGGGCATCCACCCGGGGTATTCCCTGGGTGACGATGCCCGCCTGCACTATCAGTCCCGAAACTGGTTTGCG
>Ga0116174_10003553_pt1 | contig 12758 bp, 8 predicted proteins | sample AD_UKC087_MetaG_FD_89801 | JGI IMG/M metagenome (GOLD analysis project Ga0116174, IMG submission 89801) | Active sludge microbial communities of municipal wastewater-treating anaerobic digesters from USA - AD_UKC087_MetaG | ecosystem: Engineered > Bioreactor > Anaerobic > Digestate | place: USA...
GCCCGCCACCGTGTGCCCCGCGCCGCCCTGCACCGACACCGCGCCGCCGCTGCCGTTGCGGAAGGTGCATCCGGAGACGCGGACCCCCGCGCCGCCGGACACGGACACCACGGTGCCCCGGAAGCCCTCGAACACGAGGCCGCGCAGGATGACATGGGACGCTTCCGCTAACACCGCCGCCGTGTCCGCCTTGGACACCATGACGTCCCCCTCCCCCGGCGTCTCGGGCGGCCAGAAGAAGAGCAGGCCCTTTTCGCGGTCCACAAACCACTCGCCGGGGCGGTCCAGCTCGCAGAGGAGATTGAAGGCGTAGTACCACTGCCCCACGCGGTAGCCGTAGGAGTGGTAAGGCGGGGTCAGTTCAATGGCCTTGGTGTCCGGGAGAATCGCCGCGATCTTCTGCCGCTGGTCGGACCAGTCCCAGAACCAGTACCCGTGCAGCCAGGCGTCCTTTTCCCCCACCCATCCCGCCGGGCGGTCCTCTTCATAATGAAACTTGCCCGTCAGGCTGCCGGGGATGCCGTGGATCTGGTGCCCGTCCTTCTCTACCAGGCCGGCGATCTTGACAAACCCCTCGTCGGGCCAGCGGGAAAGGGTCATGGCCTGTCCGCGGAAGTACACCTGAAGCGTCCCGTCGCTGGCCGTTCCGAACTCGGCGATCCCCGCCGCCCGCAGGTCGGCCTGAAGCACATGGGGCGCGGCGTCCGGGGACAGGCGCGCCAGCGCGTCGGGATCGGACACGGGGGCGAATCCGCCCACCGTGCGGCCGCCGGACAGAATGACCGCCTCGCCGGGAACCGCCCGGTAGACCACGGGAGCGTCGTCGCGGCCGGCGTCCGCCGCTTCAAAGCGCACGGCTGTTTCGACGGGATAAGTACCCCCGCGCAGGAGCACCTCCACGCCGCCCGCCGGGAGGCCCTTCGTCTCGATGAGCCGGCGCACGGCGGCGCGCGCGCCGTCCAGCGTCGCCAGAGGCCCGTCCTGGGGGGCGGCGTCGGCGATGGGATTCGCCCCCGAGGCGCTGTCATCCCCGTTCGGGGCGACGTAGAAGCGGGCGCCCGGCGTCTGCGCGAAGCAGGCGGCGGAAAGGAGGACGGCGGCCACGCAGAGACAGGTTCGTTTCATGTCTTCTCCTGGCGGCGGAGACCGGGGCCTTCCGCCGGTTAGGGGGTGTCCGGGGCGATGAACCCGTGGGCCAGGCCCATGTAGTACGCCAGCAGGTAGGGGAAGCCCTCGCGCAGGCGGGTGCCCTTTCCGTCGTAGGTCAGCGCCCAGGGGTTGAGGTCCCAGTACACCTCATGCCGCTCGTCAATGGGAAAGACCTGCCCGTCGCGGCGGCCGCCGGACCCCGTCGGCCCGCCGTCGTCGCCGCGCAGGGGAACCATGTCGATCCGGTGGGCGTTCGACATGGGCCAGTCCACCAAGTCGAGCGGGTAGCGGCGCAGGGTGTCCACGGCGTCCTCAAACCCGTGCGCGGGCAGCGACAAGTCGGTCTCGCCCCAGTGGTCGGCGCGAATCTTGCCGTGACAGCACGCGGCATATATGAAGTTCGCGAAGGGATTCCGTTCGAGTTTCTCATGCTGCCAGTGCCGGTGGATGGCGTGGTGGTACATGTTCAGCAGTTTCGGGTCGGTCTCGTAGCGGATCAGGTGGTAGTAGTTCATGAACGCCATGTTGTCATCGGGCTGGTGGCCCGCGTCAAAGGGGCCGGGCAGGGCCTTGGGCTGGGTCATGCCGTTCATGGCGTAGCCGTGGTCCAGCGCGAGCGTCAGATAGGCCTCCCGGTACTTCCCGTCGCCGGTCACGTGGTGCGCCACGGAGAGGTAGGTGAGGATGCTAAGGGAGTTCAGCCCCCGCTCGTCGCACCACGCGGGGTTGCGGTTCAGGTCGTCCGGCGAGAAGCGCCCCCAGCGCGTGGGCGCGCCGTCATGGTCCACCAGGTTGTACCCGTGCTCCAGGATGTGGTCCGTGATCCGCCGGACCGCGGCGCGCACGGGTTCGCGCTCCTCCTCAGTCTTGCACACGCGGTCGTAGTAGACCGCGAACCCGAAGTAGTGTCCGTCGAGCTCGTCGGAACTGGAATCGTTCTTCCAGTACCATTCCCCCGTGGCGTCCACGGGCCAGCGCGGCTGGATGATCTTCCACAGTTTGTCCGCCGCGTTGCGCCGCTGGTCATAGGCCAGGTCGAAGTCCGGGTTGGGGTCCGGCTCGGAGGTCGGCTTGACAGCGCGGGCAATGAACCCCTTCGGCGCGGGATGGGTGCCCCCCTCCGTCACCTCGCCGAGGAAGGCCAGGGCGCGGAAGGCGTTGCGGGCGTCGTCCCGCAGCTTCCCGCGGCCCGTGGCCGCATAGCCGAAGCTGACCGCGCCGAGGTACAGCCCGGTGAAGTGGCCGTCGTTGTCCGTGAACACTGGAACCGCCGTGCCCTTGTCGCCGGGAACGGAGAGCTCCGCCGGGTTCACATAGCCGAAGCGGGTGCGCCGGTGGTACTTTTCGATTTCCTCCTCGAAGAAGGCGGCCTTTTCGGACAGTGTCATCGGAAGCTGCCGGATGCAGGAGATGCCGGCCGCCGTGGCGATCCACGCGTCCCCCGCAGCGTCCACTGCAATGTCGCGGACAGCGTTGTCCAGCAGCCAGCGCCGCCCCTGGCGGAAGGAGAATTGTCCGTCGCGGAAATGGACGGCGCCGTTGGTGGTGCCAAACCACACGCCCTTGGGGCCTGCGGCCAGGCAGGTGAAGTCGTTGAACGGAAGCCCGTTCTCGCCGGTGAACAGGCGCCATGCGCCGTCCGGCGCGCGGCACCCGACGCCCTGCGGGGCGGCAAACCACAGGACCCCCGAGGGATCGTAGGCCACGGCGCGGACATCCACGGGCGCCCAGCGCACCGCCCCTTCCCGGGGCAGTGCCAGCCGCCAGTCCCGCCCGTCGCCCGTGTAGAGGCCTGTGTCGGCGGCCACCGCCCATTCGGCGCCCCGCCGCGCCGCGCACCGGAGGACGGCGTTTTCTCCGGCGACCTTGAGAAGTCCCGCGCGCTGTTGCGAATCCAGCGGCGCCGCGTCAGGGGGCTCGGCGTCCGGCGCGGGTGCCCACCGGTCACCGTCCCGCCGGACCGTGCCCTCCGCTGTCAGCGCCGTTACCCGGCCCGCCGCGTCCACCCACACGCGCGACACGTTGTTGGACGGCAACCCCTGCGCCGTGGTGTGGGGCTCGTGGGTCTGCTGGTCGAAAGGTGCGACCGCCAGGGGAAGGGACGCGGAGGACTCTGCGGCCAATGCGACAAGTGCGGAGAAGATCAGGGACAGGACTGGAATCAGGTGTCTGGGCATCAGTGTCTCCAAAATCATTCCGTCGCTTCATACCGCCACACGGCGGCCGACGGCGCGGCGTCCAGCACGATTTCCAGCCCCGGCGACAGAAGCGCCGAACCCGGCAGCACCGTTGCGGCCGCCGGATTCGCCGTGTTCCAGCAGCGGTACTTCTTCTCCGCGTCCAGCGCGAAGAGCGGCAGCGTTTTCGACGCTGCCTCCGCCTTTTCGCGGCGAAAGACTTGAATCGTGCCGCCGCCGGTTTCGGGGTTGTGAAACTGCCATCCGATCCAGTCGGCGGAGTCAAGGCTGTACGCCGTCAGAGGGTAGTAGTCGCCGAAGTAGTCCTTTCCGTACTCCCGCCACTGGTCCACCAGCCCCTTGATCCGGGGGAAGTCAATGGCGTCGTCGCGCTGGTCCCAGCAGGCGGTGAAATGGGGGCAGATCGTGCTGAGGATCTCATAGTCGCCGGTCTTCGAGGTGCCCGTGCCGAAGAAGGGGAACCACTCGGCGAGCGTCCAGGTGTGGCACTGGTTGCCCGTGGGCTCCATGATGTAGTCGCTCCGCAGGAGCGGAACGGCCCGGCGCAGGGTCTCCAGGTCGTTGCGCCGCCCGCCGCTGGCGCAGGAGTCAATCAGCATGTCGGGATGGCGGCGGCGCAGCTCGTCCCAGTAGGCGAAATAGCCCTCCACGTGCCGGATTTCCGTGATGCCCTGGCGGTCCGGCGCGTCGTTCTTCCGCCAGTGGTCCAGCGGGTCCATATTGAAATCCTGCCGGTACAGGTCAATCCCCTGCTCCGTGATGAGGGTGTCCACATGGTTGATGAGCCACTCGCGGACCTCCGGCTCGCCCAGCTTGAGCAGGCCGCCGTCCTTGCCGCCGTGGACCCAGTCGGGGTGGTTTTCCGTGATCCAGGTGTCCTTGTGCACGCGCTCCGGCTCGAACCACACAATGCTGCGCACACCCTTGTTTCGGGCGTGGTCCGTGATGGGCCGCAGGCCGCCGGGAAAGCGCGTCTCGTCCACCTCCCAGGTGCCCGTCTTCGGCCACTGGCCATCGCAGGGGTACCAGCCCGCGTCCATCCACCAATAGTCCAGCCGGAGGCCTCGCTCCAGATATTTGTCCACGAACATAATCTGGCTGGCCGTGTCGGCCTTGATCATCTCGCCGTACTGGTGGGAGCTGCACGCCGCGAGCTGGGGAAGCGGCGGCAGCGCGCCGCCGGGACGCGGCAGGTTGTGCGCGATCATCCACCGCCGCCAGACGTTCTGCGCATGGCGTCGGTCACCGGTGTAGAACTGCATGACCGTCATGGGCCCGCGCACCTCCTCCCCCGGGTGGAGGCGGAAATGGACGCCCTGCTGCCCTGACCCGATCCGGACCGCGCCGTCCGCGGCGCGGCTGAAAAGGGCCTCCCACTGCCCGGCCCAGCTGACCACAAAGATCACCCCCCTGCCCTGCCCTTCCAGATTGAAGTACGGAAAGGCGGTCTGGGTGGGACGCCCGCCCGTGTTGGCGACCGCCAGGTCCGCCCCCGGCACGAGCGCCGTCTGGAAAGGCTCAAAGCTGTCCGCCGTGCAGTTGTCCCCCTTGTTCTGGTGGAGCGTCAGCGGGTCACTGCCAAAGAGGCCGAGCGCCGCGTCGCAGGACCGGAACTTCTCAAAGATGCCCGTGTCCGTCGTGCCCGTGTTGCGTAGGTAGACGGTCCACTCGATGACCGGATAGTCTTGGTAGACCTTTCCCTCCAGGCGCAGCTCCAGGGTTCCCTCCGGGTTGGTGAGTTTCCGGACGAAGGTTGTGGCGGTTTCGCCGGACTCCTCCGTCTGTGCCTGGACCCAGTTGGCGCAGAGCTCCGCCGAGGGGACACCGTCCAGCACAAAGGACACGGGCGGCACGGCGGATATCCCGAAGGCAGTGTCCTGCCACACCTTGAGGAGGCGTTTTCCCTCCGGGTCCACCTCCCCGGCATGCGCGGCGAACGGCACCGCAACGACAAGACAGGAAATACTCAGAATGCGGCAGATACTCGGCATGGCGTGAGGGCCTCCCAGGAGTTGACACGAAAACACCTCGAAAGTATCGCCCCCGGAGGCGGCGTTTTCAAGTCCCGCGCGGGCCGGCCGATTCCCCGTGCGCCCTGCGGTAGGCGTGGCACAGAAAGGCGCAGGAGGCGCAGAAGTTCTCGAAGCCGGGAGCGGGGCCGCCGTTCAGCACGAACCCGCGCAGCGCCCGCATCTTCTCCCCGTTCCAGACCTCCTCAAAGGGGTCCCGCAGGAGGTTGCCCACAGCGCAGCCCGGGCGGTGCACCTGGCAGCAGACGTGCATGTCGCCATTGGCGTTGACGACCACCGTGTCCCACATCTGCCGGCACTCCGTGGGCACCGGGGCGTGCCCGCCGGCATCCACCGCGCTCACCAGCCCGGTGCCGCCCCTCTCCCGGGCGCTGTCAGAGAGCCACTCCTCGCGGAAGGCCTCCGGCATGCCGAAGACCTCCTGCAGCTCAAACTCCGCCCCGGCGGACGCCGCAAGCTGTCTGGCGGTCTCCACCTCGTGCTGGTTGACCCGGCTGAGGATCATCTTGTAGCGCACCTGCGGGGTGGTCATGCCGAGCCGGCCGCGCGCCCGCACCAGCCCCGCAAGGTTGCGCAGAACCCGGTCAAAGTCGCCCCCGACCCGGTAGGCGCCGTAGGTCTCCTGCGAGGCCCCGTCCACCGAGGCGACAAACCGGTGAAGGCCCGACCGGACCAGCGCCTCCAGCCATGCGTCGTCATAATCGCGCGCGCTGAAGTTCGCGTGGACCACCGTCTGGATGCCCAGGTCCGCGAAGAACCGGATGTACGCGTTCAGGTGGGGATTGAGCAGCGGCTCGCCCCAGTTGAAGAGGTTCGCCTCGCAGAGCGTGTCGAGGGGAAGGTTCTTCACCAGTTTCGCGAAGGTGTCCGGGGCGAGGAACTCCCGGGCCAGTGAGCCCTCGCCGTTGCCGGTGGGGCAGAACCGGCAGCGCAGGTTGCACACCGGCCCCGGGTCAAGAACCAGGTAGGCGGGCCGCGTCCGGGCCACGCACCGGCCCAGACGCATGTCCTCCTCCGCCAGCGCCAGCATGCGCAGCGCGCGCCGGTGGCGCAGCCAGGCCTGGAGGCGCCGGCGGCGCCCGGGAAGAAAGAGCAGGCGGAAGGCCCTGCCCGGCATGCGCGAAAGAAACATGGCACCATCTTGCCAGCAGACGGACCGGGCGTTCAATCACAACCGGCGCGGGCATGGAAAGCGGCTGTTTTCCCATGCTACCATGCGGCTTCGCCCCGGCCGTCAAGAGGCCAATCACGGGAGGCACAGCGCATGACGGCTCCGACACATTCAGGAAGGTTGCGCCGCTGGGCCGCAAACGCGGCTGCGGTCCTGCTCGGTTTCCTGATCGTGGCCATTGCGCTCGCCGCCGCAGAGGGCGCGCTGCGTCTTAAGGCCCGCCTCTCTTCGGATTTCCCGCCTCCGTCCCTGGAACAATATGGGCAAGGGATTATTCACGGGAAGAGTATTCTCAGCTACGAGCTCACACGCGACGGCACGGTGCGGGGCGTCGCAAAATGGGGCGACCAGTTGATCTACAGTGTAAGTGGCAGGACCGACGCCGCCGGCCGACGACTAACCCCCTGCACGGCCGCCGCAGGGGACGATGCACCCGTTGCGGCTTTTTTTGGGTGCTCCATGACTTTTGGGCAGGGCGTCCAGGACGATGAGACGCTGCCCGCGCGCTTCTGCGCGCATGCGCCGGACTGGCAGGCCTTCAATTATGGGGTGGGTGGCTACGGACCCCAGCAGATGTGGCTGCAGATATGCAAGAACCGGGTGCTGAAAGAGTTTTCCGGACGCCGGGGCGTGGTGGTCTACTCCTTCATAGACCATCATTTGGAACGGCTGGTCGGCACGCCCTCCGTGTTGTCCTCGTGGACGTATCCGCTTCCCTGGCTGGAGGAAGACAACGGGCGGATTGTCCACCGGGGCACCTTCCGGGACCGCTCGTTGGTACAGGACTTCTATTTCCGTTATGTCCGGCGCGCCCACCTGACCCGGTTCATTGAAAACCGCCTGCCGTCCCCCAAGCCCGCGAAGGAACGGAAGGACGCCGCCCTGGACTTCCTCGTTCGCCTCGTTGTGGAATGCAAACAGGCCGCGAGGGAGCAGGCGCCGGGCTTCACCTTCTGTTGTCTGGTGCTTCCGACCTGCGGGGGAACCGCCCGGGGGAGGCTGCTGCAACGGCTGGAGGGGATCGGAGTGCGCACGCTGGACTACGAGCATCTCTTTGAGGAGGCCGGGATTCCGGACAGTGAGCTGTTTTTCAACGATTCACCGCTGGGGACAAAAGGGCATTTCAAGCCACAGGGATATGACCTTGTCGCGCAGCGCCTTTCCCGCGACATCTCTGCGGGAATGAACGCCCCGGAAGCCTGCGCGCCCGGCCCTCCCTCTTCGGAAGCCCCGCAATGAGATGAACCGTCTCACGGACGGGGTCTCAATTCTGGCCCTGGGCAGACGGGCCGTTCCGGACGCTCATTTCACCGCGCCGCAGGCCGTCCCCGGAGGTCGGTGGTGCGGATGGTGTTGTCGGGGAGGCCGCGCTGTTTGTCGGCGTGGCCGGAGGCGTTGAGCCAGAGGAGGGTGTTGGCCCCCGTGAGGGTGGCGAAGACGCGGTCCTCCTCGCCGTCGGTGGCAAGCAGGGCGCGGGTGCCTTTGGAAAGTTCGGGGGCCTTGCGGAGGAGGTCCGTGAGGGCCTGGCGCAGGGCGGGGGTCTTGGGGTCGCCGGGCACGGCGCAGGCCCTCCCCTTTCCGGTGTCGGCGCCTTCGCCGAAGAGCGGCGCCACGGCGGCGGCGTCTCCTTCGACGGTGCGCAGGGCCGGCACGCCGGAGGCGTTGATGAGAAGGCCGCCGTTGCGGGTCCATTCGGCGAGGGCGTTCCAGGTGTCCTTTTCCGCCGTGTCGCCCCAGAGGAGGATGAGGGCCTTGCAGTGCTTGAGGCCGCCGTCGGCGATCTGTCCATCGCTGAGGTAGTTGAAATCGAAGCGGTCGCGCAGGGGCTGGACATGCTCCAGAAACTGGTTGCCGTTGAGAAGGATGTGGGTCTCGGGGTAGTAAACGGCGATTTCCACACGCGGGGACCGGTCGCGGAAGGCGGACGCGCCGCGGAACCAGGCTTTCAGGGCGGCGTCCTGGGCGAAAACGTTGGGGTGGTAATAGTGGAGGCCGCGCGCGTCGGAGGCGGCGGCGTTGTAGACGCGGGGAACAACGCCCTCGGGCCGCACCTCGCCGGCGGGCTCGAAACTGAAGTACGCGCCGTACTGGTGTCCGGCGGAGGCGACCCACCGGGTGAGGGAGAAATTGGCGCGGTAGTCCGTGCCCTCGTTGGTGATGCGGACGCCCGCCCCAAATTCGGCGGCGAGTTTGCACTGCATGCCGAAGTCGGCGCCGTGCTCGGCGGGGGCGTGGCCGCCCGTGCAGACCTCCACAGGCCCGTCCCAGTGCTTCCGGATGTTTTCCAGCCAGAAGCGGGTGTAGTCGTTCATGGCGCCGATGTACCACGCCGTGAAGTCGAGCCAGGCGCGGTCGTTCGGCGCGGCGTCGCGCAGGAAGGGTTTTACGTCGTCAAACCCGGCGTGGGCGGTGCCCCAGGAGGTGTTGAGCTCGGCGATGGAGGCGTACTTTTCCGCGAGGAAACGGCGCAGGTCGGCGACGGCGAAGGGGTCGCCCGCCCAGAACCCGCCGTGGGTGTGGTAGTCGCCGTACACGCTGGCGGTCCAGTCATTGCCGGAGGCGGGGTAGATGGCCTCGCCGTAGTTGCCCGTGATGCCGAGCAGGATGGAGTCAACGACGCCGGTGTCGCGGTAGTGCTCGCAGAAGGCGGCGATGAACCGGGCAAGATGCCCGCGCATTTCGGGGCTCCACAGGGAGGCAATGTCCGACTCCTCGCCGTGTTCGAGGCAGACGTAGCCCTGGAATCCCTCCTTCCTGTAAAACCAGTCCGGCAGGCTGTACGCCGAGCCGCAGATGAGGAAGGGCACCCATTTCAGCCCGTGGCGCCGGTAAATCTCCACATAGCGGTCGTAGACCGACCAGTCATAGCGGCCCGGCTCGGGCTCGCAGAGATTCCAGCGGACGTAGCCCTCGTGGCTGGTGACGCCGACGGATTTCATGGTGGCCGCGACGGCCTCCAGGGCGCGGGCCTGGTTGGCCGCGTCGGACAGGCTGCCGGGGTCGAAACCGCCGATGATGACGCGCTTGCCCGCGCCCGCGCGGGCGCGCTGCACGGGCCGGACACGGTCGGCTCCCGTGTTCAGGGTTTCGCGGCCCTCCGGGGCGGCGGCGAACAGCGCGGCGCGCTTGACGGAGAGGCGCACGCCGCCGAGGCGGAAATCCGCGCCGAGGTTCTGGCGGCCGGTGAAGGCCGGGGCGCGCAGCTCGTAGACCGCGCGCCGCCATTTGCCGGAACCGGTCAGCATGCCGCCCCACTGCTCCTCCGCCCCGGCATAGCGCGCGGCGGTCTCCTCGCCGTTCCGGCTGTCATACTCCAGCGTGATGCGGCCGCCGGGGCTGTCGTCCAGGTATTCGATCTCGACCCACACGGGGCCGCCGCCGGCAGGCGTGTCCCCCTCCACGGTGAAGTAGAGATACATGGCGGCGGGCTGACTGTCGGGACGCAGGGTCGCGCAGGGATGGCCCGCGCGGCGGGCCGCAGTGAAGCAGCCGTCCGCCCCGTCGAGGAGGGTCAGGCCCTCCGCCGCCGGACCGTCCCCGGTCATGCGCCAAGCGGCGATGGGTTCCGCTGCAGCCCCAAGGCCGCAGCAGGCCATCGCCGCGCACAGCGCGCAGACGGTCCGGAGGAAGGCGTCAAAGGAAAGGAACTTCATGGCACACCTTCCTTGCGGTTGTCTGTCGGATTTGGCTACGGGGCAGGCGTTCCGCGCCTCAATGGTGCATCCACTTGCCGCCCTTCATGGTGAGCCAGGTGGCGAGCAGATGCTCGATGACGCCGAAGGCGTCCTCGACGGGGCCGTATTCGTCCGCCGTGCTGGGCAGGAGGACGCCGATATCCACGGATTCGATGAGGCGGCCGCCGCCCATGCCGGCGATGCCGACGGTCTTGGCGCCGCATTCGCGTGCCGCCGCGACGCCGCGGATGATGTTCTCGCTGTTGCCGCTGACGGACATGGCGAAGACCACGTCGCCGGGGCGCAGGAGGACCTTGAGCTGGTTGGCGAAGATGTTCTCGAAGCAGCTGTCATTGCCGAGGGCGGTGACGGACGAGGCGTTGTCCGTGAGGCAGTAGGCGCGGAAGGCGGGTTTGCCCTCCAGGGTCGCGCCGACGACCAGGTCGTTGACCCAGTGGGAGGCCGTGGCGGCGCTGCCACCGTTGGCGATGAAGTAGAGGGCGTTGCCGTGGGTGCGGGCGTTGTCGAGAAGTTCCGCGACGGCGGCGAGGCGGTCGGCGGAGGCGGAGGCGCACACCTCCATCACGCGGGCGAAGTAGCGGCGGGAGTACTCCTGAAAAGAGCCGGATTCCTGGAACATTTTGGCCATGAGGTGCATGGGGCGGGGTCCTTCGTTGGGGGTGTTTCTGTCAATTCAACGGGTTATTTCTGCGCCGCCTGGTAGTCGGCCAGCAGATCGTCAAAACGTTTGAGAATGGGGAGCTGCTGCGTGCATTCCTCCTCGCAGCGGCCGCAGCGGACGCAGGGCTCCAGCAGCTTCCCCACGTCGGGGGTCCACCAATGCCAGCGCATCTGGTCGAGGGCGGCCTGCGGCCCGTCGAGCAGGCGGCGGTTGTAGGCCTCCATGAGGCGGACCACCGGCACGTCCGCCGGGCAGTCGGCGCAGTAGCCGCACTGGGTGCAGAAGTCGCGGTAGGCGTCGCGCAGGGCGAGCTGCGTCGCCTCGACCTCGGCCTCGGACAGAAGCGCCATCCGCCCCACGGCGTCCACCGCCTCGTCCACGTCCTGCTTGTTGCGGAAGCCGACCAGGGCCACGGTGACGGCGGGCAGGGAGAGGTTGAACCGGAGTGCGGCGTCCACCATGGACGGGTCGCCGGGCCGTTTGAGGGCGGGGAAGCGGTCGGCGTGCTGGGTGAGGATGCCGCCGCCGAGGGAGTTCATGGTGACGACGCCCAGGCCGCGCTCGTGGGCGGCGCGGGCGCCGGGATAGCGCAGGAAGTAGTTCAACGCGTTCAGGCCGATGAGCATGCCCTCGAAGAGCCCCTCGCCCTGGTCGAGCATGGCGGCCACCTTGTCGTGCTCCAGGTGCGTCGAGACACTGATGTGGCGGATGAGCCCCTCCTCCTTCAGCTTGCGGAAGGCGTCCAGCACCCCCTCGGCCTTGCGCGCGGGCAGGTCCTCCGGCTGCACGAGGCACCAGACATGGTAGAAGTCAATGGCGTCCACACCCAGGCGCTCCAGGGAGCGCTCGCACTGGGCGCGCACGTCGTCCGGCTTCGCCATCATGGTCTTCGAGGTGATGTAGTGGGGTCTGCCGCTTTTCCGCATCTCCTTCAGGGCGAGGCCGAAAATCTCCTCGCTCCTGTCGTCGCAGTAGATGGGGGCCGTGTCGAAGTAGGTGACACCCCGCTCGTGGGCGTGGACCACCACCTCCGCCATGGCGTCAAGGTCGGTGGAGCTCTCAAACCGCATCCCGCCGAAACCCAGACGCGAAACAGTCTCCCCGGTCCGTCCAAATGTTGTGTAGAGCATGAATGCTTCCTGTCCGCCCGACGGGCGGGTCGTGCCGTTTCAGCGGGTCACTGAACCGGCGTCCAAGGCCTTTCATCCAGGATGAGCTTCTTCACCACCAGCCACAGCAGCGCCCCGCCGACACCGAGAACGAGCGCGCCCAGCGCGAGGAGACGGCCCCGCCCCCCGGTGGCGGGCGGATTCTCCGCAGGTGTCACGGAAACACCCTCCCCGGCGGGGGCGGCCTCCTCCGGGGCGGGCTGTCTGCGGACCGCCTCCACCAGCGCGCGCGCGCGGTCGGCGTGGTCCGCGTCGTCCTTGAGGATGGGCCGCCATCCGGCGGGAGTCTCCCGGAAGACGTAGCCCATTCCCTCCCAAGACGTGCGCAGGCGCTCACGGCGCACGGCTCCCGTCTCGTAGGCAATTTCCAGCCGGCGGACCAGGGTGCGGTAGGGCTCCTGAGGCGCCCAGGGGGTGTCGGGAAACACCTCAACCTCCTGGGTGGGAGCAAAGTCCACCCCGGAGTCGCGCACCCACGCGCCGTCCACTTTCAGCCCGGCGTAGAGGGACGCCCCCCCCTTCTCGCTCACGCGGAAGGTCGGGACATCCTGCGGCACCGCCCCAGAAAAGAAGGCGTCCGTCTGGGAAGCCTGCGCCAAAAGCATGAAAAGGAGCCAAACCATGCCGACATTATACGGCCCCGCACGGTTGACGGCAACACCGGGGCGGTGTCAGAATGGCCCCC
>Ga0116174_10003555_pt1 | contig 12756 bp, 6 predicted proteins | sample AD_UKC087_MetaG_FD_89801 | JGI IMG/M metagenome (GOLD analysis project Ga0116174, IMG submission 89801) | Active sludge microbial communities of municipal wastewater-treating anaerobic digesters from USA - AD_UKC087_MetaG | ecosystem: Engineered > Bioreactor > Anaerobic > Digestate | place: USA...
AAGCCCTTGCTCTTTCGACATTCAAAGCCGCCAGACGAAGATCGCGGTTGTTATTCAAAGCGGTTTCAATGACCTTTCGCAATTTTTCATCGATGATGAATTCCCGCCAGGGCAATTCAGATGCCGTTTGCGCTGACGGGTCAGTCTTTGTTTCCTGATAGGCAGGACCGGCCGGCCATTCGGACGGCACCGGCGCTTCCGGGCGTTTATATTCCGGAGCCATCGTGCAACTGCCCAGAAAGAAGACGATGCCAACCGGTAGAAGAAGTAATTTTCTATTCATATCATTTAACCTCTGATGGATTCGCCTTCTCTGACTCAACCGATTTCCGATTTTGACGTTTGCCAAAAATCTTTTCTTTCAGCGCAGTGAAAAACGAGCTTTTATCTTCTGTACCGTCTGATGCCTGACGTTTGCCGAAGATCCGTTCGATCAACACATAGAAGAGGGGCGCGAAAAGAAGCACGAGGACGGTGGCGGTGATCATGCCCCCCAGCACGCCGGTTCCGATGGCGTTCTGGGCGCCTGCGCCGGCGCCCGTCGTGAAGGTCAGGGGCAGGATGCCGAAACCGAAGGCGAGCGAGGTCATGACGATCGGACGAAACCGGAGCTTCACGCCCTCCAGGGTCGCCTCGATGAGGCTCATCCCTTGTTCCAGACCTGCCTTGGCGAACTGAACGATCAGGATGGCGTTCTTGGTGGTCAGTCCCAGCGTGGTCAGAAGAGCGATTTGAAAATAGACATCATTGGCCATCCCCCGCGAGCTGGAGGCGATGATGCCGCCGATGACTCCCAGGGGGAGGACCAGAAGAATTGCAATGGGGATCGTCCAGCTTTCATAGAGCGCCGCCAGGCACAGGAAGATCACGAAAATCGAAAAGGCGTACAGCATAGGAGCCTGGGAACCCGACATCCTTTCCTGGTAGGAAAGCCCGGTCCAGTCGAAGCCGAAACCCTGGGGCAACTTTGCCACTGCCTCTTCCATGGCCTGCATGGCCTCTCCCGAACTCCTGCCAGGCGCCGGCTCTCCCCAGATGTTGATGGAAGGAAATCCGTTGAAACGGTTCAACTGGGGGGAACCCGAAGTCCAGTGGCCGGTGGCAAAGGAAGAAAAGGGGACCATCTTTCCGACCGTATTGCGGACATAGAGCTGTTCCAGGTCCTTGGGCAGCATGCGGTAGGGGGCATCCGCCTGGATATATAGCCTTTTCACCCGGCCGCCCTGAATGAAGTCGTTGACGTAGGCGCTCCCGAAGGCCGCCGAGAGGGTGGCGTGGATGGAGGTGATGGGAACCCCCAGAGCGCCGGCCTTTTTCCAATCCACGTCGATGCGGTATTCAGGCACATCGTCCCGGCTGTTGGGCCGGACTTTGGTCACCCGCGGGTCCTTGGCCACAATTCCCAGAAGCTGGTTTTGCGCATCCATCAGGGCCTGGTGGCCCAGGCCGCCCCGGTCCAAGAGCTGAAAGTCGAATCCCTTGGACATGCCCAACTCCATCACGGCGGGCGGCGTAAAGGCATACACCAGGGCGTTGCGGATCTCCGAAAAAGCCATCGTCGCCCTTGTCGCAACGGCCTGCGCTTTCAGCTCCTTCCGCTCGCGAAGGTCCCAGTCTTTCAGCTTGGCAAACACCATTCCGTTGTTCTGCGACCGTCCGGAAAAGCTCATGCCGGTGAGGGTCATCACAGACTCCACGGCCGCTGTTTCATTTTCCTTGAAATAATTTCTAATGTGTTTGGAGATCTCCATGGTCTGTTCCATCGTAGAGCCTGTCGGCATCATGACCTGGGCCAGCAATATTCCCTGGTCCTCATCGGGAAGGTAGGCGGTGGGCATGCGCAGAAAAAGGACCCCCATGACCACGATGATCACCAGGAAAACGGCCAGATAGCGTTTGGTCCGGGAAAGGGAATGACCGACCATTCCCACATACCGGTCCCGAAGCCCGAAAAACATGCGATCGAACCAGCGGAAAAAGGGGCGCAGGAAAAAGATCGCATTTTCTGCGGATCCATGGCCCGCCTGCACCGGCTTGAGAAGCGCGGCGCAAAGCACCGGCGTCAGGATCAGGGCTACGACCACCGAGAGCAGCATGGAGGAGATGATGGTCACGGAAAACTGGCGATAGATGACGCCGGTGGAGCCGGGGAAGAAGATCATGGGGCCGAATACGGCGGACAACACCAAGCCAATGCCGATGAGCGCGCTCGTGATCTGCTCCATGGACTTGGCCGTGGCTTCCTTGGGGGAAAGCCCCTCCTCGGCCATGATCCGTTCCACGTTTTCGACGACGACGATGGCGTCGTCAACCAGCAGGCCTATAGCCAGGACCATGGCAAACATGGTCAGCATGTTGATGGAGAACCCGAAGAACCCCAGAACGGCGAAAGTTCCCAGAAGCACCACCGGCACCGCGATGGTGGGAATCAGGGTGGCCCGCAGGTTGCCCAGGAAAAGCCACATGACCATGAAGACCAGGAAGATCGCTATGAAGAGGGTCTTGACCACCTCCTCGATGGACACTCTGATGAAGGGCGTGGTGTCCATCGGATAGGTGACTTTGATCCCCGCCGGGAAGTACCGGCTCATTTCCGCCATCTTGGCCTTGACGGCATCGGCCGTATCCAGCGCGTTGGCGCCGGCGGCCTGACGAATGGCAATGCCCACGGCATCTTTTCCGTCAACGGCGCCCTTGATGTCGTAGACCTCGGAACCCAGTTCCGTTCGGCTCACATCACCGATCCGCACGATGGACCCGTCCGGATTGGTGCGCAGGGGGATGTCGGCAAATTCTTCCGGCGTCGAAAGCATGTTCTGGACCACGATGGAGGCGTTCAAACGCTGGCCTTTCACCGCCGGCGCCCCGCCGAACTGGCCGGCGGAAACCTCCACGTTGTAGGCTTTGAGCGCCGCGCTGACATCGGCCACCGTCAGGTTGTAATCCGTGAGCTTTTCGGGGTTGAGCCAGACGCGCATGGTATAACCGGCGCCGAATATTTCCACCTCGCCTACGCCGGGCACGCGCGCCAGAACCGATTCCAGCTTGGATGTGGCGTAGTCCGCCAAATCGATGTGGTCCAGGCGGCCGTCCTCGGAAGCAAGGCCGACGACCATCAGGTAATTCCGGGTGGATTTGGCGACCGTGACCCCCCGGTTCTGAACCACATCGGGGAGGCTCGGCAAGGTGGATTGGACTTTGTTCTGGACCTTGGACCAGGCGACATCCACATCGGTGCCCGGAGCGAAGGTCAACTCCAGACGGGAGCTGCCTGCCGAATCGCTGGAGGCGGACATGTAGATCAGATTGTCCAAACCGGTCATCTTCTGTTCGATGATCTGGGTGACGCTGTTTTCCACGGTCTGGGCCGAGGAGCCCGGGTAGGAGGCGGAAACGGAGATGGAGGGCGGAGCCATATCCGGATACTGGGAGATGGGCAGGCTGTAGATCGCGATGACGCCCACCGCCATGATGATAATGGCAATGACCCAGGCAAAAACCGGTCGTTCCAGGAAAAATTTCGATAGCATCGTGGGCCTCCGTTAATTCTTTTTTGCAGGCGGCGGGTTCATATTTTTAGGACTCGCGCTATTTTTTTCTTGTCCGGCTTCAAAAGGAACAACCTTCACTGAAACGCCGGGTTTCACCTTTTGCATCCCTTCGACGATCACCCGTTCGCCCGCCGCAAGCCCCGATGCAACAAGCCATTGATCACCGATGGCCCGGTCAAGCGCAAGCGTCCGCAACGCGACTTTATTTTCGGCATCCACAATCAAGGTCTGCGGGTTCCCCTTCGGGTCGCGGGAGACGGCCTGCTGGGGAACGAGAAGCGCTTTCTCATTGATGCCTTCTTTCACCACGGCCCGGATAAACATACCCGGCAGGAGAACCCCGTTCGGATTGGGGAAAACGGCCCGCAGAATAACGGAACCCGTTGTGGGATCGACTGTGACATCCCGGAATTGAAGCGTTCCCGACAGAGGATACGTGCTGCCGTCCTCCAGAATGAGTTGAACCTTTCTCTGATTGGCGTCACTTTGATTCAGGCGGCCTTCTTTGACGCCCCGCTGCAATCGCAGCAGGTCGGCCGTGGATTGGGTAATATCCACGTACATGGGATCCAGTTTTTGAATGGTGGCCAGGGCCGTCGACTGTCCAACCGCAACCAGAGCGCCCTCTGTAACGCTTGATTTTCCGATTCGGCCCGAAATGGGCGCGGTAATCGAGGTGTATTTCAAATTAATGCGGGCCGTATCGACGTTGGCCTGCCAATACTGGATGTCGGCCTGAGTCTGTTTTAGCGCCGATGCCGCATCATCGTAATCCTGCCGGCTTACCGCTTTATCGACCAGCAATTCGCGCAAGCGGTCTGCTTTCAAGCGGATAGCCGATAGATTGGCCTCGGACCTGGCAAGTCCCGCCCGGGCATTGTCCAGGGCCGCTTGATAAGTAGCCGGGTCGATTTGATAAAGAACCTGGCCGGCCTGGACATCGGAGCCTTCCGTAAACAGGCGTTTCTGGATGATGCCGCCCACTTGAGGACGAACTTCCGCTACTAAGTTAGCGGACGTCCGGCCGGTTAAGTCGGTCGTGATCAGTACCGGCTTTGGCTGTATCGTCACAGTGGCGACTTCAGGAGCAGGGGGCGGCCCCCCCGTCTTTTTGTCGCCGCAACCGGCTGAAATCAAACCCACGATGAAAATGACCGCAGCAGTCATCAGCACTGCTCTGTAATCTTTTTTCATTGAACACCTCTGCTTAATATCAATGTGAATAGATACTTATTTATTGCTTAATTAAAGATCAATTTATTTACCATAAAATTTTGATATTACCGCTTAATGGCATCCCAGCAGGCTTCGGTCATCTGCCGGATCAAGGATTCCTCCAACACAACAAAACCGAGGGTATGGTCACGTATCACATAAAGCATGGGACCGATAGCCAGAGAAGAAAGCACAACGACAGGTAAATCTTTCAAAATCTGCTGAGAGATCCCTTCTTTGAAGATTTCTGCGAGCGTATCGTGTTTCCTGTAATTTGTGGCTTTGCCCGAAATTTTGTCGCGGCGTTTGGAAATTCCGTAGGGGGAATTGAAAAACTGTTCCATATAACGGAAATGAAGCGGGTGGATTAACAAATACCGGCAAAGTTCACCAAATACATGGAAAAATTGTTCTTTAACCGGTTCCCCCTGCGGGTAATTGTCCAGGAGCACAGCCATCAACTTGTCTTCTATTTCCTGGAACAAATCGTTGATGAGCACGTCTTTATTCTCGAAGTACCGATAGATCGTGCCGGCGGCCACGTGTGCTTTTTCGGCTATTTCGGACATTGGGGCGTCGTGGAAACCCCGCTCAACAATGAGTTCCAATGCCGCTTGCAAAATGTCGGCGTGTTTGTCGGAAGTTGTCAAAAAATTAAACCCCTATGGCCGTGAATGAACGTTCATTCCAGTGAATGAGAGGTATCTATATCAGAAGAAAAATGTTGTCAAGAAATTTGTGTATTCAAAAAATATTATCCGCATACGATAGATACAACACAGGAAATAACCGACCAGCCACGTCTGGGTTTAAAATGTGAATGAGGCGGCCATCGCCCCGAACTTCTGTTCATCCTTCTGCGTTTCAAACTCTTTTGTCTGGTACACATAGGAAAAGGTGATTTTGACGCGTTGAATGTTGAGCCCGATGCCGCCGATAAAATCGGCACAGAAGGGCTCTTTGTCCACGCTGTGACTGTCCCGGAAAGTGTTTCCGTCAAGTAAAATATTTCGCGCGACAGCTTTCCCGTTAACGCCAAAGAAAAGATGGATACCGATACTGTGAAACAGACGAAAGAAGCGGGGGTCGGTATCATCAAGCGGGGAACTGCTATCGGATGCGGGACGGATCAGATTCGTCCCGAAATCGTTCGGGATGTTCCACCCGAAACGCACCTGGCCGCCTAGATTAGCCCCGGTGTAAGCATTGCCGGCGGCCAGGCCGGCGTAGGGAATACAGTCGAATCCAAACCCTTCCGAACTTCTGATTTGCAGTATTTTCCACTTACGCTCAAAGTATAGATTCAGGATGGGTTCATCGTGGAGCTGATTATCCCAACCATTGCCTATTTCAGAACCAATCCATTCATGAAACTCAGTCTGGCAATCTTCCGCATAAGAATGGCGTCCAACGATGCCGATATCCAATTCCAGGGTGTCCATTTGACTTGAGTTTCTGCTGTGAAGCCCAAGTGCCAGATAGGTGATCCCGGCATAAGGCCGGTCGTTTTTGATCAGGTCGGTCCGTTTCTTGTCCTCCGGTGTGTACATGTTCTGCCCCAGTGAGAAGGAAACCGTGTGCTGTTCTCCCGGATCGTTGATCAACGGCAGCCGTTCGATGAGTCGCTGCATCCACGGCAACGTCACCATATCGCGATAGTTCGAAAGATCCCGGGAAATCCAGGAGATCTTCATTCCATTGGTATAATAGCGGTCAGTGTCGAACATAGTATCATTTTCCAGATAAAAGGTCAGGGTACTTGCCTCTCTCGCTTTTTCATCTCCGGCAATAGATGTCCCGGTCAGAAAGAGAAGGATGAAAATGATGGCAATCGTCTTATGGATTATGTTGTGGTTCATTTGTGTGCACCTTTAACGCCGCCGATTATTAGGGTACTTCTGGCTTAAATGTGTTGTCCAAATTAGCTTTTAAAAATACAGGAGCATGTTGAGCCCTGTTATATTGGCTTTACGAAGAGCAAATACAGACAAGGGAGGACTCAACGATGCGGAGATTTAGTAGCATATTCAGCCAGCTGTTACAATTATTTTCTCGACTGGAATTTCAGAGCGCGGTTACGGCGACAAAAGCAGAGCGTTATATGCGCGGTTTCACCTGTTGGGGGCAATTTGTGAGGATGCTGTTTACCTGACCCATCATTTGAAGTTGGGGGCAACAACCCTGTCTCATGTGATTCAGTTGTGGAAACATTTCTGATTTGTCTCTGCATTAGAAAAAAAGTAAGGCCCCGGAAAACCGCCCGCTATATTTTAGCAAGTTGTTCAACATCTTCCGGCGTATTGATGTTTTGAAAAAGACGACCGTCTTTATTGAAAGGCAGAATCTGTTCTTCACCGATGGCCAGAACCCGCATGTCCCGGTAGAATCCGGTGATCTTGAGTTTGCCTATCAGAAGCAGCCGTTTGATCGAAGGCAGGCAATTACGCGAGTAAACGGCGTGTAAAGGTTGATAGCCTTTATCAAGTTCCGGGACGATCACATCATGCTTGCCTGTCTGATTGGCCAGGTAGCTGATGAAATCTTTGTTCAGGTAAGGCATATCGCAGGCACTGACAAAGGCGTAATTGTGTTTTGAGTAAAACAGCCCCGTGTAGATTCCTCCCAACGGACCTTTGCCTTTATAGATGTCCGTCACAACAGCGGCGTCGGTAAATTCCATATAAGAAAGGGGATCGTTTGTAACGATAATGATTTCGGAAAATATCTCGCGATAAATATTGATTGTTTTATCAATCAGGCGAATTCCGTCGATTTCCAGAAACGCTTTGTTGGCGCCCATGCGGGAATTTTTGCCGCCCGCAAGAAGAATGCCCGTCATGTTTACTTTCATGGATCAGCCCTCTTTAATGGTGCTTTATCTTACCCCGGGAAACAGTCTATGTCGAAACATTAAATTTTTTCCATACATTTTTATTGACTCTGGAAATAGAAACCTATAAAAACCGATCATTGAAATATTCACTAATTTTACAAGGGGGATTTCATGAGCACTGATGAAAAAGTATTGGGAATGCCTGCGACAAGCGGCAGGTGGTTGTTCGTGGTTTTAGGGTTGATCATGAATGTGTGCCTGGGCGCCGTTTATGCCTACAGCATCTTTCTGAAACCGGTCCGGGATGCTTTTGCCGGTATTTCGGCTTTTCAGGCGAATTTGCCTTTCATGGTTTTCCTGGCCTTCTTTGCCGTTTTGATGTTTTTCGGCGGCCTTTTAATGGAAAAGACGGGTCCCCGCAAAATGGGCATCATCGGCGGCGTGATTGTCGGTTTAGGTTGGCTTTTGTCCAGTTTTGCGCCCAACATTTGGGTCTTGACCTTAACCTACGGCGTGATTGCCGGATCGGGTGTCGGTCTGGTTTACGGCTGCCCTGTTTCCATGGGCGCGAAATGGTTTCCGGATAAAAAAGGATTGGCGGTCGGTTTGATGCTGGCGGGTTTTGGCGGGTCGGCGCTGATTACCGGCAAACTGGCCAGTGTCCTCATTCCCTCCGTCGGTTTGCCGACAACCTTTGCCTATTTCGGCATTGCCTTCGGGATTATTCTGGTTATTTTAAGTCTGCCTTTCAGATTTCCTGCCGCCGGTTGGGCGCCTACCGGCTGGAAACCCGCTGCGGGGTCGGTTGCGGCGGCTGATTTCACGCCGGGCGAAATGGTGAAAACCGGAACATTCTGGGGATTGTTTCTTTGCTTCCTCATCGGTTCGATTGCGGGACTGATGGCTATCGGCATCTCCAAGCCGGCCGGAAATGAGATTATTAAAATTTCCGGTGAGACGGCCGCCACGCTGGTTGGCGTATTTGCGATTTTCAACGCCCTGGGCCGTCCGCTGTTTGGTTTTCTCACCGATAAGATCACGCCCCGCAACGCTGCTATTCTCAATTTGGTCATCATTCTGATCGTGTCGCTCATCATGATTATCGCCAGGGAAGGCGATACCGGCCTCTATACGATCAGCTTTATCGGCTTCTGGCTGTGCCTGGGCGGGTGGCTGGCCATTGCTCCGACGGCGACCGCTACCTTCTTCGGGATGAAGAATTATGCGCGCAACTATGGCGTGGTCTTTTGTTCCTACGGTTTGGGCGCGATTGTCGGGGGCATTATTTCCGGTCAGGCCAAGGATGTGTTCGGCACCTATACCGTTGCTTTCTATCCCACGGCCGTGCTGGCGGTTGTCGGTTTGGTGCTGACGGTGGCGCTGCTTAAAACGCCTAAAAAAGCGTAACATGAACTAAAATTATGTCGAACGGTCCGAATAAAAAACCTCCCTTGCCCTGACGGCCCGGGAGGTTTTTTTATCGGCATCAGCGGATGATTTTGCGGTCGATGGCAACAGCCTTTGCGCCGTTTTGCTCTACCATGGAGTGAGAGTCCCCTTTGCCCCGGAATCGTTTGACGTTGAGCATGAAAATTTCAAGCTTGGAAAGTACATTGGGCGGCAGCAGGTTCCCGTCGATTTCAATGGAGATGGCCGGATATTTTCTTTCTCTGGCCCACGGGGTAAATAATCCTTCAATGACACGGCCGATCAGGCAGGCGAAAGGCGAGATGTTGACGATGTCCGAATAGCCGTCCATCATCGCCGTGGCGGCTACGCCGCTGGAAATGCTGATTTCAGAATACAGATCATAGCCGACGAAATGCTTTTCGGTGTTTTTCATGATCGTATCCATGTTGTGCGGCGTGCGGGGGACAAGACTGGTCACGTTCAAGGTATTGCGGATATTTTTCTCCACATTTTTCTTGTAGGCGTGCTCGATGTTCCAGTCGATGATGTCCCTGAATTCTTTGGCAAAAACCCGCCGGTACCAGGGCATCAGGCCGAGCCTTTTTTTGAGTTCATAATGCCGGACAAAGTCGCAGTAATAAAACCATTCCGTCACATTCGATACCTTGCCGACAATACCGTGCTTGCTGAACTGTTGAATCAGTTCATCAACGGCAAAGTCGTCGCGACGGACGTAGATTTCACCGACAATCAGGACTTTCGGACAGTCTTCCATCTTTCTGGCCAGCGGGATTTCCGAGATCGTGCCGGCGATTTCTTTTAAGACCGGCAGCATCTTTGTGATGTCGTTTTCCGCGACGCCGATCATCTTCTGCCAGAGCTGGTCATAAAGCGCCATGGCGGAGGCGGGATCGGCGGCGCAGGTGCGCAGAGATGTTTCCACGTCCTTCATGTAATCGGCTATCACCGCCGCCCACCAGGCGTATTTGGTGAACTCAGGCCCCAGTTCAGTGTAGGAATTGTCCGAATCCATCGTAAAGACAACCACATTTTCCAGACGCAAATCCTTAAAGAGGTTTTCATAAAAGACAAAGTACTGGCCGGTCCGGCAGGGTCCGGTTGTGGTGGGAACAAACAGAATGTAGATTTCATCCTTGCGGTACTGGTCGGAGGATAAATATTTCAGCGTGCTGCCCAGCACCAGGTGCGACGGCAGGCACTCCTTGCCGGAGGCGTGATTGCGCGCCAGTTGCAGCGTGTAGATGTCCGGCACCGGCATGGTTTGCGCATGGATGCCCAGACCGCGAATGGTTGCGCCGATCAGCTCCGCCGAGAGCCTGCCCATGTTGGACAACAGCAGTTTCACACGCGGATTGTTCTTGATCGGTATCTTTTCGCCGGTCAGGCTGTTTTTAATGTGAAGGTCTTCTCCGGGGTTGTTGATGAAACGCAGGCCGTTGTCGTATCGCTCTTCGCGAATGTCGGTGAGCTTGGAGCGGTAACCTTCGATGATGTCCAGAAAGGCCTCAATGCGCGTATCGACGCCGGCGTCCGCCGTGTGCGAATCCAGCTCCAGAATCAGGAAGGGTTTTGTTCCCATGATCCACTTTAAGTAATGCAGCATGAAGGAATCCGGCGCGCAGGAGAAATTGGAAATATAGGTGACGAAGATGTTGTCTTCCCGCTTCAACAGCGTTCCGGCTTTCATGTCCTGCTGACCGTAGTACCAGTACATGTTGGGGTAGATGGCCTGATCTTCGAAGGGAAGGATGTCGTAAGGGATGACCGAATAACCGCGGGAGGTATATTTCCGCGGGATGCCCATGTTGGCGTCGGCCGTAAAAGAGTTATAGGGTCGTCCCAGAATCGCGATCACCGGACGCTTGGCCAGACGCGCCTCGGCAAGCGCCTGTTTGCCCAGCGCGGTCAACCGGGCAAAGCTCTCCATTTGTTTTTCATAGGCGATATGAAAGGCGGCTTTGGCCTCGCTTTCGGAAAATCCCAGCGTCGCGGCCATCGCGATAAAAGGTTCGGATGCCTTTTCCAGGCCGTACATGAAGCTGACCACCGGCGCCAGATATTTTTCTTCCGGAATTTCCGGGAAGGCTTTCTTGATATAATAGGGCAGGCTCTGGGTGATCGGGCAGAAATTGGCCGGAGCGTTTTCCTCATAACTCTCCATGTCACGGAAATGCGGCAGGAAAATATAATCCATTTTACGATCGAAGATATCCTGAACGGCGCCGTGGGCGATTTCCGCGGGGAAACAGTAACTGCTTTCCACCCGCGCCGTCCCTTCATGCGAAATGTCCTTCGAGACGAAAGTCTCTACGCCCAGCGTATGGAAAAACCAGGCATAAAGCGGCCAGAGCGAATAAAAGGAAAAGCAGCGCGGAACGCCGACGATAAAATCTTTTTTCCGGATCAGCGTGGAGGGATCGGGGGCGCATTCCCGAAACAGAATGTCGTTTCGCTTTTCAATGTAGTCGATCACCGCTCCTTCATCAAAAACTTTTTTCTTGCGGATATTGGCGTATTTGTTACAGCGTCCGCCGAACATATATTTGTGGCCGTTGACGTTCAAAACGCGGATTGGGCAGAAATTGTCGCAGGCTTTGCACTGAAATTCCTTTTCATAAACAATATGGGTGGCCAGGATCTGATCAAGGTCATAGGCGGTCTTGGTCAGAAACCCTTCGGCGAATTTTTGTTTGGCCAGCAGGCCCACGCCGAAGCAGCCCATCAGTTCGGGGTCGGGCGGCACCAGAATATCTTTGTCCAGGAGCATGGCGAAGGCCAGCGGGACGGCCTTGTTCTTGGCGACGCCGCCCTGAAGGACGATGTTGTTACCGATCGTCCGGTTGCCCACAACGCGGTTGAGGTAATTGGATACGATGGACGTGACAATGCCGGCGGTGATGTCTTCACGGGACGCCCCCTGTTGCACGGCGTTGCGGATGTCCGAATTGATGAAGGCGGAACAGTGTTCGCCGAATTTGAGCGGCGCCTCGGCCGCCAGAGCGATGTCGCCGATCAGCGAGGCTTCGGGAATGTTGAGGTCGCCCTGCGCCGATTCTTCCAGGAAAGAACCTGTTCCGGCGGAGCAGGCTTCGTTCATGGCATAATCGATCGGGACTTTGTTTTTGAGCGAAACATATTTGGCGTCCTGGCCGCCGATTTCGAAGAGGGTATCGATATTGTCCCGGTAAAACGACGTGCCGACGGCATGGGCGATGATTTCATTATAAACGGCGGGTGTTTCCAGAAAAACGCCCAGAATCTCGCGGGAGGAACCGGTCGTCGCCGCCAGGGTAATGCGGATGGTCCCGTCGCCGATGTCTTCCCAGATCTGCTTTTTCATTTCGATCAGGCAGTTTTTCAGCGCGCTGACCGGGTCGCCGTGCGTGCGGCCGTAATAAGAGGCGGTGACCTCGCTGGTTTCGATGTCGATGAGGCTGACTTTGGTGGTGGTGGAGCCGCCGTCAACGCCGAGGATATATTCACGGCCGGCGATGACTCTGCTTTTTTGCGAAGGCAGATAGGTGACTCTGCCCCGGGCGGTTTGCAGGTTTTTGAACCGTTTGAACAAAACGGAGCTTTTTTTGAAAAGCTTTTCCGGGGCCGGAAGCGGGCTGCCTGCGGAAGCGGCCATCAGGGCCGCGCCGTAAGCCTCGAACCAGGGCGCCTGTTCGGGGACGATAAATTCGATTTGCGGCATGCGCTCCCGGATGAAGCGCAGCATGTACG
>Ga0116174_10003563_pt1 | contig 12734 bp, 11 predicted proteins | sample AD_UKC087_MetaG_FD_89801 | JGI IMG/M metagenome (GOLD analysis project Ga0116174, IMG submission 89801) | Active sludge microbial communities of municipal wastewater-treating anaerobic digesters from USA - AD_UKC087_MetaG | ecosystem: Engineered > Bioreactor > Anaerobic > Digestate | place: USA...
CATCGTGCTTGGCCATCGTCTTGCTCCTTTCTGGTCTTGGCTACGACACAATCACCAAGATCTGAGCAAACGATGGCCTCTTTTGCAAGAAACAATTTACAGAAGCTTTCTTACACGATCAAGCGGGACGTGCGCGGTGGGCGGGAACGGAGACCCCCGAGGCGGGGTCAGCCCTTCCGGAGTTCCGGGCGCTCCAGGATGTCGAGCACTCCGGCCAGGTCGTTGTGGGGGGAGACGTAGTCGGCCGCCTCGCGGAGTTGGGGAACGGCGTTGGCGGGGCAGGCGAAGAAGCCGACGGCCTCGCGGATGGACCAGTCGCCCATGGTGTCGCCGATGCCGGCGGCCTCGTCACGGGCGATGCCGAGGCCGTCAAGCAGGAGCTTGATCGCCGCGCCCTTGGTGACGCCCACGAGGTCTATGTTGAGGTAGTAGCGCGACGGGGAGATGTGGACGTTGAGTCCGGGGATGGCGGCGACCAGCGCCTGCACCCGCCGGGTGACATCGGGGAAGATGTCCGGGTTCTCGCAGAAGAGGGACATCTGCGACTCCTTGCCGAACTGGTAGACCAGCTCGGGATAGGCGGGGAACACCTCGTCCTGGATGGCGGCGCGGAGGGCCTGGAGCTTGCGGATCTGATCCGGCTGGATGGACGGGACGAAGAGGGATCGGTTGTCCCGGAGCGAGTAGAGCACGGCGCCGCCCTCGCAGATGGCGGGGAGCCGGATGTCCAGAATCTTGAGCAGCACCTCCACATAGGGCTGGGGGCGGCCGGTGCAGAGGGTCAGGGGGGGCAGCCCCCCCTCCCCCGCCGCCGCCGCGCGGCACACACGGACGAAGCGGCCGAACAGGGCCTCGTCCCAGGACATGGACTCTTCGGGGGAAATGCAGCCGTCTATGTCGGAGAGGATGATTTTTATGGGCATGGGGGACTCCGCAGGGGAAAAATGGTGCCCCGAACAAGAATCGAACTTGTGTCTAGCGCTTAGGAGGCGCTCGTTCTATCCACTGAACTATCGGGGCGACGGGAATGGGCGAAAGGATACGCGATTGCGGGGGGGATTGGCAAGTGTCAGCGCATGAAACGGGCGATCAGAAAGGCCATTTCGAGGGCCTGTGCGCCGTTCATGCGCGGGTCGCAGGCGGTCTGGTAGCGGAGGCCCAGATCCTCCTTCTCCACGCCGCCGGAGCCGCCGAGGCATTCCGTGACCGCCTCGCCGGTCATCTCGAAATGCACCCCCCCGAGCCGGGTGCCGACGGCCTCGTGGGCCTCGAAGGTCTGTTCCAGTTCGGCGAAGATGTCGGACATGCGGCGGGTCTTCCGCCCGTCCCCGGCGGGGCGCGTGTTGCCGTGCATGGGGTCGCAGCTCCACACCACCTGCCGCCCCGTGGCGGAGACGGCCTGCAGCAGCGGCGGCAGGTCGGACGCGGCGCGCTCCGCGCCGAAGCGGGTGATGAGCGTCACGCGCCCGGGCTCGCGGTCCGAGTCCAGCACGTTGAGAATCCCCAGCAGGCGCCCCACATCGGTGCCCGGACCGACCTTGACGCCGACGGGGTTGCGCACGCCGCGCAGATATTCGACATGGGCGCTGTCGGGCTGGGCGGTGCGGTAGCCGAGCCACAGGAAGTGCGCGCTGCTGTTGAACCAGCCTCCCCCCTCGCGCCGGGTCATGGCCTCCTCATAGGGGAGCAGCAGGGCCTCGTGGGAGGTGTGCATCGAGACCCGCTGGAGCGTCTCCGCCGCCCCGCCCACCGTCTCCATGAACGTGACGGCGTCGCGGATGGCGTCCACCACGCGGCGGTACTCGACCGCGTTGCGGCTCTGGTCAATGAAGCCCAGGTCCCACTGTTCCGGATGGTGCAGGTCGGCGAACCCGCCCTCAATGAGGGCGCGGAGGAAGTTCAGGCTGGCCGCGGAGTGGTAATACCCCTCCATGAGACGGGCCGGGTCCGGCCGGCGGGCCTCCGGCGCCGGCGCCAAATCGTTGACCAGGTCGCCCCGGTACACCGGTAGGGAAGCGCCGCCCACGGTCTCGGTGTCGGCGCTGCGCGGCTTGGCATACTGTCCCGCGATGCGCCCGATGCGGATGACGGGCCGCCGGGTGGCGTAGGTGAGCACCAGGCTCATCTGGAGGAGCACTTGGAACTTGGCCGTGAGGGATTCCCGGGTGCAGTCGGCGAAGCGTTCCGCGCAGTCGCCGCCGTGCAGCACGAAACGGCGCCCTTCGGCGGCGAGGCCCAGCTCCGCGCGCAGCCGCTCCACCTCCCCCATCGCCACGAGCGGCGGCTTGGTGGAGAGTTCCCCCACCGCGTGGTCGAGGGCGGCGGAATCATCATAGGCGGGCTGCTGCGCCGCCGCATGCGACCGCCAGGAAGAGGGGCTCCAATCGGACATTTTCTTGAAATCCTGGGAAAACCTGTTTCCGAAAGTTCGGCCTTGGAAACGTGTCCATCGGGACAAGGTGACAGGGTGTTAGGGTAGCACAACCGCGCCCCGAAGCGCACTTCCGTCGCTCCGCACGCCGCCGAAAAGTTGAAGCATGCGGCCTCTGTCTGCTATCATCTTGGCACAATTCTTCCGCGATAGCTCAGTCGGTAGAGCGGGTGGCTGTTAACCACTAGGTCGCAGGTTCGAGTCCTGCTCGCGGAGCCAGAAAGCATTACCGCATTGCAGCGGTGAGGATAGGACCGCGCAAAGGCCCGAGACCACGTGTCTCGGGCCTTTTGCCATAAGGGGCCGTTCCACTCGCTCACCTCTCCCCCCCCTCGGAGTTCCTGCACTTCCCGCAAGGATCCCCTTAGCCGGTCATGCGAATTTTCCCTCTCCCATCGTGATGTCGTCCCGGGAGGAGGAGGGAATGACAATATCGATGAACTTGACAATAAATACTTCGATTAAGTAAACTTTCTGCCCATGAATACGCCGATGGAAGAACTGCTGCGTCTGGTGGAGGAAAAGGGGCTGATCCGCGCACGCGATTTGGCCGATCGCGGAATTCCGCGCCAGTACCTTTCGGTCGCGTGCGGACGGGGCCTGCTCGAGCGTCTGGACCGCGGCCTGTACGCCCTTTCCGGCGGGGTCCAGACGGAGCACCGCAGTCTGGTGGAAGTCTGCGCGCTTTCGCCGCACGGGGTGATCTGTCTCCTCTCAGCGCTCCAGTTTCACGGCATGACGACCCAGAGTCCTTTCGAGGTGTGGCTTGCCATAGGCACTTCGAAGGAGACTCCCCGGATCAGTCTTGTGCGGCTCCGCATCGCGCGCTTCTCCGAAGCCTCGCTGAAAACCGGCGTGGAAGTTCACCGGGTGAACGGGGCGGAGCTTCGCGTGTTTTCGCCGGCGAAGACTGTCGCGGACTGCTTCAAGTACCGCAACAAGATCGGCGTGGATGTCGCCGCCGAAGCGCTCAGGGATTTTCTTCGCCAGCGCAGAGGCCCGATGGACGAACTCATCCAGCACGCCAGGGTCTGCCGTGTCGAGCGTGTCATGCGGCCCTATCTGGAGGCGCTTCTTTGAGCCCCCCCCTTTCCCACTCGATACAGGCGCGGCTGTTGAACTACTCCCGTGCGCGGCAAGTGAACCACAGCCACACGCTGGCGCGGTACGGGGTTGAGCGCCTCTTGTACCGCCTTTCGCGGTCGCGGCACGCGGACAGATTCGTCCTGAAGGGGGCCGTCCTGTTCTTCCTGTGGATGGAAAATGGACACCGTCCCACGAGGGACTTGGACTTGCTTGGACTCGGTGATCTCACGGCTGAAACCCTGAGGGAAATCTTCGAGGATGTCTGCGCCGTACCCGTTGAAGACGACGGAGCTGACTTTTTCAGCAGTGGAATCGAGATCGAGGAAATCCGGGAGGCGGAGAACTATCAGGGCCTGCGGGTCGCGATTCCCGGACTTCTTGGAAACATCCATCTGCATGTCTCAGTGGATGTCGGATTCGGAGATGCCGTTGTGCCTGCCCCGCAGAAGGTTGCCTACCCCGTTCTGCTAGATCTTCCACATCCCAAAATGAATGCGTATCCCCGGGAGGCGGTTGTGGCGGAGAAGGTTGACGCGATGATCCTTTTTGGACTCCAGAACAGCCGCATGAAGGACTACTACGACCTTTGGACGCTCGCGCGGTACTTCTCGTTTGAATCCGACACGCTGGCCCGGGCCCTCAACGCCACCCTGAACCGGCGCGGCCGCGACCTGTCTCCGGGGATGCCGTCCGGGCTCGCGGATGAGTTTGCCGCCAATCTCGCCAAGCAGACGCAGTGGAAGGCGTTTCTACGGCGCACGATTCCCGGCCGGACGGACCTTGATCTTGGCGAGGTTGTCTCATTCCTTCGAGGGTTCCTCGCACCGGTCTTGGAAGCCGTCCTCTCCGGCAACACGCCGCACTTCCATTGGACGCCGGAACGCGGCTGGGCAGACAAACACTGACCAGCAACCCGAGCACCTGACTTTTCCGCCCGACGGTTGGTGTCCATTCACGCGGATTCTTGAAAGGGACAATTCTTCAGCATATACTCGCAACCATGTCCGGCTTTTACAGACGCACTGCGAGTGCGTGGCGGCAGCGAAAGGAGTCTTGGAATGAGCATTCGGATTACGCGCCGGCAGGCGCTGGGCACCCTGGGAGGCGGGGCGCTGGCCCTGATGGCGGGAGGATGCCAAACGACGGGACGCGGGGGGCGCGGGGGCACATGGTTCCGCGGCAACCTGCACATGCACACCTATTGGTCGGACGGCCGCGCTTTCCCGGAACAGGCCGTGGATATCTACAAGAGACTGGGCTACAACTTCATCGCCCTGAGCGAACACAATGTTTTCGCGGACGAACCGGACCACTGGAAAACCGTCGAGAAGGAAGAGACCAAATGGCCGCCGGACGTCACCCCACCCGTTTTTGACGCCTATCTCCGTGATTACCCCCAGGAAGCGGAAACCCGGCAATCCGGGGACAAGACGCAGGTCCGCCTGAAGACCTACGAAGAGATGCGCCAACGCTCCGAGGTTCCCGGAGAGTTTCTCCTGATGCCGGGCGTCGAGATGACCTCCGCCCGGGACGGCGTCAATGTCCACCAGAACTACATCAATCTGCCCGACGTGATCCCCTATGTGAAAGGCGGGCCGCTGGTCAAGGATTTCAAGGGTGGCGGCCTCGACGAGACGGCGGTGATGCGCCACACGGCCCGGGAGGCGGCCGCCATGGCCGCCGCGATGAAACGCCCCCATCTGCTGATGCTGAACCATCCGCAGTGGGTCTACTGGGACATTCAGCCCCGCTTCCTGATCGAGAACCCGGAGATACGCTTCTTCGAGGTGTGCAACGGCGGGTCCTCCTTTGCCCCGCATCCCGATGCCCAAAATGTGACCCTCGATTCCTTTTGGGATGCGGTCAACGCCTTCCGCGCTATCCAGGGCACCCCACTGCTCTTCGGCGTCGGCTCCGACGACACGCACTATTACATCAACCGCACCCCGAATCAGCGCATTGCCGATGCCTGGGTCATGGTGCGCGCGAACCAACTCAGCGCCGATGCGCTGCTGAAGGCCATGCATGCCGGCGATTTCTACGCCTCGACCGGCGTGTCCTTGGAGGACATCACGTTCAAGCCCCGTCGCCGGACTCTGCGCGTCAGCGTCCAGGCGGAGCCCGGCGTGAACTACCGCATCCGCTTCATCGCCACGAAGCGCGGTTTCGACCAAAGCGTCCGGACCGTGGATTCTCCCGCTGTGAAAGGCCACACGGCGCGCACCATCCCCGTGTATTCCCCCGAAATCGGCCAAACGGTGGACCTCGTTGAGGGTGTCGAGGCCTCCTACCGCATGGCCCACGACGACCTCTATGTCCGCGCGAAAATCGAATCGAGCGTGAACAGTGACTACAAGTGCCATTTTCACCCCGAAGTGCAGGTTGCCTGGACCCAGCCCTACGCCTGAGCCGGACCATGGACACCGGGGTTGAGCGGTGAAGGTGCCCCGGTACCCGGACGGAAATTGAGCGGACGGGTCGGGTTCGGCTACGCTGTGGGTTCCGCGCTGGGCAGCGCGGGAACCTGGGAGGTCAACGCAATGCGCAAATGTGCCGGTGTGTGTGCTGGAACCCTTCTCCTTCTCTTTTCGGCGTTCCCCGCTGCGTTCGCTGCGCCTGTGGAAATCGGCGGGGTTCTCTATGACTCGGTGGACGAGGGGGAGCCCTTTGTGGAGATGACCGCCCCGCCAGCCAAGGGCCGGGCGGCGCCGAAACCGTCCCGGGCGGAGTCCCGCGCGGGAATGATCGCCTTCCAGACGGACGATCCGGGGGAGTATGTGCCCGACCGGGTGCCGGGGAAGGGGGAACGCGTCAAGGGGCTGGAGGCGGTTGTGACGCCTGGCGAGACCACTGCGGTGTGGGTCGGCGTCCATGCGCTGAAGGACCTTTCGGGGTTTGAGGCGGCCGTGGATGTGGAAGACGCGCCGGTGTCGGTGGAACTGCGCCATCTGCATTGCTGGCCGCAGCGGACCGGCTGGAAGTCCCGCCGGTGGACGATTGTGCCAGAGCTGCTTCTCCCCTTCGCTGACGGAAACCGCACGGTCCCGTTGAAGGACGGGGTGTTGAAGGAGGAGCCTTTCGACCTCAAGAAAGGCGCCACGGCGGGCCTCTGGCTGACGGTGTCGGCGCGCGCGGATGCGGCCCCCGGCCGGTACAAGGGCTTGCTTTCTTTGGGCGGTGCCGGGGGAAAGACGCTGACGCTTTCTCTCGTGCTGGAGGTGCTCCCCTTCCGCCTGACCCGTCCAGACGGAAAACACTGGCTCCTTTACTGCGACGCGGGACGGTGGCGGTCCATGGGCGAGGAACAGGTCATGGGCGACCTGCGCGACTTCGCCGCCCACGGGTTTAACGGGCTCGTGTCCGTGCCTTTCGGCGATCTGGATCTGTCGGGAATGGCGGAAGGGCGCATCACATTCGACGACACGCCCTACCGGACGCTGGTCGCGCGTTGCCAGGCCGCAGGCATGCCGGGGCCGCATGTGTGCTCCTTCAGCGGGATCCCCGCGAGGGTCCGCGAGCGGCTGGGCGTGGAATGCGACCTGTCCAAGGACGTCTGGCCGGACGTACTCAAGAAGGGGGTGACGGACGCCGCGCGGGCGATTGTGGAGACCACGAAGGACGCCGGGGCGCTGTGGTATTTCTATGGTGTGGACGAGCCCACGGGCGAGAACACCTTCGCCATCCAGGAGTACCAGTGCTGGCACGCCGCCGGGGCGCTCACCTACGCCACCTTCTTCAACATCAACTTCCTGGAGAAGGCCTCGGAGTTTCTCACCGCCCCCTGCTTTGTTTCCGGGCTGGTTTCCGAGGAGGCGCGGGCGCGCGAGGCCCGCGAGGCGTGCGCCAAGAGCGGCGCGGAGTTCTGGTGGTACGGCACGGGCTGCTACTCGAACCCGTATCCGCAGGAGTCCGGCCTGTTTTTCAACCGCTACGGCGCGGGGCTCTTCTTCTGGAAGACCGGGGCGAAGAGCCAGGTGACGTGGACCTTCAGCCGCCCCCACGCGGACCCGTTCAACGACTTTGACGGCACGCCGGAGAACGACTCGGAGCCGAAAGACCAGACGACGGTCTACCCGCACCTGCTGCGGCCCAACGACTGGAGCACCTACCAGGGCTCCATCCCCACGGTGGCGTGGGAGGCCCTGCGCGAAGGGTACAACGACTACCTGTACCTGCACACGCTGGCGGAGGCGGTGAAGTCCGCCCGAGCGGGCGGAAATCCGCGTCTGCAGAAACGCGCGGACCGTGCGGAGAAGGAGATGGCTGCGCTGGTGGAGGCGCTCCCCTTCCAGAACCCAATGAGCCGGCAGCCCCGGGAGGACAGGGTTCTGCGCACCACCACGCTCCAGAAGATCCGGCGCGCGGCGGCGGAACACATCGCCGCGCTTCAATGACCGGGGCGGCAGGGCTTATTTCTTGAGTTCCATGATCTCCACTTTTCGGAACTCGACGGGGTGGCTTTCGGACTGGAGGGAGATGGTGCCGCCGGTCAGGATCTTCGGCGCGCCGCCGTCCATCAGCGCCTTGGCGTCCTTGTCGGAGGGGTCGAGCTGCGGCTCGCTGTAGGCCAGGACCGTCTCCCCGTCAATGATGTGGCGGACATTGCCGTCCTTCACCTCGATCTCCACCGTCACCCACTGGTCGCCGTGGTAGGTCTTCGAGGTGGAGTCGGTGCAGTGGGGGGTGTGGAGCGCCCCGTTCATCACCACATTGGTCCCCGGGGTGCAGAGGTTGGCCGTGTGGCGCTCCCCGCTGCCCTTGCCCCCGAGAAGCTGCACCTCGATGGACGCGGGGAAATCCTGGTTCAGCCCCATGGTCTTCGGGTCCTGCCCGCAGATCATGACCCCGCTGTTGCGGAAGGCCCACCCGGGCCCGCCCTTCACCTGCTCCCCGGTGAACCGGTATTCCACGCGCAGGCGGTAGTCCGTAAAGGGGGTCTTGTAGAACAGGTGGCCGAAGGTGTCGTCGAAGGCCTTGTACTGGTCGTAGCTGACCTTGATGACCCCGTCCTCCACGCGGAAGGTGTCGCCGTGGTTCTCGCCCAGGGGATACCCCTTGATTTTGGGCGTCCACCCCTCCAGGTCTTTTCCGTTGAACAGGGGGACCCAGGCGCCGCCGGTTTCCTCCGCGACCGCGGCGGGGATGCAGGCAACGCCCATCACGGCGAGCATCAAGACGGTGATCATCGGCTTCGCTGACATGCAAGGACCCTTTCCTGTTGGGGCTCCAGTGTACACCAAGCGGGGCGGCGGGGACCGTCTCACACGAGCCCCGATCCCAGCGCGACGGCGATGGCCAGCAGGAGGACCCCGGTCAGGGTCTGCACCGCGCCCATGGTCACCGCGTGCAGATAGCGTTTTCCAAGCACCACGCCCGCAAAGGCGCTGAGGGCGGCGGCAAGGATCAGGGGCCATTCTCCGGAGGCGATGGGGCTGTTCTCCCCGCCGCCAGAAACACCCAGGCGTAGACCGCGATGCGAACGGCGTCCACGAGGAAGCCGATCACCGCGTTGGTGCCGACGAAGGCTTCGGTGGACACGCCCACCTTGACCAGGAACGCGGAGCGGAGGGCGCCCTGATGTCCGGAGAATCCGCCGAAGAACCCGGAGAGCAGCCCCCCCAGGACGAGATACCTGCGGTCAAAGCGAAGCGTCCGTAGCCGGGGCACAAGCTCAAACACGGCAAAGAACACCATGAGTCCGGCCAATGCCAGCTTGAGCGGCGTGACCACCGCCTCACGCGATCCGACACTGTACCGGGCGATCTCGCCGAAATGGGAGACATACCCCATGGCTGCCGCACCGGCGAAGGCGGCCAGGATGGCCGGAATCCCGAAGCGAACGACCAGCCCCCGGTCCGCCTTTGCGCCGACCAGCGACAGTTTGAACAGGTTGTTGGCCCCGTGGACCAGGGCGGTCGCCGCGATGGCCGTCTCCAGGGGAAAGAAGAGGGCAAACACCGGCATCAGCACGGTGCCCAGTCCGAATCCAGAGTACATCGTGATTCCCGAGGTCAGCAGGGCCGCAATTCCCAAGGCAACATACGCGGTCAAGGGTTCTTCTCTCCTTTTGTCTTTTCTGTGGGGGAGGTCATCTCCCCGGAGAGCTCCCCGAGCTGCCCGGAGATGCGCCGGAGGACACGCCGGCCCTCTGCGGTGATCCGGTAGCACCGCCGGGCCTTGCTGTGCCACGGTTTGTCCGAATGTCCCTCCAGCCAGCCGAGCCGCTCCATTCTGTGCAGCATGGGGTAGAGTGTTCCCGGGCTCACCTCGTAGCCGTGGCGGCGCAGCTCGTCAAGCATCCACAGCCCCACCACGCCCTCCTCCGCCGCATGGTGGAGGATGTGCACCTTCCAGAACGCGAGGAAGACCTCTCGCTGGACGGCCTTTTCGCTCTCCGGCTGCATAAGCGGCCTCCCTGTTCATTTACGATAACCATAATAACAAGGCGCGGCGGCCCGGCATTCCCGGAGGCAGGAAAGACGCCTGCGGGCGTTGACAATCCGAAGGGGGTGGTCTATGCTGTAGTCAAGAGGGCGCGGAGCGGTTACCTGCGGTTTCCGTCCTGTGGGAGGCCGGGATTTCGTCGGAGCGCCGCGCCTGGGAGAGCAGTGCCATGCGAAAGATCGGTTTCACCCTTATTGAACTTCTTGTCGTCATTGCCATCATCGGGATCCTTGCGGCCATTCTTCTGCCGGCGCTGGCGCGGGCGCGCGAGGCAGCGCGGCGTTCCAGCTGCCAGAACAACCTCAAGCAGTGGGGCGTCATTTTCAAGATGTACGCCAACGAGGCGAAGGGCGGCGCCTTTCCGCCGGTGGCTTCGTGGCCCTACGTCGCCTTTGCCGCCGACCCCTTTTCCACCTACCCGGAATACCTGACGGATGTGGCGATTCTGATCTGCCCGTCGGATTCCCACGGCACGGTGGACATGCTGTATTGCTGCGACAATCCGGGCGACCAGACCTGGCACAGCGACTTTCTTGACCGCACGTATCAGAAGGGCGAGACTTGGATTCAGGCGCGGGCCCACATGATGCAGGAAAGCTACGCGTATTTCGGCTGGGTGTTCGACCGGCTGGACAGCCGTCCGGAACATGAGGCGCTGTTGAGCGCGTGCGCTCCGACGTTTGCGAGCGCCCTGCCGTCGGCCTTTCCCGACATAGATCCGGCCATCGTCTCGCGCGCTCTCTCCGAGCAGGTTCCCGTGCAGCTCGCCCAGCTTTTCGAGTTCCTTCTCCCCAAGCTCATCCCGTCGCTGCTTAACCCGGCGAACCGGCTGCTGGAGGAGGGCGCCCGGAAGGCCATGGATGCCGACTATGAGGTGGCCGCCCCGGCGGGCAACGGGGGGCAGTCCACCATCCACCGGCTCCGGGAGGGGATCGAGCGTTTCATGATCACGGACATCAACAATCCCGGGGCCAGCGCCATGGCCCAGAGCACCCTGCCGGTCATGGGCGACCTGATCGGTTCCGGCGCGGGCACCGGCGTGTTCAACCATCTGCCGGGGGGGTGCAACGTCCTTTACATGGACGGCCACTGCGACTTTGTGCGCTATCCCGGGGACGCCCCGGTGACCCCCGCCATGGCCAATCTGCTCGGCCTGCTGGCGGCAGGTTTCGGCGTGAGCTGACCCGCGCGCCGGATTTACCGGGTATCATTTAGTTAGAAGCCCCGGCGTGTTGCCGGCGGCTGCGGACCGTTGTGGTCTCATGCAGTACTCCTGAACGGTTGGACGGAATCGAACTGGAGGATCTGGCCATGAAGAAACGCGGTTTTACCCTCATTGAACTGTTGGTGGTCATTGCCATTATCGGCATTCTGGCGGCCATCCTGCTTCCCGCCCTCGCGCGCGCCCGTGAGTCGGCGCGGCGCGCCAGCTGCCAGAACAATCTCAAACAGTGGGGCCTCGTGCTGAAGATGTACTCGAACGAGTCCCGGGGGGCCTTTCCGCCCCTTCAGACCATCCGGGAACGCGACTTGAAGCTTGAGATCGCCGCCGGGCCCGATGTGAAGTCCATTTACCCGGAGTATTTGACGGATCCCGCCATCGCTGTCTGCCCCTCCGACGCCAAGGAGACGGTCGAGTACATGCAGTTTGACGATGGGAGCTGGCGTCTGCATCACAACCCGGAGATCATAGACGCCAGTTACGCCTATCTGGGGTGGGCCTTCGACCGGCTGGACACGGCCGGAACGGCGCTCCTGAGCACCTACACCAATCTGGACGCCCTCTTGAGCGTGCTGGGAGGCGGGACCCTGTCCGGTGATCCCCTCGTGCCGGTGCAGTTGGGCAGCGCGGTGAACGTGCTTCTCGGCAGGATGGCCCCCTATCTCCCGTCCGCTGTCGGGGGCGGAAACCCCGCCGCCGCAAACGCCATCCGGAGCGAGGCGGACGCCGACGTGGATGTCGAACCCGGCGCGGGAAACGGCGGGGGGCGGGTTGTCTACCGGCTCAGGGAGGGAATCGAGCGCTTCCTGATCACGGACATCAACAACCCGGGCGCTTCCGCCCAGGCGCAGAGCACCCTGTTCGTCATGCTGGACCAGTTCTCCGCCACCGGGGCGACGGAGTTCTTCAACCATATTCCCGGCGGGTGCAATGTGCTGTACATGGACGGCCACGTGGAGTTCATCCGGTACACTTCCGGGCCCGGCGGAACGGATGCGGGCGCCACGCCCCCCATTCTCCCCAGCGTGGGGGTGGTTGTGGGCATTCTTGCGGCGAGCGCGGCCTGATCAGGGCGCAAGAAGGGGCTGGTCGGGAAGGCTTCCCACCATCCGGAACGGGATGGCGGGGAGTACGCCGAGAAGTGCGTCCTTTTCTCCGCCCTTTCCGTCCGGTACGGGTCTCCACGCCTCAACAATGAGGTTGTCCTCAAATCCGGGCGGGGGGGCGTCCTCCCCCGCAGACAGCCGGAACCGCGCGCCCTGCGGCGTGCGTTCAAAGGCCTCCAAAACGATCCCTTCGGGGGGGGCGCTCAACTGGAGACGGGTTCCCTCCGGCAGGACAACGCCCGGCGCAAGCACCGCCAGATCCACCGCCCCCCCCGCAGACAGACACACGGGCGTTTCTGTGGCCAGGCGAACCCTTCCCTTAGGCACCCTGCCCCGGACCACGGCCAGGAGCGCCTGGGCGGGAACCAGATGCCGGTAGAGAAACGCCTGCATGACGTCGTCCGAGGGGCTTGCCTCCCGCTGGAGGAGCTGACCCTGTACCATG